>Ga0163144_10010484_pt1 | contig 19757 bp, 19 predicted proteins | sample OliLak19BULKMAT1_FD_123175 | JGI IMG/M metagenome (GOLD analysis project Ga0163144, IMG submission 123175) | Freshwater microbial mat bacterial communities from Lake Vanda, McMurdo Dry Valleys, Antarctica - Oligotrophic Lake LV.19.BULKMAT1 | ecosystem: Environmental > Aquatic > Freshwater >... | reverse complement strand
GCAAAAACGATCAGCACGCGGTTGGAATACTATTTCGAGGGCGTTGGCCAGCTCTCGGTCGGAGCCTTCCAGCGCGACTTCGAGAACTTTTTTGGAAACACCACTTTCCGTCCGACGGCGGCGTTTCTTGCGCTGTATGGACTCGATCCCACTACCTACGAGCCCTATGATGTGGCGACGCAGCATAACATCGAAAGCAACGTTCGCATGTCGGGCATCGATGTCAGCTACCGGCAGTCGCTCACGTTCCTGCCCCGGTGGGCTCGCGGCGTTCATGTGTTCGCCAACGCGGCTTCGCAGCGGACCGAAGGCGAGGCGTCGGCGAACTTCGCGGGGTATATTCCGCGCAAGGCGAGCTTCGGGTTCAGTTTCGTCCGCGAACGCTATAATTTCCGGATGAACTGGAGCTATCAGAGCAAGAACCGGTTGGGCGCGGTTGCGGCTGGCAACAGCATCGATCCGGGAACCTTTAATTGGCAGTCGAAGCGCGTGTTTCTCGACATCTTGGGCGAGTACTATTTTACGAAGCGATTCGGAGCGTATTTTACGTTGCGCAATGTCGGCGATACTCCGGATCAGCGCGAAGTCGAAGGTCCGAAGACCCCCTCTCATGCTCAATTCCGCAGTCGCGAGCACGCCGGTTCACTCTGGACCTTCGGGCTCAAGGGCACGTTCTAGTTTGGACACCGTCCGTCCTGCTCGTTAGCAAATGCTCGTCCTTAGCGAAACCCAAATCATGACTCTTCCTCTGCGTTTGTTATTTCTCGCGGTCAGCCTCGTGCCGGCCGTGCCTTCCTCCGCGACGGTGTATCAAGGCAACGGCCTCAAAATTGGCGAGGTGACGGCCAACTCGGCTGTGATCTGGACCCGGCTCACAACTGCCCCCGAAGCCAACTGGTCGGGCACTCCTTTCCTCGAGCCATCGCTCGACGGTAACCGGAAGGGAGTAAAGGCTGCCACCGCCGTTGCCCGGCAGTCGGCCATGAGCGCGGCGGCTACCCGCGCGGCAGATGCCGCCAGTCAACAACCGGCGGTAATGACACAGGGGGAACTGCGGGAGGTCGTGACCAAAGCGGATTGGCGGTCGCAGCTCCCGGCCGGTCTGACGCTGGCGGACATGCACGGTGCGTTGCCGGGTACGCCCGGCTCCACGCGTGTGATTTTAACACCTGTCGCAGGCGGCCCGCGCATCGAAACTCCGTGGGCCGCGGTCGGGGCCAAACGTGACTATATCCGGCAGTTTACCGTGGAGTCTCTGAGTCCCGGAACGGCGTATCGCGTTCGGGTCGAATCACGGGACGCCCGAGGCTCGGCGGGGGCGACGGTCGAGGGGAATTTTCGCACCGCCTCCGCGGCCTCGGTCACTTCGCCGGTCAGGTTCAGTGTGGTGACCTGCGGAGACTATCCCCGACGGGATGACCCGGTGAACGGTCATCGGATCTATGATACCATGAGCCGCATGAAGCTCGATTTCATGGTGCATACTGGCGACGTCGAATACTATGACAAACCCGACCCTTGGTCCACGTCGGCCGAGTTGGCGCGCTTAAAATGGAACCGGTTGTTTGCACTGCCCTTTCAGCGGACGTTCCATAACCAGACGCCCGTCTATTATACCTACGACGATCATGACATTCTTAAAAATGATTGCTGGCCCGGACAGACTTTTGGCTCTCTGACGTGGGACGAAGGCGTGGGCATTTTCGCCGAGCAAACGCCATCCTCATCCCGTCCCTACCGGACTTTTCGACACGGGAGGGATGTGCAAATCTGGGTGATCGAGGGAAGGCAGTATCGCAGTGCAAATAATACACCGGATGGGCCGGCTAAAACCATTCTCGGAGCCGAGCAAAAAGCCTGGCTCATGCGGACGATCGCCGCTTCCGACGCGACGTTCAAGGTGTTGCTCAGTCCCACGCCCATCGTGGGGCCGGATCGTGGGAACAAGAACGACAATCATGCCAACACCGGCTTTAAACACGAGGGTGATGAGTTGCGCCGTTTTCTGGGTGCGCAGCAGAACCTCGTGGTCGCGTGCGGCGACCGGCACTGGCAATATTTTTCCATCGACCCCGTCACGGGTACGCGCGAGTTCGGTTCCGGTCCATCGTCCGATGTTCACGCCGGTGGCTATATGCCGCAGCCCGGTGACGAAAAGGTGCAAAAGTTTTTCCGGCTCAATGGAGGTTTCCTGACCTTTGCGACGGAAGTGGGGAGGCAGGGACCCGCCCTGTTGGTTCGTCATCACGCAGTCGATGGTGCGATTGTCCATGAGGTGACACTTGAGAAAAGCGGGGAGCTCAACGTCAGTCGGCTTCCCTGATCCAAAGCGGGACGCATTCAGACATTATAGTATGGCAGTTCTCACCGATTGGACGATGCGCGGGATGTTTATTTCCATCTCGAACGCGTTTAGCCGTGGCCCTGGTCCAGGGGGCGGGCCGCAACGACGTTCTGTTAGGCCGAAGCCATTGTCAGGGCGGTTGCTGGTTATCGCATTGTTGCTGAGCTCGTGCGGCGCCGCTCAAGAGGTTTGGTCACGGCATATTATCGATAACTCCTCAAAGGGAGCGGACGGCGTCCGCCTTGCTGATGTCAATGGGGACGGCTTACTTGATATAGCGAGCGGCTGGGAACAGGGCGGAATTGTTCGCGCTTATATCAACCCGGGGCACGCCGGCGTGAAACAGCGATGGCCCGCGGTTACGGTTGGTCCGGCGACCCACGTGGAGGACGCAGTCTTGGTCGATCTCGACGGTGACGGTGCGTTCGATGTGGTGAGCAGTGGAGAAGGCGCGAGCCGTTCGATTCTCTTCCATTGGGCTCCGCGCGAGAAGCAGCGATATCTGGATGCGGATGCGTGGCGGACCGAGGCTTTGCCGATCGCTCAGGATAAAACCAAGTGGATGTTCGCTGTCCCGGTTCAGTTGGATGGTCGGAACGGTCCGGACTTGGTCGCTGGCTCGAAAGGGAGTAAACCCGGGGAGGCGACGATTGGCTGGTTTCAATCGCCCACGAATGCCCGGGACCTCAACGGGTGGAGCTGGCATCCGCTCCGTTCCGCCGGATGGATCATGGGTATCGAGGTGGTGGATATGAATGGAGACGGTGAGCAGGATATTGTTTTCACCGATCGTTTTAACGGCGCTCGTAGTGGCTGCTACTGGCTGGAGAATCCGGGAGTACGGCACCAGCAGGATCGCGCGTGGAAGGAACATCCGATCGGTGTCGCAGGCCAGGATGCCCTTTTCTTTAGTTTCACCGACCTGGATGGAGATGGCCTGCTCGACGTCGTGGTGGGAACGCATGAACCGAAAGGGACGGTGCCTGCGACGGCGCTTTATTACCTGCGCCGGCTCGACCAAGCTGGAACTCGTTGGGCCGGGCGGAGGATCCCGCTGCCCGCAGACTCAGGCCTCGTCAAGTCGGTGACAGCCGGCGATATCAACCGGGATGGAAAGACCGACTTGGTGGTCAGCTTCGTGCAGGCGAAGGATAAGTCCGGGGTACTTTGGTTGAGTCATGACGGTGCGCCCTTCACGGGTCGGTGGACATCCCATCCCCTGAGCGGACCTGAGGGCGTGAAGTATGATCTGGTTGCCTTGGTGGACCTCGACGGGGATGGAGATCTCGATGTGATTACGACCGAAGAAACCGCTAATCTTGGGGTCATTTGGTACGAGAACCCGACCATGAAGGCTCCATGAACGCTCGGGCGATCTTATCCGGAATTCAAAAGTCGTGGGCCGCGGCTCACGCCTCGTCCATGCGCACGGTGATAGCGGCAGCTTGTATTATCATATCATCGGTTCAGGGAGCGCAACCGCCCGACCCGCCGCCCCACGCGACCGTGGGCCAACGCCTGATTCCGGCGGATGTGGACTGGGCGAATCTGGTGTATAAAACAGATTTCGATGATGCTTCAGGATTAAAGGATTGGCAGCTGGAGGGTGGGAAACGTGTCAGTATTCAGAACGGAAAGCTCGTCCTCGAGAGTGAGCCCGGAGAACGGAGCAATCACCTGGTGTGCTGGTTGAAAACCGAAGCACCCGCTGACTTCCTGCTTGAGTTTTCGGTCAAACCTCTAACCCGCAAAGAAGGGCTAAATATAATATTTTTCAGTACCCGGGGGCACCAGGGGGAAAGCATCTTCGATCCTGCGCTCAAATCGCGCCATGGCGTCTTTCGGCAGTATCACAGTAGTGATCTGAACGGCTACCATATTTCGTATTGGGCAGGTGATCGAAGCACGGCCAACGTGCGCAAGAACGCCGGGTTTAAACTGGTAGCGACGGGTCCGGATCTCGTCTGGGGAGCGCCGGAGGGGTCATTTCAAGTTATTCGCGTATATAAACGCGGCGGCACCGTCCGCCTCATGGTCGATGATATTATTTCGGTCGCGTTCGACGATGGCGATAAGGCGCACGGTCCGGCTTGGACTCATTCCGGTTGGATTGGCCTGCGCCAGATGGGTCACACGGTGCGGTGTGAATATGATTACCTCAGGGTGTATCCGCTGCGGAGCGAGTAGCGCACCCGAGTTTTGGTTTTGACGCTATGACGTAGTGGCGACTTAGAGCGGGTGGGAAAACGTTCCATAACAGATTAACTGCAGCATCTGCAACACGAGTTGGGTCGATTCTAACAGACCTTTGGGTGGCGTCCGGCGAAAATGGATTCGTTGAAGGTGCAGTTCGGTCGAGCCCTAGACTCAAGCGCTGGACAATTTGCGCCGATAATCACGATCATGTCCGCTCCCACGCTCCCATTCGACCGCGAAGTGTGCGCCGTCTGCGGGACAGGCACCGCGGAACTGCGGGGATTTATGCGTGTTTACGTGGAGTGGGGACGACTCGAGTTCTGTACCCCCGCTTGCGGGCAGGTCTTTAATCACGACCCCGCACGCTTCCGCCCTCAGAGCTTGGACTCGACCGCGGAGAGCTTACGAAGCCAGGAGCAGGACGAGCATCTGAGCGCTAAAGACGCGCAGGATCATGATCAGAGGGTAAACGCTGACATAGGAAACCGCCGCATCTTCGCTGCCTGAGAGCGAGGTGGCGAACGCGAGGGCGGGCGGATCCGTCATGCCGCCCGCGAGCAGACCGCAAAGCCGGATGTAGTTGAGCTTGAATACGGCCCACGCGACTACGCCCACGATTAGCAGGGGTACGAGCGTGATCGCCGTACCCCACAGCATCCAACGCAAACCATCTCCATTGGTGAGAATCTCGACTGGAGTCGCAACGCCGCCGTGGGGGTGAACTGCTGATCACCTCGGGATATGCGCGTAAGATTGACGCCAAAACGTCGCACCAAATCGAGTTCGTCCGCCGTCTTTCCAAGGGCACCCCGGCAGGTCACGAGGACCCGGCGGGTATCAACGTTGCCGGTGGTAGTGCGCAGATCGACGGCGCTGGGCTCACCAATAACCAGCCGAAGTTTCTCCAGGCCGGCGGGCGGAGCGACCACGAGCAGGTCGTCGCCGAGGGCGAGACGCAGCTCGGGACGCGCGACGCTCGTGATCCCATCGCGCGAGAGGCGTGACACCACGGCCTCGGCTTCCTTCAGCGCCGGGATCTCCGCGATCGGAATGTCCACGAGATTCGGATTGGTAACGCGCAGGACCAGCGTTTGAATGTCACGTTTCTGCGATTCGTGATGCTCACGCAGCGCATGTTTCTCGGTTTCGACATTGACCCGGAAAAATCCGCGGATCGCCAGCATGGTGAGAATGGTGCCGAGGATGCCGAAGGGATACGATACGGCGTACGCCGAATCGGGCAGCTCAAGCATCTCCTCCGTTAACCCAGGGATCTGCCGCAGCGTTTGGCCGGAGGCCGCCAAACTTGGGGTGTTCGTCGTCGCGCCGGAAAAGAGCCCCGCGGCCGCGGGCAAGCTGACCCCGCCAAAAACGTACACGAGCACCACCATGCCGGCGCCGGGGAGGACGATGGCGGCGGCCATCGCATTCATGCTTAGGCCCTGGCGGCTGAGTGACGCGAAAAACCCCGGACCCACCTAGTTAGCGGTGCCGCCCCGCTGGCCCGCTCCGTTTCCCGCAATATCGATTCACTGTCGCCGAATTGCGACTCAGGTTTCAGCCCGAACTGGGTCCAACCCTGTTCGGGAGATCGCCTGATTGATCTCGAAAAGACCGGCCGAATAAATTCGGTCTTTTCTGAGCAGAGTATCCTTTATAAAATGTTCTGCTCCGGGTTATGGCTGATCCTTTTTAACCCGTCGGCTTGATCGATGCGGGCCGTTCGTATCAGGTTTATGCATGCGCCTTCACGCCCTCCGTCACTTTGCGCTTTCGGCTCCGCACACATCGTGGGTCAAACAGTGGGGTGAGTGCTGGTGTTCAAGGTGGCGGATTGGATGTTTCTCATTATTGCGCTGGATGCTGAAACGATCGAGGGCGTGGTATTCAAGTGCACGCCCGATGAGTTCGATGCGCTCACAGACATTGACGGTATCACGCAGGCGCCCGATTGCGCCAAGCGGCATTGGGTGAGAGTCGGCGACCTGGCGGCTTTGCCAACGGCGGAGCTGGAGCGGCGGATCCGGCGGAGCTATGATTTGGTCGTGGCCAAGTTGCCGGAGAAAACCCAAGTGACGCTACAGTCGCGGGGTGGCAATTGTATCAGTCCGTGATGCTTCCAAATCGAGCTTGTCCCCGAAACCTGTTTGCAGATCGTACCGTCGTCTCCGCGGTCGGAATCGATCCGGCCCATTCTGCTGGCACTCGCAGGAGCAACCGGATAATTCCCGGGCCATGATTGCTCATCGAGACCATTCGAGGCGCACCATCGAAATAAATGTGCTGTACTCATTGAGGCAGGCGTTCGGGGTCCGCTCTTTCGCAGTTGTGGCATGCGGGCTGGCCGCAACCCCTGGTTCTGGAGGCGCGGAGAGTGTAAGACCGATTGGAACCACGGTTCATGCGCACAGCTCGAATCAAGGTGAGCTCGTGTCGGAAACGAAGGTTATCTCGGTTCGTAAGATCTGGGACCGTGGTGTCCATAATGCCTTTACCGATTTAATCCGGTTTCGCGATCACTGGTACTGTGCGTTTCGAGAAGGCAGTGGACATCGATCGGATGAAGGCCGAATCCAGGTAATCGTATCGGTGGACGGCGAAATCTGGGAGTCCGCCGTGCTGTTGCAAGAAAGTGGGATTGACCTCCGTGAACCGAAGTTGTCGGCCACACCGGATGGGCGGCTGATCATGGTGATGGGCGGTACGGTCTGGCGTGATGGCAAGTATGAAGGACGACGGCCCCGGATCTCGTTTTCGACGGATGGTCGTTCGTGGACCCGGCCGGAGCCGATTCTCGAGCCCGGACACTGGCTCTGGCGGATTACCTGGTTCGAGGGTATGGCGTATGGGGTTTCGTTTTTAGGTGGGGGAGGCTCCGCCGAGCCGCGGCGCGCGTATTTATATAAGAGTGGGGATGGAGTGGCCTGGGAGCAGGTGGTGGCCCTGGGTGTACCGGACGTGAGCGAAACCACTCTGCGATTTTTAGTGGACGGGGAGATGATCGCCTTCTCCAGGTCCAGTACTCGCGGAGTTGGTACGCGCCTGGGTTCAAGCCGTCCGCCCTATCAACACTGGCAGTGGAAGGAGGATCGTGTCACGCTGGGCGGTCCCAACTTCATTATATTGCCCGATGGACGATGGGTGGCGGCGAGCCGGGTCGCTCTCGATGAAGTGCAGGGTGCGGAAGGGCTGCGGATGCCCGAGGGGCAAACCCAGCCTGACGCTGGGCCATCGCGCACCGCACTTGGCTGGCTGACAAGAGAGCGCTTTCAGCCTTTTCTAATCCTTGAGAGCGGTGGTGATAATTCTTATCCCGGCATGGTCTGGCACGACGCTATGCTTTGGGTGACTTACTATTCCTCGCATGAAGGAGAATCGAATATCTATCTCGCACAAGTTCAGCTTCCGGTGAGTCCGGGGCTTTCGACTCGTGATGGCGGCGTTCCTTGATTGGACCGGAATTAGGCGCTTGAAAGCCGGACGCGACCAGCATCTATCAAACGTGCGGCTGCGGGTTCGCCTGCACCTTTTCCGGCCGATTCCATTCATCCGGTTTTTAGATTGTGATAGATGCTTTCAACCAGATCCGCTCCATATTTTCTCTCCAGCCGCCTGACAATAAAGTGGCCCCGGGCCATGGCTTGGAAGTGATCGATAAAGATTAGATTTATGAGCGCTCCACCGGCGGCACCAATTAAAGGGATCGCTTGCGCCGCGACCTTCCCGGTGACTTGGATACCAAACCGTTTGGCGATGGGTGCAAGCAGGCGAAGAAGGGCCGGGGCGGCTTCATCGATCATTCCTCTCCCGGCGAGATAGTTGAAAGAGCGGGAGACCGAGCGGGCCAGCGCCAGGCGTACCGCGAAGTAACCGGATTCTGCAGCGTCATCGTGCGTGCTTCGCCCGCCGAGTGCGAAGACTTCCAGGCACGCGAGCTTGGTGGCCGAGTCGCGGAGGTTTTCGGATTCGCTCCTGGCAATATCACAAATCGATCGGAGTATTATTGTCGTGGATACTGGAAGCTCGAGCGCCAGTCCCGGGAGGCCGAAGAGGCCGCCCGCTCCGCCGGTCATGATCACGGCTGCTTTATGAAGCCAGTTCGAGCTTGGTACTTTGGGAGCGTCGCCCAAGGTAAAGATTGCGGCGTTGGCGGCTTTTAAAAGGGAGTTTTTGGTGATCTCCCCGATCCGATTGCTCCACGCGATTGGCATGTGCTCCAGTCCTCGTTCGATGGGAGTTCCCAAAGCATGGGTGATTTTTGCCGCGATGCCCGGATGTTCGAGCATAGCCTTCGCATCCGTCAGAGCGATGATGTCTGATTTATCCATTATTATTTTTGGACTCCTTCTCCGTCTCGGTTTGCGCTCGCTCGTAACGAATGAACGGGCCGTTGGACTGTGGGCTTGTAGTGTTGTTTCGTCGGGCAGTCGATTTGTCCAACAGTGGCCCGCTGCAATCGAGCGGCGGCCTTTCCGCCGCTGGAAGAAGGCGCGACCGCATTTCGTTATTGAGTGCGGCCTTGCATCCGGGTTTGGGAGATGTTCGCGGATGGGAATTTGGAAGCTATTGTGTTGCCCCCGTAACGCCCGGTGCTTTGTCGCTAATTTTTTGATCCTTAGGGCAGTAACGAGTCAGCTGATCTGCGGTCTAGGCGCTTGCGTATGCAAACTCATTCCCCCGTTTTTCCGCTGATGAATTGCCGGCTCTCATCCGGATCTTTCATTCTGATCGGAAGTGCGCTTGTCCTCATGGCTGGATGCGCCTCCGAACCCAAGTCGTATGTTCTCTCAGCTCCGCCTCCGCCAGCACCCACCGCGCCGGTCGCCGTGGTGGCAGTTTCGCCCGCGGTGGTGACAACCACGCAAACGACGCAAACCACTCAGACGACTCCCACTGGCAGAACGGTGACAACGCGGACGCAGCCGGTCAGTACGGTGACGGTAACTCAAGCTCCGCCCACTCCCCGAATCGAGCTGATCTCGGCGCAACCGACGTCCGCCCATACTTGGGTGCCGGGTAACTGGACGTGGGCCAACAGCCAATATCAGTGGATGGTGGGGCGTTGGGAAGTGCCCCCGTTTACGAATGCGAAATGGATGGCACCTCGTTGGGAGACGGAGAGTGGCGCTTACCGGTTCTACGAAGGTTATTGGAACTAAGGTATAGGCAGGACTGGATCGGGGGGTGGGAAGAGTGCAGGCGGGAATGTCTGCCTCGCGATGAACAGCATCGGGGTTTGTTCTCGGTGCTCTTCCCGCCGATGCGGATACGTGGGATCTGGATCTTGTGAACTGAAAATCATACTGGTCCGACAGTTGCTTTCGGGTGCTCAGTCCGAAGTCGAGGCTACTATGGCAAGGTGGGAGGAACGACGACCGGTTGTGCTGGGTGCGCGCGCCTGGGAGCGTTTCGTACGACAATACTGAATGAAAGCGGAAGCGTCAGGCGTTGTTTCGAAATCCGGAGTGTCGTGGGCTATAGTGCCCGACAGAAATGCGTGCAGGGTAGAAACGATGAACGGGCTTCGTCGGTTCTGCTGTCGGATTGCTTTTGTCTCATTCCACGGCTTGGCTATCCAAATGACGTCCGTTTTTCGCGACTGTGGACTGCTTTTCCTTTCACTCTCAGCCGGCTTGTTATTCGCGCAACCGGTGGATGAGCCGGTCGACTTCAACAAGGCCCGCCAGTTGATCGAGCGAACGCGGGGCGGCGAGTCGTTGTCGCCGGAAGAGAAGCGCTATCTCGATCGCGCGCGGGCCGCGCGAGAGAAGCAGCAGCGTGCGCAGCGTCCTGACGGACGGCCAACCTCCGCTGACGGTGCGGCTGCGGCGCGGACGGGCAAACAGCGTCCGGCGCCAGCTCGAATTGCTGCGCTCACGGATCTTGGTGCTGCTGACCGCTACGAGGGTCACGACGGTGGACTTTATGGCGGAGGCCGTAATGCTGCGCCTGATACTCTTCGCGCCACGGCTGAGAGGGAGCTACGCGCGGTTCGCCCGCGCGATTCGGCCGGTCAGCCGGCCGCTGATGGTATCATCGGCTTTGTGGCGCTGAGCATGTCGAACGCCACACAAGAGTTCTCGCATTTCAAGCGGATGGCGGATGCCTCGCCGCTCAAGTCCCCCCGGGTAACCATCGTCGATTGCGCCCAAGGCGGCCAGGCGATGGCCGAATGGGCGTCTGCTGACGCCCGGACCTGGCAGGTCGCGCGCGAACGACTGGCCGCGGCAGGCGTCACGTTAACACAGGTTCAGGTCGCATGGGTCAAGGTCGCCAACAAGAGTCCCGCGGGGTCGCTCGAAGAACATGGACGCAAACTGGAGCGCGATACGCTAGCGCTGCTGCATCATGCTCGTGAGTTGTTTCCCAACCTGCGCGTGGTGTATTTAGGCAGCCGTACGTATGGGGGTTACGCCACGAGCGGACTGAATCCGGAGCCATATGCATTCGAAAGCGCATTTGCTGCGCGGTGGTTGATTGAGCGCCAGATGCGAGGCGACCCCGAACTCGCTCTCACGCGCACGCCGCTGCTCCTCTGGGGGCCTTATCTTTGGGCTGACGGCACCCGTGGTCGGAAGGGCGACGCGCTCGTCTGGGAGCGCAGCGATTTCGTGGCAGATGGAGTGCATCCTAGTCCGACGGGCCGGCAAAAAGTGGCCGAACTGCTCATGACTTTCCTCACCACCGATCCGCTCGCCAGACCATGGTTTGCTGCGAAGTGACGTCACCGCGCTCTCTATAGCTTTGGGTCTATAGCGCTCGGTCCTGCGATTTCGCTACTTGAGGTGGGTCTTCGCGCTCGCAAGAAGGGGAGGGAGCGGGTTTGCTGTGAGTCCCGGTTCCGCGTCGGTAAACCTTATTTATCTGCGGCTCATGTTTACTGATCCAGCAGGAGGAGCGCCGCTCACTCCACCGCGACCTTTTATGTTCCTTCGGCAGCTGGATGAACTTCCATATAAGTGGCTTGAAAGTGAGAGCTGGTAGCGTTCAGCTCGAATCGTGATGTACTATGAGTTCCATCTGTGTATTCCTGCGGCGCAGTATCTCGACTTCTACCGCGGCACGATGCGGCAGGTCATCGCTAAATCCATCACCGGACAGAAAGTTCAATTCCCTGCCTCTTGGTTACAGCAGTACGTTGGCCACGACGGTATACACGGCCGCTTCTTGCTCACTGTTGGCGACAATAATAAGTGTGTCAGCCTTGAACGGGTGAAGGCGTGAGGATCCGGTCCCGTGCCTTTCCATCCGCTAAGCATGCTCAGGATATTTCCGCACCTGAACACATTGCGCGGGGTGGACGCGGCCGTGCGCTCCTGACCGACAAGGTTCGGTCGGTTGAACACACGGTGTTCAATGATGATAACGGCGAGACGATTGCTGATAGTTGTCTGATGGAACGGAGTCTCACTACCCGGCTAGCGGACGCGCCGCTCAGCGATGCACTCCCGACGATGATGGGGGAATGCTGCAACCGGATCCTGTTGAGTATATGTGTTCCTACTCATCGCGTTCGGGGTCCTACGTACGGGGATTTACATGCCTCAATCACGTAGACCTGCGGATGGTCGGATCGGCCTGTTGATGGCAAAGTGAACCCATGAACAGCACTTTCTACTATGCCGTGGTCCTCTCGGGACTCATTCTGGCGGTGGGCTCGCTCATCATGGTGGTTGCGTTGCGCAACGCCCCGGAAGGGTTTGAAGGTGAGGATGGATTCGTTGGGCTCACCAAGGGCGACGAGCAGCTCCTGGGCGAGTTCGCCGCGTTCCGAAGCCAGCGGATGGCTCACATCGGTCAGGACAGGATGATGGCTTGATCGGATCGATGCCGTCAGCCGGTCCGAGGACAAGTGATTGGTGCCCCGGATCGATCTGAGTGCTTCAGAGATAAATATTGAACGGCGGAAGCGGTTGGACACTTTCGTCCAATCCGCCGGGTGACCGGTTCCCCCAGCCCGACTTCCGATCGTCGAGGAGATTCCGTTTGGTCGTAGCACGGAGCAAACCGGTTGTATCGAAGTCCGGCGATAGCGTCAGGAGGCGGCGTTGACGGCGGTCGCGTCCGTCCACACCCTGCGAGTCCTATTACTCCGACCGCTCGCAAGCTCCGCTGGGGAATCCTTGGGACCGCAAGAATCGCCCGGCTGAAGGTTATTCCCGCGATCCAACGGTCCGTTCACTCCGAGGTCGTCGCGATTGCATCGCGATCACTCGAAAAGGCCCGCGATACCGCTCACGCTCTGGGGATACCGCGATCCTATGGTTCGTATGCCGATCTCCTCGCAGATGCCGGGGTCGACGTAATCTACAATCCGTTGCCAAACGATCAGCATGTTGCGCTCACCCTTCAGGCCGCCCGCGCCGGGAAACACGTACTCTGCGAAAAGCCCATCGGTCTTACTACAGCCGATGCGGAGCGCCTGCGCGATGCGCCTCAGGATCGCATCATTCTCGAAGCCTTTATGGTGCGGTTTCATCCCCAGTGGCTACGGGCGAGAGAGATTATACGCAGCGGCGAATTGGGTGAGGTCCGCATCATCACCGGGTTTTTTAGTTATTATAACGTGGACCCCAAAAATATTCGCAACGACCCGCAAAAGGGCGGAGGGGCGGCGTGGGACATCGGCTGCTACCCGCTGGTGGGTGCGAGATTTTTGTTTGAGGCGGAGCCGCGTCGAGTCGTGACGTTGGTTGATCGGGATCCCTCTTTTGAGGTCGACCGGGTGACCAGTGCATTGGTCGATTTTGGCGGGGGCCGCCGGTTGGAGTTCACGGTCTCCACGCAGAGTGTGCCTTTTCAATCGATTCAGATTTTTGGGACAAAAAAGCGTCTCGAAATCCTTATCCCGTTCAATGCTCCGCAAGGCGAACCCACGTCCTTGATCATCGATGATGGATCCACGCTGGATCGCAGTTCAGCGCGCCGGGAAACAATTCCGGCCTGCGATCAATATACGGAGCAGGCGGATGCCATGGCGCATGCAATTCGTGGCGGGCCTCCCCTGCCGTACGGAGTCGAGGACGCGATTCAAAATATGCGAATCCTCGACGCCCTCGCCGAGTCGGAACGACTCAGCGCGTGGGTGGAGGTAACGCGCGAATTACGCTCCGGGGCGAAGCGTTGAGCCATTCCGGAGATTCCGCATAATCCGGTACGCGCTTTCCGTTGCCCGGCCGGCTAATCGCGTCCCATCTTGATGGGAACGCTCACGCGGACATTGACGGGATATCCGCCATGGCTGACACCGGGGTAGAACTTCCACTTCGCAATCGCGTCCACCGCGCGCTGTACGATCCTGCGGTCCACCTTCTCCAAGACGGTGACATCACGCACTGAGCCGTCGCGTAAGACAATGAACGTAACCGTGATGAACGCAGGGGTCGACCGGGGGATTCGACCGAGGTCCAACGGAGTGGTGACGTAGGGTCGTGGGGGCGTCCGCAGTTCCGCTTCGGTCGCCAGTCGATCGAGATGCAGCAACGTTCCGTCTAGCTTGAGCTCACGTCCAGCGCCAACCTTGCCACTCACCTTCAGCGGCTCGTAGCCATTCGCGCGAAGTTCATAGGTTAGATCCCGCGCCGGGATGTCCCTTAACGTCAGTGGCGTCGTTCCGACTTCAAGGCCGTCGCGTGTTACGGTCGCGCCGGCGGGAGTGCTGGTGATCGTGACGGCTCCGCTTTCGAACGTAGTGACTGCGCGTGTCGTCTCGCCTCGGGTGACCGTGACGCGTTCGGTCCGGTCCGGCCAGCCGGCACGATTAAACTGCACCACGTAATCACCAGGAGCCAGATCGTCGAACCGGGCCGGGGTGCGTCCGCGGTGCAGAGGCGGGGCGTCTTCGGCTGTATTAGATGTCCGGATACTAAAATCCGTTTCACCTGGTTCGCTGGAAAAGGCGATCGTGCCAGTGGCGCGCTCGAGGGTGATTACGCCCAGGTCGGTGGTCTTCGATCCAATGATTTCGGCGGTGAGTTCCACCGGCATGTGACCGGCAAGCGTGATCTTTAGCCGATGTCCTCCCGGGGAAAGATCCTCAATCGAAACCGGAGTTGGCAGGGGCGGGCGGTTGTCGACCTGCACTTCGGCTCCGACGGGTGATGTCCCAAGTTTTAGGATACCGGGACTTAACGCGGCGCGGGCCGCTTCCAGTTCCGGTTCCAGCTGCCGACGGGTCTGCTCCCCGGCTTCGCGACGCGCTTGCGCGACGGCGGCCGCACGAGTGGTCTCCGCCTCGCGGCGAATGCGCTCCACCTCCGCAGCGGCCGCTCGTTCTGATTCGTGAGCGCGTTTTTCGGCTCGATCCCTTTGCTCTTCCAGTCGCGTCACCTGTTGGGCCACGGAGGCCGTTTCCTGACCGGCTGCCCCGGCTTCCCCGGCAGCGACCGTTTTCTCCTGGTTTGTGGCAGCTTTGAGGGCCTCGGCGTCGAGATAAAACTTCCAGGAAACCGCCGCGCCGATTACGGCGAGCGCGAGCGCGAGATGCGGCCAGTACCCGCGCTTGCGAAGGACAATGACGACCGGTTCACGCGGCGGAATGGGTGCCGCGGCTGGTGCCGCCGTCAACGCGGGCGGCTGGAGCGGTGGCCTCGGGGCCTCGTCCGGTGCCGGCATCGGACTGCTTGGCGGAATGGACGGCAGGTGGATGGGGTGCAGGGGGACGGGCGGAGATGCCTTGGCCGCGAGCACGAGGGGAGGAGGTGATAGTGATGGAGGCTCCGGGTGCGGAATCCGTACCGGCTGAGATGGATCGGAGGTCGGCGGCTTCGAGGCCGATCCCGCGAGGGCGTCTACACTCGGGAACGGAACGATTGGAAGCAGAGGTCTGGTGGGAGGAGGCGCGGCCCCCGCCGGTTCGGCGGCAGCGGAAACGGTCTGTGTTGATGAGATTGAGGCCGCCCGGCCCACGAGTTCCCGGGGTTCGGCTCCAGCCATCGACGAGCCGGCGAGTCGGCCGATCGCCCCCCAAACCGGATGCCACGCCGGGCTGCCGTGAGCGTGGGCAGCGGCGAGGTGCATTGTCCCCAGCAGATCCGGGGATACGTGCTCAATCGGGGTAGCGAAACTCAGCTGCAGATGGTCGGCATAACGTTCGAGATCCGGCGTCCAGAACGGCAGTCCCAACGCTCGCGCGATTTCCTGTCCGAGCCACGCCTGCTTGTTCGTCAGGCCGGTGCAGGCGAAGCTCAAGGTTCCCGGTATCGCCGGAACGTTGCCCGCTGCAGCTCGCAATTGGGGCGCGACCGCATCGGCTATGCGCGGGGCAGCGGCACGAACAGCGGGTGCGTCGGTGAAGAAGTGACGCGCCGCCTCGACCGGACTTCTCAGGCCGAGCAACTCCTGCACGGCCTTTAAGAGTGACTTGAAGCCGGCCTCGCAGCGGGTGACCGCCTCGACTCCGCGTAGTCCAATTGTGAATACGTAGGAATGATTGTGGCCAATCTGCCAGAGCAGCACGGCACCGCCGGAATTGAGCCGTGCCATCGTGGCCGCCGCCCCAACGCATGCGAGCACGGAGGCGCCCAGGGCGGTGGTGACAATCCCCCGCTCAATCGTTTCCGCGGCCGCGTCTGACAAGGAATCTCCCGGAGCCACGCCCAACAGCCAGCGCCAATGCCCGTTCCCCGGTGATGATAGCGGCATCCCGTCGGCTGCATTGCAGCCGATTGTCTCCACGGGCGTGCGAAACCCGTGAGGTAAACGCGCGGCGAAACCCCGGAGGTCGCCCTCGGACCGCAGGCCCTGCACCTGCTCCGCCTCCACGAGCTGCCACCAGATCGGTTGCGGTGCGACCGAGGCGATGGCAGACACCGGCGCCTCCTCGCTCCAATCCCGGAGGATTCGTTGCGACGACGACATCTCCACCAAGGCGCATTCATCCGAAAATTGGATGGTGTTCCCGGCCGTGCGAACGGCATGCAGGGTATGCTGCGTGACCGCCACATAATGACGCTTGATCGTGGGAGACAATGGTTCGGACATGGCAAGTCGGAGGTCGGAGAGTACGGGTCACCCCCAGACCTCGAAGACCCGCAGTTGCTCCGACAGTGCCGTTGTTTTCACTGTCCCGCTTGGGTCCTCGATGACGTGATCGGCAAGGGATCCGATTGGAGGAATGTTGGTGCAAACCGAAGTGAAACAGTGACAATCATTACGATTCACCGGCGGCACCGCGATCCGCTGCTGGGGGGGATCTGCTCCCTGGGGGAGGTGGTTGGCGTGGGGGTTGCTTCTATCGTGCTTTCTGATCTCCGGCTGGTGCGGGCTGTCATTGGACTCACCGCCGTTTTTCCTTCATCACGCGGTGGTCTTTCGGTTCAATGGGCCATGCAGAACGCCAGTCACTTTTGGGAGTTGATTCTCGGTACCGTGATCGCGTTGCTGCCGGTGATCAATCCGCTCGCCGCCGCGCCCACCTTCCTCGCGATTACGGACGGTGACACCCGGGAACGGCGACTGCAGCAACTCCGGAAGGCCTGTATTTATATGGTCGCGATCCTGGTGTGCTTCCTGATCGGCGGCACCTTTATTATGGCGTTCTTCGGCCTCTCCATTCCGGGACTTCGCATTGCGGGTGGCATGCTGGTCGCGGGAATCGGTTTCGGAATGTTAATGTCACCGCCGAAGACGCCGTCCAAGGATCCCGCCGAGGCGGAGGCGCGGGCCAAGCTCGACGTTTCCTTTTCGCCGTTGGCGATGCCGATGTTGAGTGGACCGGGATCAATTGCGGTGACGATCGGTTTCACGTCCCTGGCGAAACAGTGGCTCGATTACGTGGCCATTATACTCGGGATCCTTGTTGTCGCCGCCATCACGTATATCACTCTTCAACTGTCGGAACGCGTGGTGCGCGTCATTGGCGTCAATGGAATGAGCGCGCTTTCCAAAGTGATGGGCTTTCTCATCCTGTGTATAGGAATCCAGTTTGTTGTTAATGGAGTCGTGGGCGTCGCGACCGAACCGACGCTTTTGAGGCATATCCGGGACGCCTTGAAGTAAACGCGGCACTCCCTCACCCGCCCGCGTTATCCCGCAAAGGCCACGTAGATCGTCACGACCGAAATCACCAGTACTGCCCCGACCCAAGGGGCGCCGCGCCAGGGAGTCATGTCGACCGCTTTCACGTCGACCATCGCCCACCGCTCGGCGCGAGGCCGCCATGCGGTCAGCGCCAGCATCACGCCGATCAGGACCACAAACACTAATCCCAAAAAGTGAAATTCGTTGATCATTCCCGCCCAGCCGGAGAACGGTGGCACAAAGTAACCGAGTGCGATGATCGCCACGCCGCCGAGCAGGCCCGTCTTCGCCGCCAGAGGTGACAGGCGCCGGTGCAGCATCCCGAGCATGACGACGGCGAAGATCGGAATGAAGTAGATGCCGTTCATCTTTTGCAGATAACCAAAAATGCTCGCGGTATTTGCCAGCAGCGGCGCCACGACCATTGCGAACACGGTTATTCCCATCCCGAAGCGTCGGCCGGCCCGGATCACTTCGGCATCCAACGCGGCGGGTCGCAGGTTCGGCTTGTACAAGCCCAGACTGAATAGAGTGCACGTCGAATTGAGGGCGGAGTTGAAGCTGCTCAAAATCGCCCCCAGCAATACTGCTGCGAAGAATCCGCTGAGCGGTGCAGGCAAGACCGCCCCCACGAGCCGTCCGTAAGCATGGTCGGGTTTCAGGCCTTCGCCCGCGAAAAGGTGAAACGCAATAATGCCTGGCAGCACTAAGTACAGCGGGCCCAGGAGTTTTAGAAAACCAGTTAACAACACGCCTTTCTGGCCCTCGGCGAGCGAGTTGGCGCCGAAGGTGCGCTGAATGATTTGCTGGTTTGTGCACCAGTAAAAGAGGTTCAAGAGCAGGATGCCTGAGAACAACGTACTAAACGGAACGGAACTTTGCGGGCCACCAATGGAGTTCAACATTTCTGGTCGCGCGGTCCGCAGGATGTTCCAACCCGCCAGCGCCCCGGCGCCGTCGCCGACGGTGCGAAGGCCAAAATAAACGATGAGCATCCCGCCGGTGAGGAGGCCGACCCCGTTCAGCGTATCCGATATCGCCACGGAACGCAGGCCGCCGGAGAGGGCGTAGATTGCGCCGACAATTCCGACCACCCAGACGATCAGCCAAAGCGCCGTGCCGTAATCCACTCCCAGTAGGGTATCCAATCTCAAGATACTGATCATTCCGGTCGCGCCGGTATAAAGAATGATCGGCAACAGAATGAACGCATAGGCGAGCAGGAAGATCGCGTTGGCGATCAACCGGGTGCCGCCGTCGAAGCGTTTCTCTAAAAACTCCGGCACGGTGGTAACGCCCCCGCGCAGAAAGCGCGGTAGAAAAAACAGTGCCATCGCCACCAGGGCCACCACCGCTTGTACTTCCCACACCATTACGGCCAGGCCATCGACAAAGGCGGCACCGTTCAGACCGACCATTTGCTCGGTCGAGAGATTGGTGAGTAAGAGCGATCCGGCGATCACCGGAAACGTTAGCGAACGTCCCGCCAAAAAGTAGCCGGCGTTCGAGGAGCGGTCGTCCTTCCGCGTGATCAGCCAAGTCAGCAGCCCCACCAAACCGGTGAAGGCAACAAAGGATAACAGGGGTATCATGGCGCGCGAGTCTGCGCGCGCGAGTCAACGGCGCAACCTCGCATCCTCCTCTTGGCTAACACTCAACGGCAGGGCGCCGATACCCTTTGCGTTGAACGCCCGCAGGAACGGTTTTAAGCAGGATAATTCGATGTAAGTGTTTGTTGCGCAGTACCGGGCGTCGAGGGTAAGGACTATTTGATCCGATGGAGAGCGATAATGCGTAGCACGCTGTCTGCTATAGAGTTCAGACCCAATGGCACCTGAGCTTCCACGCGGAAGCGTCTCCGATCATCATCCAGTAACCTATCGATGTTATGAAATTTCCCACCCACGAAGAGATCTCTCATCACGCCCATCAGCTTTGGCAGGACTCGGGCTGCGCCGGCAATGCCGACGCGCACTGGTTTGAGGCCGAGCGACAGCTGAGGGACCAACTGTCAACTTCTCCCTCCAATTCCGCGGAGGGGGCGTCTTCCATTCATCACACGTTGAGCGAAGGTAACAGTACCCAGGCGGTAGAGCAGCGGGCGGCTCAGCAAAAACGGGAAGCGCGTGCGCCGCAGATGGCAACGCATACTGCGCCGAACACGGTGCCGGCCGCGACTGGCAAACCACTCTGGAGT
>Ga0163144_10010483_pt1 | contig 19757 bp, 28 predicted proteins | sample OliLak19BULKMAT1_FD_123175 | JGI IMG/M metagenome (GOLD analysis project Ga0163144, IMG submission 123175) | Freshwater microbial mat bacterial communities from Lake Vanda, McMurdo Dry Valleys, Antarctica - Oligotrophic Lake LV.19.BULKMAT1 | ecosystem: Environmental > Aquatic > Freshwater >... | reverse complement strand
CTCTCACCCCACTACCCTAAAGAGGTTTGGTCACAGTCTCGTTCGCTTCGCTAACTCGCTTTGCGACCAAACTTTTCTCTTTTAGAGAAAAGTAGGGGTTCTCCCGCCGCCCGTGGATAGAAGTTCACGATGTGGATTGACACAACTCGAACATGGGCTATACTGTGTAACGGAGGGTAAAGAAATGGCCGAGAAACTTGGCAAACGAGAGTTCCCCAAAGCGCATGGACCGGACGATTTTGAATGCTTCGGCCCGCCCGCCGAGAGCGACGCCATGTTCGCCAATACGAAGATCTGCGACATGGGCTGCTTCAAGCAGGGCGAGACAGATTCCAACAAGTACTACCATGCAGCCGTCATCAAGTCGAAGAAGACGAGCGAATGGTTTGCCTACTTCGAATGGGGTCGGGTCGGCGGCTCAATCGACTTTCAGTTCGTAGTCTGCCGCGACGCCGCGGAAGCTCAGAACGAGTACGAAGACCAGCTTCACAGCAAGAACGACAAGCGCGGCCAATGGACAACCATCGCCGGAATCAAGACCCTCGAAGCCAAGCCGGGCAAGGATTGTTATCTGGTCCGCCCTCAAGCTACGCGCTCGACGGGACTGCCGGACGGCAAGCGCATTACCTCGAATACAGGCGCAAAGCAGCCTGTCGCCGCCGCTGTCGTTGTCAAGACAGCATCTTCGAAACCCAAGGCCGATCCTCAAACCTTGTCTCTCATGAAAGACCTGAACGTCGCGACGGTCGCTTACTCGAAAAGCGCGTTGGGCGGCGCGGGGGCCAGCCTGCCAACTCAAAAGGCCATTGACGACGGCCGTACCCTTTTAACAGAAGCACAGAAGCGCATCTTGAAGGTCGGCGATGACGTCAACGCTCAGGTCGCCGACAAGGATCTGTATCAGATTACAACGACGCTCTATAGCAAGATCCCGAAAATCAAGAAACTCGGTGCTGCGCAGGCTGACTGGATTTTGTCGAAAGACAATATCATGGCTTGGAACGCCGACATGGACGCTTTTGAAGCGGCGCTTTACTCGACGGTCAATGCGGTCGCTGTCGAGCATGACCCATTCGACGGAATCCCGGTCGACATGTCGTTCATCGATTCGAAAAGTTCGCTCGGCCAGTGGGTTTACAATTGGCCGAAGACTGCGACTCGCGGCCGACACGGCTACGGGGCGATGAAGATTCATAACGCATGGAAGGTCGCGCGACACGGAGACGAGGCTCGTCTGGAAAAATGCCAGAACGGGATTGCTGCGGCGCGCACTTCTCATTGGTCAGACGAGAAGCCCCTGCATCAGAAGGACGTCCGCGTTGAGCCTTCTCGCAAGGACGCCTACGAGAAGTCGAACAGTTCCATGCAGTTCCATGGAACTCGCTCGGTCAATGTCTCGGGCATCCTGCGCAAGTCGCTTCTTCTTCCGGCGCAGTTGGTCGGTGTCGTCATTACCGGAGCCATGTTCGGCCCCGGCCTGTACTTCGCCGACGATTGGATGAAAAGCGCCGGCTATACATCGCTGACCAATTCGTACTGGTCGGGCGGTTCTGGCGGCGTCGCCAACCGCAAAGCATTCATGTTCCTCACGGAGGTCGCGCTCGGAAATCCTTTCGTCGCTCCGGGGCCGAAAGGTTACACTGAACCCCCGAAGGGAAGCCATTGCGTCTTCGGCAAGGCTGGCCATTCGCAGGTTCAGAACAACGAATGGATTGTCTTCAAATCTGAGCAGCATATGCTGCGCTATCTGATCGAATTCAGTTGCTAACGTTCGAGGAAAACGATGAGCGAGATAATCAAGGCGGATGATAAGGCCGCAGCAGTATTCAATATGTACCGTTATCCATTGAGCATCGCAGGGATGCTCTACTTGAGTGAAATTATGGCGGAGGTGTATCTTGATGTTGTTGTCTTGAGTCAGATGTTGGCTCAGACTGATTATCCGCAAGATCCGGTTGTCATGGCTCGCCATATCGAGACTGCGATACTGATCAAGAAGATCGGCCTGTCTGGAAACGGGAACACGACCGGGAGAATCGCGCGAAGAAACGTCAGCGCATCATTGAGAAAGCAGCCATTGTGGCTATGATACCAAAGGCAGAAGTTGAATTGGCAGGCATTTCCTAGTTGGGGGCACGGCAAAATGGACAAGAAAGAGATCGACGCACTCGCGGCGGAAGTCAATACCCATAACAATAACTATTGGGTAAAACACAAGCCTGCCATTTCCGACGTCGAGTATGATCGCCTCGTTGAAAAACTGCGCAAGGCCGATCCCAACAATGCGGCCTTGGAGGAGTTCGTCGAGGATACGGGATCAAAGACGAAGATCGATCACGAAGTCCCCATGCTCAGTCTCGAAAAGCATTTCGAGCCGGCCAAGATTTCGCAATGGGCCAAGGACGCTGGCGCTTTCGATGGCAAGGGAGACGCAGGTCTCGTCGTCTCCTACAAGGTTGACGGGACTTCCTGCTCTCTTCTCTATGACAAAGGCAAGCTCATTCGTGCCGCTACGCGCGGCAACGGCAAGAAAGGCGATGATGTAACTGCGAACGCGAAGGTCATCGCTGGCATTCCGCATACCATCGCAAGTACGAAAAAAGTCGAGATCCGCGGCGAGATCTACATGACCCGCGCCTCTTTCGACGAGGCAGTAAAGGCATTCGAGCAAGAGTTAAAGGTTGGAGACGCGACCGAGGACGACCGTCCGTCAAACGCGCGCAACTACTGCGCGGGATCTCTCAAACAGAAAGATCCGCGTATTACTAAAGAACGCAAGCTGTCGTTCATGGCGCATGGATGCATCATTCATGAGGGTGGGACTCTTCAAAAGTCCGAGTTCGAATTGATGCAGAAGGTCTCTAAGATCGGCTTCGAACATCCGATCCTTCGCGTCGTCAAAACTGCGGACGATATTGCCCCGATCATCGCGGAGATCGAGAAGGCTCGCAAGAATCTTCCATACGACACGGACGGCGTCGTCTTCGGCATCAACCGCCTGTCGTCATGGTCGGAGCTTGGCGCGACAAGTCATCATCCGCGCTACAAGGTTGCATTCAAATTCGCCCGCGAACAGGGCAAGACGAAGATCGTCAAGGTCGTTTGGGAGACGAGCCGCATCGGTCGTCTGGCTCCGGTGATCGAGGTCAATAAGATCAACCTTGGCGGCGCTGACGTTACTCTCTGTACTGTCCATAACGCGAAGCTGGTACGCGACTGGAAGCTCGCGCCGGGCGACGAAGTTCTTCTGGAACGAGAGGTAATTCCGTACCTCGTAGAGAAGACAATCGCTGGCGGCGGCAAAACGATCCTGCCGGACAAATGCCCGTCTTGCGATAAAGCTGTTGAATGGGACGAGACGGAGACGCAGTTGATCTGCGTCAACTCGGCCTGTCCCGCTCAGCTTCAAGACTATCTGGCGCACTATGTCAGCCGCAAGGTCTGCAACATCATGGGCGTCGGGGAAACCTTGATCGTCAAGCTGCTCGAAGCGAAGTTGATCAAGTCCCCGGCCGACTTCTTCAGGCTGACTGAAGACCAGATCATGAAAGGCGTTGCGCGGCAGGGCGAGAGTTCGGCCAAGAAAGTCATCGAGTCAATCGCTGAGCGCAATGTTCAGCCGCTCTCTACCTTCCTTTATTCGCTTGGCATCCCGAGTCTCGGCAATACGGTCTCTGAGAGGTTGGCAGTGCGGTTCGGAACTTTGGAGGGTCTCCTTGCTGCTAACGTCGACGAGATCAAGGGCGACGGCATCGGAGACAAGCTCTCGCAGGCCATCGTTACTGGGCTTGCAACGCGCAAGGAATTGATTGAGGATCTGCTCAAGGTCGTTACGGTGAAGAGCATGAGCACCAAGAAGATCATCGGCCCCTTGACAGGCAAGTCTTTCTGCTTGAGCGGGCATATCGAGTTCGAATTCGACGGCAAGCGCTTCGACGCCAAGCCGGACATCGAGGATTTGATCAAGGCGAAAGGCGGAGACATCCGCGGAAGCGTATCCAAGGAACTCAGTTTTCTTGTTGCCGGTGACGGCAGCGGCTCAAAATCGGAAAAAGCGCAGAAGATCAAGGTCGACATTATCGACGGCAAAGCGCTCTGCAAAATGTTGGGGTAAGAATGAGCAATCGAAAGATCAATAAATTGAACGCCTCCGAGATTACTCCCGGCCGCTTCATTCGCTTTGACGGGGCGGAAGTGAAGGTACTCGCCGTTGCGCGACATACAGAGGCGGACTACCGTCTCGTAGTATGGAGTTTGGCGACGCACCCCGAGGAGTGGCAGGCAAGCCCTGAAGGGGTTTTCAAAGAATCTGTCATCTCCGGCGGCCGTTCAGTTCAAAGATTCCGGCGTATTGACGAGGAGGTTAAGGAAAGCAGCCCTACCCAATGAAAGTCGCGCCAGAGAAACTTCGAAGTGCGCATTTCGTTGCATTGGTAGTATTGTAAGACAGTAATGCACGCAGAGAGGAAGGTATGATTCTTTTATTCACTGCTCTCGGTGACAGTTACGGGGCGGGATTCGAGTACGCCTCCGACTTGATCGTCTCTACGTTCAATGACGCAAGCGGCTACGTACCGCATCCGAAGCATAAGCTCGCGCCCGGTGTCTATACTGACGATACTCAAATGAGCCTTGCTATTGCGGAGGCAATGATCTCCGGGGAGCCTTGGACTCCAATGATGCTTGCGGACAGGTTTGTTCTTGCCTTCAAGCGAGATCCGCGCAAGGGCTACGCAGGCCATTTCTACAGATTCTTGAAAGAGGTCAATTCCGGCGGTGAGTTCCTTGAGAAGATCAAGAATAGCAGCGACAAGTCCGGCGCTGCTATGCGGGCCGGACCATTGGGCGTTCTCCCGCGCATCGGTGATGTTCTGACCAAGTGCCGAATTCAGGCAGCGCTGACCCATAACACGACGGACGGGATGAATGCGGCCATGGCAGCTTCGCTGCTGACTCATTACTTCGTCCATGGCTTAGGACCGAAGGCGACGGTAGGCCAATTCATTACTGATTACGTTCCGGGGCAATGGGCAGTAAAATGGATGGGACCTGTCGGAGCGCGTGGTTGGCAGAGTGTACGGGCCGCGATTACATCCGTCGAAGATTGTAGCTCGATGACCGAACTGCTGAAACGCTGCATCTCGTATACCGGCGACGTTGATACGGTCGCGGCGATAGCGCTCGGGGCTGCTGCTCATTGCGACGAGATCGTAAAGGATCTTCCGCCGGCCTTGATCAACGGCCTTGAGAATGGAACCTTTGGTCGAGACTATCTTATCGACATCGATACGCAATTGATGAGGTTGAAGAATGGTTAAGAACAAGAAAAAGAAGGTGAAGACCATGCTGGAAATGAATGCAGCCGCGCTTCAGCGGGTACGCGAACGAGTTTGCCTTGTCGGTCAAGCATCGCCAAAAGCCTCTGAACTGGTGCAGTTGGTCGGCGGCAAGACGACGAGAGTCGATACGGTCAAGGGCTACCGGTCGGTAGCCCTTTTGTAATCATCGATTTTCGAGGAACGGAACGGATGATCCGGCGCAGCAATAAGCCTGAACAATCCATTTGTTGGAACGAGTACGAATTGTTTACCTGATTGGGACGTGTTTGACTTTGGGCAAACACAGGATACAGTTGAGTTAAGGAGGAGTTGAACATGTGTCAAATTCAGTCTGACATTGAACGAACGGTTGATGGTCTGGTTGCTAACGGGAAGCCTTTTACGGCTTACAACGTAACTCAGATCCTTCGCAATCTCTCGATCAACGGCTCGCATCGCGAGATCCGCCGGGTCGTCCATAAGATGTTCGATACCGGACGCATGGGCAGTTTCTTGCAGGAGCTTGTTACCTTGCCTCTGCCAAACCCCGCCAATGCAAACCTGTACTACCCGCCCGGCGTCGATCCGAAGGATCAGAACCTCTTGCAGGAGATCCTGTCCGGTCCAAACGCTCAGGCTCAGACGACTACGGCTCCGGCCAGCGCGAGCGCATCAAACAGCGCGGCTCCGGCTGTCGTCATCAAAATTCAGCCTCCGGTCATTGCGCCCGGTTCGAAGGGGATCTCGCGAACGATCAAGCGCAACTCGACGACATCCTATACCAAGGCTGTCGGAACGAAGCCCGGCTCCTGCCTCTACATTCCAAAGTCGATGGCCGCTGCCTTGAACATTCCGGCCAATGGCCCGGCTTATGTCTCGCTCGATCCGGCTCAGAACAAGATTTCCATCATGCCTCACGCGATCGGAACGGCCAAGAAAGCCTGCGTCGACCGAAACAGCAACATTCGCATCGGAAAATCCGCCCTGCTCTCTGTCGGCATCAATGGACAGATCAAGGTCGAGATGGATGGTCAAGCTATCCAAATCTCCAAGGGCTGATCCGAGCAAGGGTCCAAAAGGTTAAGATTAGTCCTTTCACTTGATCGTGCAATATGGTATACAATGTCCAAATGGTGTGGGGGGAAACCGCATCAGGAGGCGTCATGGCAAAGTTGAATCGAGGTCGGCATTTGGATGATGTAGCCGCCAAAAGCCTCGACGTACTGTTGGCCAAGAAGTACCCCAACAAGGACAAATTTCTTTCTCCGAGTGTTGTCGGGGAATTCATGGGAGTTAGTTCCGAAGCCGTCAAGCAGTGGATTTACAATGGCCGTCTGCCGGCAGCCAAGTTGTCGAACGGCTATTGGAAGATCAAAGTACGTGATCTTGAGCAATTTTTGAAGGCGAAATACGACATCCATCGCAAGGTTTTGGTCCTTGCCAAGCCGGCAGTAAGCGAGGTTGTCGTTTCCCTCGGCTTCATGCCGGTAAATGTTTCGTCCTATGCGGACGGGATTGTCAAGGCGATTGACTCTCCTCCGGCGTTGCTTGTCGCCGATACTGCAATCCCTGATTGTTGGAAATTGGCGGAGAAGATCAGAGAGACTAAAGTCGTCCGGAACGTTCCCATCGTCCTTCTTGGAACTCTTTCGGATGCCGAAGTTGATCGTGCATTAGCTCTCCGCATCCAATCGGTAATTGCGCTAACTGGCGAAGTTGGACTCGAAATGAAAAGGATACTTGGCTGATCCCGTATAATCCCTCCGTGCGAAATGGAGGGGTCATGCGGAAGTTTGACGGCAATGCCATAGTTCATTTCAAGAAGGGCGAACTCGAAGAAGTCATTCACTTTTTCAAGGACGTTGAAGCTACTACAGCGGTTCTGGAGCGCATGGAAGTCAACGCTATGACCTTCATGCACTTTCGTCGTTATAGCAGAGCGGTAGTCGAGCAACCGACATTGAGGGAAGTAAAGCGAGGCTTGTTCGCCCGGATCTATACCGCAGAGGTTTGGTTGAATAATGAACTCAAGGACGGTCAGGTTAAAGTTTTCTGGAACAAGATAGAGGCGGATAAGCCGGCTCAGCCAACCTTGATCGAGAGCGAGAGTGGATTATGACAAAGGACGAATTTCTCAATCTCATCCTCGCCTCCAAACAGAAGATTACCGATCCTGATATCCTCGGATTGGTCAAGCTGGACGATCTTCGCAAAATGCTTGAGGATGGAGATGTTTGTTCCCTTGAGAGAGGATTTTGAAGACATAGCAAAACCATCGTAACGTCGTTTCCTTCAACGTCCAGCCGACAAGGAAACACAGATACAAGTACTTACGAGACTGCTCAACATCACAGATTGACAGACTACGGACTCGATGTATAATCTGGTCGTGAATACGCTCCCGTAGCTCAACTGGTAGAGCACTGGATTCTAGATCTGGGGGTTGCGGGTTCAAATCCCGCCGGGAAGCGCCAAAATGAATGACAAACAGATTACCGCAGAGCAGGTCATCGAAGCCGCTGAGTCCTGCCGCAAAGCCTGCTACGCCGCCGCTGTCTCCGTCTTGGAGAAAGCTGAGAGTGATGGCCTGATCTTCGGCAACGGCCATCATGCCGCGCAGAAGGTTGCAGATGCGGCCTATTGGGACGTCCTTGAACGCTCTCGGACTACAATCAAGATCTCGTACAAAGGCCCCGGCCAAATCGAATTTCTTTACAATACATACAACAAAGAGATTACGCAGTTGCGAGGTTCGCCTCCGCCGCTGCCGTTCAGCAAGTTGGCGCTCGAAACGTATGTCGAGTCCGGCTGGACCAAGGAGATCTGGAAGAAATAGGAGGGGGATTTGGACATCAAAAAGTGCGGGGATTGCGGCGGGCCTGTAGATACTCAGCAGAAGATGGAGAAGGTTCCTTACGGCCGGCCCATCCAGTTTACACTGGAGATCGAGATTCCCGTCCATAAATGCAAGAACTCATCTTGCGCGATCGAGTTTTACGACATGGATGCCGAGGAGTTGATCGACAACGCGATCAAGGTCGAACTAGCCAAGAGGATACCAAAACAATGAGCGAAAAGAATTGCGCAGCTTGCGCAAAAGGCGTCCCTCCTTTTCCCATTGAGGAGGTCAATACACGAATTCAGGCTTTGCCCGGATGGGCAGTTGAGTTTGACGACATCAAGAGTCCGTACATATTTCTGACCCAGACCATCCATATTCCCCATCCCCACATAGAGCGACGTTGTTATTTTCAAGGCAAATTCCCACTCTCGAAGTTCATGGTCGCGCTGCGGCTGGCCGAGCAGATCGGAGAGCTTGCGGAGAAGCAAGGCCATCATCCCGACATTACTTTCGGATGGGGATATATCTACATCCGGTTTCAAACGCACGCCATCAGCGGCTTGCATGAGAATGACTTCATCATGGCAGCCAAGGTCTCCAGCCTGATCGAAGAAAAGATGGATACGACCGTCGATGGGGATACAAAACTCAGACAGAAGATCCCCGCAGCTACGGTATTCATGCCCAAAGATCTATGCCCCGGTACTGGCGGCGATCATGAATGGCAGGATGCGTCCAAGAATACCATCGTCGCGTGTACCGCTTGCGGAAAAATCAGATGAGTGATGCAGCAAAGCCGGCAGATGAGGAAATTCCGCGACGAAGAATATTGAGGTGAGGCATGGGCGAGAACCAACTCCAGCAAGTAGATCAAGCCATTTCAAGAAGCGTAAAAGCCTTCAAGAAATGGAGAGTAATCCCCCCTCCTGTCCGCGGCGAGTTCGTGCGCCGCATCGGAGAAGCCTTCCGCAAGAACAAAGAAGCCGTCGCCAACCAGATCGTCGAAGAATCCAGAAAGATCAAGTCAGAGGCTCTTGGAGAAGTCCAAGAGGTCATAGACATTTGTGACTTTGCTGTTGGGCTGTCGCGGCAGCTTCATGGCTTGACCATCGCCAGCGAACGACCGCTTCATCGCATGATGGAACAGTGGATGCCCTTGGGGCCGGTCGGAGTCATTACGGCATTTAACTTCCCTGTCGCCGTATGGGGCTGGAACGCCGCTCTTGCCCTTGTTTGCGGTGACCCCGTCATTTGGAAACCATCAGATAAGACGCCGAAATGTGCCAAGCTCTGCATGAAGCTGATCTCTCAAGTTGCCAAAGAAATGGACCCGGATGGAAAGATCATTGAAGCCGGGCTACTTGAATTTCTGCCGGCTACAAAAGATGCAGGCATTCAGCTTGTTGAGTCCAAGGAAGTCCCGCTGATTTCTGCTACAGGTTCGACAAAGATGGGACGCCTCGTCGCCAAAGCCGTAGCGGAGCGTCTTGGCAGATCCATTCTTGAACTTGGCGGCAACAACGGAATGATCATTACCGAGACGGCAGATCTCGCTCTGGCGCGTCGAGCGATAGTCTTCTCTGCTGTTGGAACTTGCGGTCAGCGCTGTACCAGCCTGCGTCGGCTAATGGTCCATACCAGCATCATGTCCGGATTCGTCGTCAAACTTATCGACGCCTACAAGACGCTCAAGATCGGCGATCCGATGAAGTCCGATACTCTGGTTGGGCCTTTGATCGATGCTGTAGCGTTCGATCAGATGCAGAAGGCGATCAAGCGAGCCAAGGCTGAGGGCGGGACCGTTATTGTCGGAGGAGATAGAGTTCCGTCTCCCAAGGGCCTAAGTGACGACTTCTTCGTAAATCCGTGCATCATTACAATGCCGAATATTACCGCTGTTGTCCGAGAAGAGACTTTTGCGCCAATTCTGTACGTCATGCCTTACGCGGACATCGAGCATGCAATCGAATTGAACAATGGCGTTCCTCAGGGCCTCTCGTCTTCAATTTTTACAAATGACATCAGAGAGGCTGAACTGTTCATGTCTGCGGCCGGCTCTGATTGTGGAATCGCCAATGTAAACATCGGAACGTCCGGAGCGGAAATCGGTGGGGCGTTCGGCGGTGAGAAGGATACCGGAGGCGGGCGCGAGTCAGGGAGCGATTGCTGGAAAGCGTACATGCGTCGGACGACCAATACCATCAATTATTCAAGCGAACTTCCGTTGGCTCAGGGAGTAACTTTCGAATGATTCGCCCATCAATCAAGAAGGACAAGCGCGGATGGTAATTTCATGAGTGGAGATTGCCCAAAGGATTCCTTCTCCGAAAGACCCTTGCGACGTGGAGAGCCAAAAGTTCGGAATTAACCCGTTGGGAAGTTGTAGATCCGTCCAGCAATAGAGGCGATGCTGGATGGGCAGTAGCTCCGGATTTCTTTAAGATCCTATTGAAACTTGCGATAAAGCCCAAGAAGCGCAAAAAGAAGTGTTTGACTTCAAAAGGAGCATGATGTATAAGTCGGTATGAACCAATGACGGTTCAAGGAGAACGAAAATGAAACAGTTCTGGTAGGTCTCAAGCAGTAAGTCATTCCCTTATCTCCAGACGGCTTCTGCCGAAGGGAGGGAATGATGAATCCGATCATCGTCATAACCTACAAAGATCATCAAGACTTCCGATGCCCACGCGGCTGCTGTCATGAAGGATCGTCTTACGCCATCTTCGAGTTCGCTATCTTCCTCGACAAAGAGGCTGCGGCTGATCACATCGCCAAAGCCAACTTCGAGCACTCCCTCAATACCGTCGAACGTCATCAGGTCGATCCGTTGACCCATCGCGTCTTGTATGCGGCAGATCTGCCGGGATTGCTACAGGATGAAGACGAGGACGAACCGGCCAAAGAGCGGATTTGGAATAGCATCGATTCCATCCCCAACAATGCCAATTCCTACGAAGTTCTCGGGCTTGCGTCTGAGAAGGAGGCAGTCTTGCGGGCTGCCTACGACGCCAAAGTAAAGGCGCAGGCTGAGGCCGAGGCCGCGGCTGCCGCAGAGGAACAGCGCAAAGAGAAAGAGCAGGCAAAGATCGATCGCGAGCGTCGCGACCGCGAGGAATTTGAACGTCTGAAGGCCAAGTTCGGTTAAGAAAGGAGGCGTCATGTTGTAGATACGCGCACCGCCCTGATCATCGGAGTTCCCCTTGTGTAGTTTTTGCAGTCAAACTAACGGGCTATAGGCCCAAGGAGAATACGATGAGTACTTTGAGAGAGGTTTACCAGTTCCGGTTGCACCAGATGTCAGAAAAGCTCGAATTGATGAAGACCGACATCCTGAATGATTACCCTGCGAAAAAGGATACGCATCGGCACATGAATCCGAAGCATCCGACATGGCTTGCCTATCAGGAGTTAAAGCGTCAAGCGTCTCTGTGCCTGACGGCGATCAAGATCATGAAGCACAGTTACAAGGGTGCAGCCTTCTACTCGGGCAAGACGCCGAGCAAGGCAGCCTTCCGCGAGACGTTGCGCGACAAGCGCAAGACGTTTACGACGCACTGCCCGAAGGGCGATCTGGCGAAGCAGAATGCCTTTATCTTCGAGGCGTACTACGATCTGGAGCAGACCGAGAAGGACTTGAAGTTGAATCCTTCCCGGTTCGTCGAGGCGGAAGTCTATGCGAAGCAGCGCCGGCTTGAGGCGTCTGAGGCTGCGGCGCGAAAGAAGGAGGCAGCCAGTGCAACCGCCTAAGATCCCAACAAAGATGTATATCCTTGTCCGGCGCGACCTTTGTGCCGGGCAGGGAGTAGTTCAGACGGCTCACGCCATGGCCGACTTTCTTTACCTGCATGGCTTAGATCCGTAGATCAAAGAGTGGGCTGGTGTTCATAAGACGCTAGTCGTACTGGGTATTGAGGATGAGGCGGAATTGATCAAATGGGAACAGGAGATCAAGGCTGCCGGCGGGGTCTGCGAAGCGTTTGTCGAGCCTGACATAGGCAATCAGAAGACGGCACTCGCTGTTCATCCTATGGTTGACTCGAAGATCTTTCGAAAGTTGACTCTCTATAACCCTATGCAGAAGCCCAAGTTGGCAGCGGCGTAAAGGGCAGGCCCCCCGGACAGTTCGTACTAATGAACTGTCCGGGGGCGCTCCACCATGCAGATCGTCATCAGGAAATTCAAAGATTCGTTTGAGCTTTTCGTACAAGGCGAAAAGATTTACGTAGCTGGCATTGACCAGCTAGAATCTGTTGTCGGATTTTTAGCGGAATACGACTATGCATTTGTCTTTATAGACATGCCAGACTTCGACGTCAGCGATTGGTAGCCGTATAATCAAGTCATGAGACTAGCACAAAGAACCTTCGTCCATCACGGCGCTTCATGGGAAGGCGCTTTTACCATCTCCGGCCACAGCAACGAGCCTTTTTCACAATTCCATGCCCATAGCCGGTTGGTTGACGACCGGATCATGGCAGAGAGTTGGCGTCTTGGCTTTCGATATTCTGCTTGGGCGGAGTATTACGCATCTCGGGCAGTGCTGCCAACCGAAGCTCCCTTTGCTCTGGAGATTCCTGTGGTACGTCCAAATTACCAATCGTAAGATGGAAATTACTGAACCTTGGCTTACGGCCAAGACCTAGCCTGTCGCGAATGTCCGCGATCTCCGGGCTGACAATATCCAACCAGTAGTGCTTGCCGTTGCTTCTCAACTCTCCGCTGTATTCAAAGGCCAGCCGCTTGCCAGCATCGGCTCCCCAATACTCAGGGAAGGCCGGAGTCTCGCCGCGAAGAATGGAGATGTGCGCGCCCCAAGCTGGCGGAACCAACCAGTCGAGATAAAGATGCCTACGAGCGAGCCAGCGGTAGTACCGCGCGATCTCGTCGTCGCAATCTAGGATCAGCCAGTATGGGTCTTTGGTAGTTTTAACTTTCAAAGCCAACGTCGGATCGTATGTAAGTCTGCCTGTCGAACGGAACATTATTCCCTTACTTGATTGATGCGTAAGTTTTAGTTTCGAACTCTTCAAGTACCTTGTTGTTCCAATCCTTTTCGTCTGGCGGCCCGACTTCGGGCCAGCCCTTGTGAACTTGCTCGCCGGGGCCGTCCCGGTGGACCTCTTTTCCGCTACGATCCGTTGACAATTGGATGCGCCGGACGCTGATCTCAACCTTGGCTTCCCAAGGCATGGATCGGCCGCTGACTTCGTTCTCAATCTCTTCGCCGATCTCTCGAAAGTCGCTGTCGATCTGGATTTGGAGCATGGGCTTCCAATCCAGCTTCATGTTCTCTTCGAGCCGCTTCTGCATCGTAGCTTGAAGTTTCATGATGTCGGTATCGACGAGCTTGATGTCCTTGTCGCCGTCAGTGCCTTTGTGGATGGCTACGAATGCCCAATTGGCACCGTCAAAGGTCGACCTGACCTCGACAGCCTCCCTTGAACCGTGAATATCCATCTTCCAATCGGCAAAATGCTTGTCCATCCCATCCTCCAGATCGAGATTATACTACAAGCCGGAGAACTTGGCAAGTTAGTGCGTAATCGAATTCAGATGTCGGATGGTCTTATTATGCCAGCCGCGTTTCAGCTTGATCTTGGTATTGTCGAAGATCTCGCGCTTCTTCTCGTCCTCTATGTCCCCGCCGCGCTCCCATAGCCGCCAAGCGGACTTTTGGGCCTTGGTCTCAAAGACTGGTTCGACGACCTCCTGTTTCAGATGGAGATTGAGGCATTCGATGAATGCCATGGCGATGATGTACCATTCCTTATGGTCGCCCTCGGCGCAGCTTACCGAAACCTTCTTGGCTACGGCGTCGTCGCAGAAGCTCTTGAGCGTAATACGCTTGTGTTCCTTGAGCTTGGCAATGATGCGTCGAGATATGTTGCGCGGATACATGTGGCCCATATTAGAACCTCGCAAAATGATGTGATGCCTGCATTTGGATCGCGTTTCTCTTTTTTCGGGGAGTCATCACGCGGGCGTAGATCTGCGTCGTAGTAATCGAAGAATGCGCCAAATGCTCTTGAATGTCCTCGATTCTCATTCCGCAATTCATTTGATGGACGGCGCAGCTATGACGAATTCGATGGGGTGAAGGGTGTCGGTTCCCTCGCCCATCGGCCTCGTCTCTAACTGTAACGCCAGCCTTCTTCGCTGCATTGACAAACGCCCAGTAGACCGCGGACCTGCCAACCGGAAGACCGTCTTTCCGGCTTAGGAACATGGCGTCAAAATGATCTTCCCGCTCCTTCAAGTAGGCATCGAGCAGTCGCTTGGTAGGTATCCAGAGAGGAATCTCGTGCCAAAAACTTTCCCTTTTCTTCAGTCTGGTTACTCGCAGCATGGATCGAGGACGGTTATAGTCGTCCCGGACTAGCAGTCCAACCTCGCCGCGGCGAAGGGCGCAGTTATAGGCTACGGCGATCATCGCCTTGTCCCGCTTGGACTCGGCAGCTTGAATGATTGCTGTAACCTCTTCCGGCTCAAGGTATTTGATCTGTAGTTCGACCTTCATCCCTTGCCTCCCGCTACACATGATACCCTTTTATTCTTCTGTGTCAAACATGATGATTGACGGGAGTGAGGTACGTGTTATAGTTCTTGCGGAAGGATTAGAAAATGACGATCTCCGAAGAAGACATTAAAAAACTGGATGAACTACAGGCAAAGGAATGTCAGGGCCGAGGCATCCAAACGGTTCAGACGATTATCAAGTATTTGCGATTTGGCAATGAAGTTTCGGCGAAGGCCGTTCGCAGAATCGACGGAGACAAGACTAGGTCTTATCCAGAGGTTGAGAAACAGATCTATAAGATGTTTGCTCGGGCTGTCGATCGTCGCCCCTCGTGCGGGGGCGTGGATTGAAACCTAGTGGTGAGCGCATCGCTACACTCAAGCACAGTCGCCCCTCGTGCGGGGGGCGTGGATTGAAACACATCTTGAAAGACGAAGTCAAGATCGAGCGAGGTCGCCCCTCGTGCGGGGGCGTGGATTGAAACGTACTCACGGAAAACATGATTGCGACAATTGGCTTTGTCAGTCTCTTGAACCAAAGGAATAAATCATAAGGAGTTTCATTTGACATTGCACGATGAATACTTTCAAGCTCTCGAATTTGCTGGCAAGATCCATGCAAAACAGAAGAGAGGCAACGGCGATCCGTACATTTTTCATTGCGTCCGGGTCTCCCAAATACTAGCGATGACTCCGCTACCAGCGGATATGACGCCATTACGTCATAAATTGATCCATGCTGGAATTCTTCATGACTGCATTGAAGATTGCGACAAGAACGTCGCTGCTTTCGTCGAAGCCGAGATTATTCGGATTTTCGGATCTTTCGTTGCGGGCATCGTCAAAGAGGTTACACAAGACCGATCTTTGGAAACAGCGCCCCGCCGCAAGAAGATGGTCGACGAATGCGGAGCCGAGTCACTCCATGCTCAAATCCTCAAGCTGGCCGACAGGCTGGACAATTGCTCAGAGATGAACGGGATGTCCGAAAAGTTCATCCTGCGCTATCTCGAAGAAACTCCTGTTATGCTGCGTAACATGGAGGCTGGCTGCCTAGCTTGTCCTTCCTTGAAGCAGCGGATCGAAGCGATCATCAATCCCATGATCGCGGAAAGGAAGTATGAGCGGACCTGAACCCTTGCGCAATTGTCCGGATTGCGCGGTAAAACCGGGCGAGACTCATCAACCCGGATGTGATGTTGAGCGTTGTCCAAATTGCGGCGGGCAAATGATCTCATGCCGTTGCAAGCAGAAGGACAAGCTCTCGCTGGAGCTTCTGCCTTGGACTGGAAAATGGCCGGGCGATGCTGAATGCGAGGAGTACGGCCTGTACTCCAAGATGACAGGCAGCGGATGGACTCCTTGCTCGAAAGACGATCCTGAGGCTGGTCTGGACTTGAATACTCTGTCTACGTACACTTGGGACAAAACAAAGAAGAAATTTGTCCCGCCCAACCCAAAACCAAAGGGGAAGAAATGAGCGCGGCTAAAGAAATCGTCCTGTTCGTCGGATATCCGGCGGCAGGAAAATCAAGCATGGTCGGGGACTTCCCCGGCTACGACCGACTCAACCGGGATACTGTTGGCGGATCTTTGGACGACATTGCTTTGGAATTGGACAAGCGCATCCGCGCAGGCAAGACCAAGTTCGTTCTCGACAATACGTACCCTACCGCAGCGCAGCGCAAGCCTGTCCTCGGCATCGCTTCGACTCATGGCATTCCGGTGCGTTGCATCCATCTTGCGACCAGCATCGAGGATGCGCAGGTCAATGCCTGCCAGCGCATGATCCAGAAGTACGGCAAGCTGCTCTCTCCTGACGAGATGGCCGGCAAGAAAGATCCCAACACCTACCCGCCTGTCGTCCTGTTCAAGTACAAGAAGGAGTACCAGTCTCCTGAGAAGTCGGAAGGCTTTGCGGCCGTTGAGGTCATCAAGTTCCAACGCAAGGTCGGCGCGGAGTACAAGAATAAGGCCATGATCTTCGACTACGACGGAACATTGCGAGACACGATATCTGGCGGCAAGTACCCTTGCGACCCGAACGACATCAAGATCCTGCCGGGACGCAAAGAGATGCTGCAAAAGCTGAAGGCAGAGGGCTACAGGCTTCTTGGAGTCTCGAACCAGAGCGGAGTCGCCAAGGGCGATTTGACCATGGAGGTCGCCAAGGAATGCTTCGAAAAGACCAATAAGCTCCTTGGCGTTGACATTGAGTACTCATTCTGTCCTCATCGCATTCCGCCAATTACCTGTTTTTGCCGAAAACCGATGCCCGGCCTTGGGGTCGCCTTCATCGAGAAATACAAGTTGGATCGTACTAAGACGACCTACATTGGGGATATGACGACAGACAAGACGTTCTCTGAACGTTGCGGAATTCAATTTGCTCTCGCCGATCAGTTCTTCAAGTAGCTTTCTCGTCAAGTATTAGGACAAGAATCCGGACACCATGTCCGGATTCTTGCTATGTAGTCTTCGCAGGATCGATACCCGCCTTCCTCGAAAACAAGCATGGTGGAGGAACTCAAGATGTGGACCGTTTACCTAGTTCGATGCAAAGATAACTCCCTCTATTGTGGAATCTCGAAGAATCTTTCGCAGCGCATCGCCGCCCACAATTGCGGCAAGGGAGCAAAGTATATAGTTGCCTCAAGGCGTCCAGTAATTGTTGTCTTCTCCGAACCTGCCACAAGTAAGAGTGCCGCCCTGAAGAGAGAAGCCGCGATCAAGAAACTGACCAAGAAGGCGAAAGAGGAACTTGTCGTAGCATACGACACAGATCGCCAGAACTAGACAAGGTTTTTTGTCTCCCCGCGCGAACTTATCAACGGGTTCGTACAACAGGGGGATCGAATGAAAATCAAGAAAGTAAAGTGCCTTTTCATCTGCAAGCGCCGGGTCAACAGCTATGGGGTTCCCATAGGCTTGATCAATTCGGCGATGTTCGTCGTCAATGCATTAACCAACTTGGGGATCGAGGCTCAACTCGTATGTGTCGAAGACTACAATGCTATCAATAAAGAGATAGTCCTGTACAAGCCGACCCATTGCTTCATCGAGGCTGTCTGGGTTACTCCTTTGAAGCTCAAGGAACTGGCTACGCTGCATCCTATGGTCAAGTTCGTCGTCAGAGTCCATTCTAAGATCCCGTTCTTGGCTCAAGAAGGCATTGCCTTGGAATGGATCATTGAGTACGGCAAGATTGCGAAACAATTCGGGAACATTCGCGTTTCTGCCAATAATACCGACCTCCACGAAGACCTGATCAAGATCCTCGACATCAAATCGGTATACTTGCCGAATATATATCTTCCAGCCAAGGTAGAGTGCAATGATGACGACGAGGAGATTCGCTACGACAACCAGATTTACCGCGGCGCTCATAAGATCGTCAATGTTGGCTGCTTTGGCGCGATCCGGCCGCTCAAAAATCATTTGATTCAGGCGTTTGCCGCTATCGCATTCGCGGAGAAGATCGATCGCCGCTTAAAGTTTCATATCAACTCGAACCGTCTCGAAGGCGGAGCTTCGTCTGCAAGCATCTTGAAGAATCTCCGGGCCTTGTTTGATCCGGCAACCGGAACGAAGCACGAACTTGTAGAGCATGAATGGGTTCCGCATGCGGAGTTCATCAAGCTGGTTCGGGACATGGATGTAGGCATGCAAGTCTCGCTGAGCGAGAGCTTCAATATCGTCGTAGCGGATTTTATCGCTAACGACGTCCCTGTCGTCGCTTCCCCAGATGTCGATTGGATATCGAACATGTCGCAAGCAGATCCTACCTCAACGGAAGATATCGTAAATAAGCTCCGCAGGGCATGGCGCGGCCGTTTGTTCGATCTCCAGCATGCAAATATGTCGGCTCTGGCCCGACACAACAGGAACGCCACCTCGGAATGGACGGAATTTTTAAAATCCTAGTTTTCTTTGTTGACGTTGTTCGTCCATCAGTTAGGATATTATTTGGGGGGATATTATGTACGAAGACGAGGCCGAAGGCGAATGTGAAGGCGAATGCGAGATCGACGTTGAAATAGCTCGACAGCAGGCCGCTGTTGCCGAGGAGCGCGCTGAGGAAGTCATGATCCATGTAGAGACGAAAGGTATTCATGACTTGCTAGAATGTACGCTGGATGTCATGGTTACCGAGGAATTCGGCAGCGGCGCATGTCTCTACCATAATTACGTCTGCATCATAGCCTACGATGCAGCCAACGGGCGCGTAGGCTTCGGGGTCCTGCATCCGGCCGACGACAAGGATAAATGCCCTCCCTACGAACCGAACGGATTCTCTGTTCCATGGGAGTTCGATCCTAAGGAGACTGCGAAGCGTATCCGCCGGCTGGCGCTGGAGGCCAACGTTTTGTACAAGAAGTTGGGCATTGAGGTTGTTCCGCCTTTGGAAGGAGATGTCATAGTCCCCGAGATGTTCATGAGGGACGACGACTGAGTTTCTAATACCAGTGCTAGTAAAAGGGGATGGCTATGGCCATCCCCTTTCTTTTTGCCTATTTCTATTTCAGTGCGGCAAAAAAGTCGGAATTTTAGCGATTTTTGTGTTAAAGTCAATAACTATTTTAAAAATTTTTCTTGACACAGAAAAAGTATGTGTTATACTATGTTCATGATTGCGGAATGGTCCGCGGTCTTGGACAGGGAGAGTCAGACTATGGGAGAGGCATGGATCGTTGCGAATCGCGCCGGATTGGCCAATACGCTTTCCGGACTGGAGCGGAAGAAGCTACTGGAAGAGGTCGTCCAGAATGCGATGGATACCAACGCGAAGAACATCGTTGTCCAGTTGAGCAAGCCCAGTAGAGGCTATTCGATCTTGACAGTAGAAGACGACGATCCCGAAGGTTTCGTCGATATGTCATTGGCCTACGAGATGTTCGCCGATACTCCCAAGCGGAAGGATCGCCAGAAGCGCGGTCGTTTCACAATTGGAGAGAAGCGCGTTCTTGCTATGTCACGCTTCGCTACCATCGAGTCGACTAAGGGCAGCGTCATCTTCGAACTTAAAAACGGCAAAGAAGAACGGACTCTCAGCCGCAAGAAGCGCGAAGTCGGAACCCTCG
>Ga0163144_10010482_pt1 | contig 19759 bp, 18 predicted proteins | sample OliLak19BULKMAT1_FD_123175 | JGI IMG/M metagenome (GOLD analysis project Ga0163144, IMG submission 123175) | Freshwater microbial mat bacterial communities from Lake Vanda, McMurdo Dry Valleys, Antarctica - Oligotrophic Lake LV.19.BULKMAT1 | ecosystem: Environmental > Aquatic > Freshwater >... | reverse complement strand
ATATTTTTTCTCTTTCCTCAAGAGCTAATTGTTTGTATCTTTTCATTTGTGTAACACCTCTGGTGTGCACTGCTTTTTTAGCAGATTATTTTAGGTGTTGCACTTCCTCTTTGATTTTTCCAATGACTATAGTTAAAAACTATAGTCGAGTATCATCTAAAGAGCAATAGAGCTTTATTTACTACGTTTTGGGAAAAGGTCTTTAAATTGTAAAGGTCTAGTTGTGTCGTCAACTTTCTTATAATTATGACGCTTAGTATTAAGCTTATATATAGCCATGGGGACCACAAAACTCAGGACTCCAATAACAAATGCGATTTTATAAGTGTAGTGATCATTTAACAACAAGAACACTAAGCACGCTAGCATTAAGAGGATTGCAGCAATCCCAGTATAAGGAGAATATGGCGTTTTAAAATTTAAATCATCAGTCGTATAACCAGCTTTATATAAGCGTTTGCGGAAATTAATTTGTGCCCAACAAATTGATATCCATGCCATTAAACCAGTAAAACCAGAAACGAGTAAAAGAGAAATATAAATTACTGATTGCCCAAAAAAGTAACCAAAGGCTAGTACTGACCAAATTGCTATTAGTGTAACAACTACAGCATTTTGAGGCACAGCATTACCATTAAGTAAAGCAAGCTTGCGAGGAGCCATACCTCCACGAGCTAAAGCATTTAGAGCTCGTACAATGCCATATAGCCCTGAATTAGAACAAGAAAGAGCCGCTGTAAGTGTTACAAAGCTTGTAACCACGCCAGCCCAATGCAATCCATAATAATTTAATGCGTCGGCAAATACTGGGTTATCTAAATTAGCCTTGCTCCATGGGAAGATTAGTACTAGGCAAAATACAGGAATGATATAAATAAAGAGGATTCTCAAAGTAACATTTCTGATAGCATGAGGTATCATTTTTGCAGGATTAACTGATTCGCCAGCTGCAAGGCCGATAATCTCAGAGCCTTGGTAGTTTACTAGCAATAAAATCATTGCGGTCAATAGGGCTGGAATACCGTTTGGAAATAAACCACCTTGGCCAAAAATAAATTTTCCACCAATAAATTCAGACGGTTGATCTCCATGTATAAAACCAAAGAAAATCAATATTGCTATTATCACAAATGCTATAAGAGCAAGGATTTTGACTAGTGATAGCCAGAATTCAATTTCACCAAACATTCCGACTTTAGTTATATTTACATATGTGATGAGAAGTCCAAAAAGCACAGCCCAAGCATGACCATTGATGCCAGTAAAGTACTCCATTATAATACCACCAGCAATACATTCTGCTGGAATATAGGCTATCCAGCTGATCCAGTATGACCACCCAACTCCGCAAGCTACAGCAGGAGAAATGAAATCAGATGTGTAAGTAACGAATGACCCAGATATAGGAATAGCGACTGCTAGCTCTCCCATACATAACATAGTAAGAAAAACTATTAATCCGCCAAAAATATAGGCAATACAAACGGATGGACCGACTTGGTTAATTATTTCTCCCGTTCCAAGGAAATATCCTGAACCGATGATGCCTCCTAATGTAATCAATTGAACATGGCGGTCCTTTAGCCCGCGCTTATACCCACCATCCTTAACCGGTTTAGTACTTTTGTGTTTATGCTCAATCATTAACTATTTTGTCTCATAAAAAATAAACAGTGGAGTAACCATATAATCCTTTATAATAATTAATTCAAGCATTATTTTTTGAATTTAACACGAATATTATCTACTTTAAAACTCCATCGCCAAACATGGCCAGATGAGAGAAAACTTTTCCTACTACAAGGGATTTATTATCACTTTTTTGTTTAATAGTAAATTTAGAGAGAAGTTTAGTATAAGGTGCAATGAAAGGCCTCTATTAATGAGAAATAGGCAAGTAACAAAGCACCAGTACTAATCAAATTTATAATATCAACATCATCGCCGTAATGCCGTAGAAGATAAATATTTTTAACTTATGAAAACTGCTTGTACAGATTGACATTATAGTTAGTGCAATTAATCCTGGATATGAAATATCAAGCAATGGGCCCAAAATAGAGGCAATACCATCGAAATCAAGTAGAGATATGGCAAAGGATGCTATGGTTGATATAAACAGTACTAGAGGAAAACGCTTGTCACCAATAAAACTAAATGAACACAGATATTTGGCATATATGCTATTCAGCGCAACAGCTGTAGTTAAACATGAGAAAATTATAATAATTGCAATTACCAGGGCTCCATTATGTCCCAAAAGATGATTTGCTATTGCCGGTAACACTAATTCACCTGGGAGATCGTGTGCCAAGTTTTTGTAATGAGAGCCTAGATACACAAAACCCAAATATATTATGCTCAATAAAATAGCGCCAAAAATACTTGGGCCGAGCGCCGCTTTAATTATAGATTTATTATCTTTTTCTGGGAACAAAGCCTCAATTTGCTTAAAGATCAAGCTTGCGAAGAAAAATGACGCGAATAAGTCCATTGTAGCATATCCACGAAAAAATCCATCAATGAAGTTATTTGTAAACACCTCATTACTTGCTGTAATTGATTCCCCTTTGTAAAAGCCAATAATAATTAATCCTAATAGAAAAAATAATAATATCGGAGTCAGGACTTTACCCAATATGGCAAACATTATTTTATCGTTTAGGCAGACTATGTAGCACAAAACACAAAAAATAATACTAAAAGCCAAGAGAGGAATATCGTTATACAAGAACTCTAAACCACCGTGAGCAACAGTGATGCATCTTGGTATCACGCCAAATGCCCCCAGAAGAGAGAGAGTAAAAAGTGGAATAGCGTATTTAGCTATTACGCCGCCTTGTGCAAAGAATTTATTATAATCTCCTTGATAAAGCTTAATTACAAAAAGTCCTAAAAAAGGTAATATGATTCCCGTCAGGAAAAAACCACAAAAACCTGCAAGCCAATTGTCAGAATTATTAACCCCAACCATAATAGGGAAAACTAGATTTCCGGAACCAAAGAACATTGAAAAAATTGAAAACCCGTATAAAAAAATATGTCGATTCATGGCAAATACTCCCGTAAAAATAACCTCTTGCTCTTGAACAAAGAGAGGCATTAAAAAATAAATATGTGAAGTGAAAAGTAGGGATATTTGTGGCTAGCCAGCCACAACGACAGAATGGACAACAAATTGTTGTTTTGAGATAAAAGATTTAAAATTTTCTAACATCATCATCAGATAACCTAAAAACAACAAAAGGGAGAAACAAAATAAGTTTCCCCCATAATACTATTAATTTGAGTAATACTCAACAATTTTCCCGAAATTTGGTTCAAATGGGTAAGGAATGTCCGATATCATAGGAACCCTCAAAATTTCACCAGACATTTTGCCTGGATCCACTGAAAGATATTCTGGTACACTTCTTTCTTGTTTTTGTGCAGTTTCAACAAATGTTGGTATTTGCTTAGAGCGATCTTTTAGTTCAATCTTATCACCAACGTTAAGTCTTTGGCTTGGTATATTAACTTTCTTACCATTAAGTCTTATGTGGTTATGAGATACTAACTGTCTTGCTGCAAATATAGTAGGTGCTAAATTCATTCTGTATACGATCATGTCTAGCCTTTGCTCAAGTAGGCCAGCAAAATTTTCTGCCGTATTGCCCTTCATCTTTGCTGCGAGTTTAAAAGTATTGCTGAATTGCTTTTCTGTTACTCTACCATAGTGAGATTTTAGAATTTGCTTAGCCTGCAAATGCAAACCATAATCAGAAGTTTTAACTCTCCCAGTCGGTCCATGTTGCCCTGGGCGATAATTCTTAGTATGGAAAGGATCTTTACCATCTCCCCAGATGCTTGTTCCTAACCGTCTACTAACTTTGTATTTTGCTTTAATAATCTTTGTCACTTAACTACACCTTATTACAAGTTTAAGATTGTTCGAGTGGGCAGTATATAAACAGTTTGATCAAAAGTCAAACTCATTTTTTATAGCATGGCTATACTTTAGAGGGTAAATCTAATACAAGGATTTGAATTTAAAGAGAATAGCCATATCAGGCTGTTCTCTTAATCGTTATTTATAGTTTCTTAGCTTTATCTATGCTTGACATTCTCAGTTTTTGACAATGTTTTTGGCTTCAATTTGCTTATCACCTTCTGCGACATAGATTTTTTCATCAATTTTCCTATTTTCTTAGATTTTTCCATTACTTCTTCTTTTTTAAGCTGGTCATCTTTTTGTAAATCAGGAAGATGAAGCTCGGTGGATCGATTATTTTTTCTAGCTATTGCGTCAATTTTTTCTGTAGCAATTGTAGCCTGAAGTTTTGTAACTTCACTTGGAATGTCATTTGCTTTTTTGGCAATAGGATAAGATTGGGCATAACTTTTATAAACCTCTATAGTTTGCTCAATCTTACTATTGCTCAACGTTTTTACTTTTGCTATTTTAACTAAAGGCATATTTTTATCTAGTATTTTAGCTGCAATTTTAAATGCTGATTGAGCAGTATCAGCATCTGTGCCGTCCATCTTATTTTTTTCAGCATAGTTAATATCTTCTGACATTCTTTTAACATGAGCATATGGTATCAGATCTACGCTTTTACTAAAAATTTCTTTGGACAAATTGTCGTAATCTTTTTTCTTCTCTTTTGTCATGTCGCTATAAGCTCCGGTCAACCCCACAATAGCAGATGATGAACTATTTAAGGTCTTGCCCATTTTTGCGTTCGGATCAGCCCCTGCATGTAATAATTCCATAGCTGCTTTAAAATTTTGGGATCTTATGGCTTGAACCATTGGTGGAATTGTATTTTTATCATTTGCATCTAGCTGTAATTTACCCTTGCTATTTAAGCTTCTAATTAAATCGGGATTATCTTGCGTGATCGCAACATCTATTGGCCTTAAGCCCCCTTTATCTTCAATCATTTTAGTTTGTTTATTAACATCCGCACCCATATCCACCAGAATCTTTGTCATTTCAGGATTATTTTGTGCCAGTGCCATGATTAGTGGTGTGCTTCCTTCATATTCCTTATTTAATGCTGCGGTGAAATCATTCTTATCATATTTTTTGCTAGCATCTTTCAGCAAGTTGGTGTCGCCAGTTAATATAGCATCCCGTATTTCTCTTTGAGCTTCACTTAATTTTGTTGGTTCATTATTAAGAGTATTTTTTGCCATTTATTTAACCATTTAAAGTTATATCCAAAACTAATATTTAAACTATAACAAATAATTATATCTTAATAAAGAAATTAATACAAATTAACGAATGTAATAATTGATGCATTGTTAACTAAGTATAGCCATGACTAGCAAGAAATGCTTTAATACTCTAAAAGTTGATATCACAGGAAGGGTAGATGGTTGTTGTAAAAATTGTGGCAATGAGAGGTTAGTGAGGAATGGTTTTGTAAAGAACAAGTTTTGTGTAGAGAATGCGGAAAACGACCAGAGTTGAGGACAAGAGAGAGAAATACGGAATAGAAAAAATAAGAGTTGCCAAGCTTTGTACGACCAATATTCCGAGTGAATTAAAAGAGATCGAGATATTGAAAATAGATGAGCTTTTTACCTATTATCAAAAAAAACCAAAAAGGCCTATGTCTGGCTTGCTGTGGACAGAAAACGGAATAAAATTATTGATATCACGGTGAGTAAATCAAGGGATGAGTCAATCTACATAAGAATGTCGCAGCCTTAGAGCAGCAGGGATATAGGATTAAGATCTTATGCGCAGATGATGGTTACGAAGGGTATGCATATCTAAATTAGCAGAGAAGCATTGCGTTAGCAAAGCAGAAACATCGTTATTGTAAGACATTATCTAGCCAGGTTTAATAGACGAACAAAGAGATATAGAAAGGCATTAGACATGATAATCAACTCATTGCTTATATTATTCAATAAGCCTTTGTTATTTATGTCTATACTTATTTAACAATACCCCGGGCTTGATCAGGTATCTTCTTATCTACAGTCATGCTGAACTCAGTGTGCTTCGCCTGTCTCTTCGGCCAAGTAATCTTCTCCTATCTCATGAGATCCTGAAGTAAATTCAGGATGACCGTGCGTACAGCAAATCCCAGTATAAAACCATACAACTCTATTCCTTATCCATAGTTCAGGTTAATTTGCTATATTGGTGACAAACGCTCAGCATAAAAATTATCAACATAATTTTTATGCTGATGCCTTCTGGTGTTCCAATTTCTTAAAATCGCCTCTTTAGTTGTATCAGGATTATCTTCTATATATTTTTGGACAAAGTTAATATAAGCCCATTCCGCCTTTGGCACTGCTGGAGCTTTTTTTCTTGCTATATATTCACTTTGCCACATTTGTGCAAATTCCTGGAAAGTAGGTGGGTCGCCTGCCATCCACCTACTTTCCAACCAGTCAATCCCGAAGGCTGTAAAATGAAAATGTGAACCTATCAGTTCCTTAAAAAACATCCGAGTTTTTAAATCGTTTTTATAAGCCCCCTTTAGTATTAAAGAGTTAAGAGAAAGTTCCTGAGCTGTATTTCTTTTAACACAAGAAATTGAAGGATAACTTGGTAAAATAAGTTTTTCACCTGTTTCAACAAATTTTATAATTCTAAAAATGAGGTTAACTTTTTTGCCTTTGGTAGAAAGAGATAGTTTTGTACATAAACCTCTGAGTTCGTGAACCTGCAAATAGTGCAGACTTTCTTTTAAGCTAGAGATACTAAGATGATTATGGATCATACAATAGCTCAAGTTACTATTTTTTTATGTTTAGTCGTTTTTGAACTTCTTGATATGCAGCAATTACCTTTTCTGGGTTATCTTGAGCCACTTCATAGCATAGCTTTTCATTAGACTCCATGTCCCATAATTTACAAGTATCAGGCGAAATTTCATCAACTAACATTGACATAAAATCATCGCCATTGAAAACTCTGCCAAATTCAAGCTTTATATCGACCATGCGAATTTGAGCAGTGGCAAAAAGCCCTGCTAGAAAATCATGTATACGTATAGCTTTATTTTTCATTTCTTTGAGCTCGTATTTACTCATCCATCCGAAGCTAATAATTTGAAACTCATTAATGATTGGATAATTCAACTCTTTATTTTTGATTCTAAAGTCAATTATGGGAGAGTCGAAAACAAAACCATCCTCCATACCGAAGTCTGTAACGTACCTGCCGCAGGCCAAGCTGCATAAATGTACTTGAATGGGGTATACATCTACAAATTGAACTAATTGTTGGCGCATATTAGTTTTTTCAATCAAGTGATTATCAATGCCAATCATGTCAAGTTTTTGCATGATATATGCAGAAATGCTATTGTTTATGACTCCTTTTCCAGAAACCTCAATTACTTCATCCTTGGATATTTTTAAAGTATCGTCGAAAGACAGTATGAGAGCGTAGTCTTCATCTGATTGGTAAAGAGTTTTTGTAGATCCTTTATAGATTTTTTCTTTCATCGTTATAGCCAATTTGTCTTAGAAGTATCTCTATAAATTTAACCAGTTTTAACTTGTGCTTAGATAATAGTACTCTACACAAGTTTATGCCACAAAGTAATTAACATTCATATTTCATAAGTTAACTTACTATAGATTAAAAAATAGAATGAAATATGTATTTAATAGCGACCCAACTTGCTAGAACTGCGCCAATGGCTACAAGTAACCCAATTACTGTTATAAAAAAACCCACAATAATGACTAGTCCATCTCTATTTAAAAGGCCTAGAGCCATCACTGCAATGCCCAGGGCTGGAATAGCATTAGTCAGAGGAATTGGTAGAGCCACAGAAAATGCAGCAAGCAAACTTATGAAACCGATAAATTGTTCGCAATAAACTGATTTGGCAAATGAAAACCTAGGTTTAACATATTTTTCAACAGATACAAGTCTAGGAACAACTTTATCGCTAATAGCTCTCAGAGTAGAATTTTTAAGCTCATAGTCATTAATTTTTTGAGGTAAGCTAACTTTTTTATTACCAAGGAGCATTTGGATGGATAATATCATCAAAGGTATTCCCATCACAGTTGTGAATCCAGGTGGATAGGGTAGTGGAATTGCGACTGGCAAAGAAAAAAATATCATTGCAAGCAAAATACCATTCTCATGAAAATCTTCCATTAATTCAGAAATCTTAGTTTTGCCGCCTTTTTGTTTTTGGCCAACTTTTTCTAATATTTCCGAAACAAAGGCGCTATCTAGTAGTTTAGGTTTTCTGTTGTTAAACATACACTATCTATAATTAATTCACCTAAGTTGGAATAAGAAATGATATCATAGTATATTATTATCGGCTCTAAAGATACAGTTATTTTGATAAACTCCCAGCTATAAGATTAGTGCTTAGATCAGAGCTTGGGGATCCTATAATTGATAAAGTTGGTTGAGATGAGAATATTTTCTCAGCACTTTTTACAAGATCGTTATTTTGGGTAGAGTTTATAATTTTCATTACTTCTTTGACAGTAAAATATTTTCCAAAGATTGAAAAATTCTTGCCAATTTCTTCTGATTTATATTCAGGCCTTTCTTCAGCCATATAAATATTTGACTCTATTTGAGACTTAGCCCTTATCAACTCTTCTTCTGAAATATTTATTCTTATTTTATCAATCTCATTGTTTATATTGTTTAGTACACTCTCAACATTGCTATGATCTGTTGCTGCATGAATGCTAAAAATTCCGCTATCACTATAAGAATTCAACCAACTGCCAATACTGTAAGCTAAACCAAGTTCTTCTCTTATCTTCTGGAATAATCTTGAAGATAGACCTCCACCAAAAATTATTGACAAGATTTGTGCATGATAGAAGGTCTCAATGTTGCTATAAGATACACCTTCAAAACCAAGTGCAATAGTAGTTTGCTCTAAATCTTTTTCTATAATTTCTATTCCTCCTTTATATTGAGCTGTCATACATGATCGCTTCTCAGATTCAGAAAAAGATGAAAACAATTGCTCAACTAGATGAACGGCATCATCATGATTAATTTTTCCTGCAATTGAGATAACAATATTGTTGGCAGTATAATGCTTACTCATGTAGCTGGTAAACGTAGGTTTGTCAAACTTAGCAATATTCTCTACGGTGCCAAGGATTGATCTTCCGAGTGGCTGATTTGGGTATGCCAGTTTATAGAATTTCTCATATACCAAATCATCTGGATTATCTTTAACTTCAGCTATTTCTTGTGAGATTACGTTGAATTCTTTAGTGATCTCATCAGAACTAAACACTGAGTTTTGTAAAATATCAGCTAAAATAGTCATAGCTTGTTTTGTATGTTGGCTCAGTACTTTTGTATAGTAAACTGTATTTTCTCGGCTAGTATAAGCGTTAAAATGCCCACCAATTGTATCAAATTCTATAGCTATTTCTGTGGCTGTTCGATTACTTGTGCCCTTGAAAGCCATATGCTCAAGAAAATGAGAGATTCCAGATTCCTGTTCGGATTCGTATCTGCTTCCTACTTTGACTATGACGTTGATTGTTACAGAGTTTACATGCTCCATAGAGTAAGTAACAACGTTTATTCCATTTGATGTTTTGCTTTGAAGAAAACTCATTATTTAACAATCTCCTTTAGTATATTTGAAAGTTTTTTTGACACTATTTTTATATCATATTTTTCTTTAAGCTGGGAATATGCCATGCTTGATAGTTTATGTGCCATTCTAGGATCAATGATTACCTTTTCTAATTTATTGTATAAACTTTGGCTTGATTCAATATCGGCTAGTAACCCATTTTTTCCTTCCGTTATGAGCTCTGCTGGTCCTCCAGAAAATGTGGCAACGATTGGTTTGGAATGTTCCATTGCTTCTAGAAGAATGATACCAAATGGTTCGTTGATCGAAGGAAGACAAAAAATATCAATTTGTTTAAAAAATTCTTCTTTGTCAGTTACCCAACCATGAAAAACAACTAGTTTTTCTAAAGCGAGTTCTTTAACTTTTTTCTCGAGAATAGCTCTGTCTTCTCCATCTCCACCGATTAAAAGAACTATATTGTGACCAGCTTTTTTTAACATAGAAAATGCTTCGATCAAATAGACAAAACCTTTTTTGCTGACAAATCTTCCCAAAGCTCCAATTACAATAGGAGAACTATAATTGATAGGATTATAACTATGCTTGATTCTTATCATATTTGGCAAACTAAGTAGCTTTTTCTCTTCTATTTCATGTTTAAGTAAGTGTTCTTTAAGTTCGTTAGTTAAGGATATAACGTAATCACATTTTTTTAAATATTTATAACTATAATTATGAGATACCCCAATAATTATAGAATTTCTTTGCTTAAATGCTTTAGCGAAATTAATAGCTCTATTACCATGACAAATAATGACTTTTGGCTTGTAGAATGCAATAAGGATTCTGAGGAGTATTTTTGAAAAAATACACCACAGTCCTATATTTGGCAAAGTATGATTGCTTTGTAGTAGCTGGTTAATTTTTGCGCTCATGCTTGAGATATTAATCACTTCATGATTATGCATTTTAAGTGCTTCAGAGTAATCAAGGTAGGCCTGTTGAATGCCTCCAAGATCTCTTGACATCATGATATTGAATACACGCATTTTTATAGTATAGCTCCGTACTTAATGTAGATGCTAATTGATTTAATCATTACAAGATTTAACAACTTTAAGCATTTCAGCTATTGTAACAGTTTGCTCCACCCCAGTATCCAAATCCTTAAGCTTATAACTATTAGTATTTAATTCCTGAGTGCCAATAAATATAACATATTTTGCATTGGCCGAAACTGCAGCCTGGAGGCGTTTACCTATTTTTCCATCAAATTCGATAATCGCTGAAATATTTATTTTGCGTAATTGGTTAATCAACAAAATTGAATAATCCAAGCATTCATTACCAATAGGAATAATATAAGTTGGTCGCTCCTGTTCTAGAGAAAATTTACATATCATGGCCAAGCGCTCTATTCCTGCTGCAAAACCAATGGCTGGAATTTCGTCCTCTCCCATGAGCTGCGCTAGACCATCGTACCTTCCGCCGGCAAGAACCGTGCTTTGCGCTCCAAGCTTTGAAGTTGTGAATTCAAACGTTGTATGTGAGTAGTAATCAAGTCCCCTTACCAGCTTCGGATTTATTACATAGTTTACACCTAAATTACCCAAATGGTGCCGAACTTGCTTAAAATACTCTTTCGCTTCGTTGGAGTAAAAATCAGAAATTACGGGCGCGTCTTTTGAAATAAGCCTGTCATTCTCATCCTTTGAATCTAATATTCGGAGAGGATTTTGTTCCAGACGTTGTTTGCTATCGGTTGATAGATCACTTAAATAATTTTTAAAATAAGCAACTAGAGCTGTTTGATAGGATTTTCTTGTTTCAGAACATCCGAGCGAGTTTAGCTCTAATGTTATATCTTCTAATATGCCAAGGTTGCTTAAGAAATGAGTAGCTAAAGCTATTGTTTCTGCATCAGAGTAAGAGCCTAAAGCTCCTATATATTCAAAATTTACTTGGTGAAATTGACGTTGTCTTCCTTCTTGTGGGCGGTCATAACGAAATAACGGGCCGCTAGAGAATAATTTTAATGGTAGTTTGTGTTTTAATCCGTTCGAAATAACGGCTCGCATTATGCTTGCAGTAAATTCTGGACGCAGGGCTACTAATCTTCCCTTTTTATCGGTAAAACAATACATCTCTTTGCTAACCACGTCAGATGTGTCTCCTAATGTTCGATCAAACACACTGGCAGATTCTAATATTGGAGTACCAAATCCATCATAACCGTACAATTTTCCAGTTTGTAGAGCGATATTCTCTATGTGCTTAGCAATGCGCCACTCGTGTGGAAGAAGATCCTTCATGCCTCGCAAGGGCGCTAAATCACTTGACATGAAGCAATCTCATTATCAGTTTTGTTTTTCATTAGGCATTTCTTTCATAAACTTAACAACACGTTCATCTGTTAGTAAGTCTAAAATTCCTTTACCATTGATCTTGAATTCAAAATTTTCTAGATTAAAGCTGATATTTGATTCGAAATTATCTTCTTGCTTTAAGCTATCTTTTTTATCAAAAGCTGATAAAAATCCTATTCCATTGTTTTTAATATTTTCTATTATAAGGTTAACGTTGTTTGTATCTATATTTTCTCTTTGTAATAATAACTTTACGCCTCCGTCATATAGATCTGAGATCCCAGAGATCAAGAGTTTTGGTGTAACTAGCGTTAAATCACCATCGTATTTTTGTTCTTTTAGTGAACCATTTGAATTGATATTAAGATTATCTATTATAAACTCTAAAGAATGATTTGCATTCCTAGATGTCACATCATAGTTGATGTTGAACAACAAATTTATTTTTTTAGTATCTAGATATTGGTCTAATAAACCCTTTATATCTTGTTGGGAAAAGGCTTGATTAGTTTGATTAGTAATTGAGTTTGCCAGCTCAACAATTAACCCAGCAATATCTTTCTTTTGATCTTCATTATAACTTTTTGTTAAAAGCATATCCAAATCTGACGTTACAGTATTTCCATCACCTGCTAGCTTATAGCTGAATGAATCAAGTGTATAAGAATTGCCGTAAGATTCTTTGATAGAAAGGAGATAGCTATCTGAGGTGAAGCTAAAATTCTTGTATATTTCTATAGGTTCCAATTCCCCATTTAAAACTGCAACAATATTTTCAACATGCTTTTTGTCCAGTTTAACAAAAGACTCCGAATTGTAATCAATCGGACCTAATTTATTAAGAATTTTGCCATAATACTCTTCAATTTTTTCGAATCTCTTATCAAAATTATTCTGTTCTTGAGCTAAATTTGGCACCAACTCTTCAAACATATATTTGAAATATTTTGACTCTGGATTTGATTCAATGCCATCTATGTCAAGTTTAAGGGTGGCATTATAAAAACCATTTTGATCTAGTTTGCTAATTAAGCTTATGTTTGATTTTTTTAAATGAGAAATCTGAGAATTATCACTTGCAAAATAGGCATTAGCTTCACCAGAACTTATAAGGATATTAATGTCATCAAATTTGTTGTTAAGTAACGGTCTGTTGAATTCAATTTTCTTGTCCTGAGCTGAAAAATATATTTCTGTTTTGCCACTCCCGCTTTTGAACTTGTCGCTTATAAACTGGGCAATTATTTTATCATTGAACGGGTTATAGCAGGCAACCACTTGATCACTAAACATTTTGAGTGACTTAGATTTAGGGAAAATAGTAACATCTTTAAGAGTAATCTTAAATTTGAATTTTTCAATAACGGCGGAATCTGTATCAGCATTTACTATATATTCACTACCCTTAATTCTTGGCAAGATTTCGTCTTTGGCAATTTGTTCGAATTTAGTTGCCAAATAGACCCATGCAATTATGGAAACAAATAACAACAAACCTAGAGCGACAGTAATTTTTCTCATATCAAACAACCTATTTTAATCAAAACTTATATTTATTCCTAGAGCTTGCAAACATCATGAGTGCAAGTAGCAAAATAGTTTTTTAGATAATTTTCAAAATCTATATTAGAGAATATAAAGTCAAAAACTACGTACATCAAGTATATTCTTTTATCGTACTTGGAGTGCAAACGTCAAATCAAATAACCTTTTCTATAGGTTTTTTAGTTTTTAAAAATGAAGTTTTAATTACATAAACTATAAACACAACAATAAACCAATAGATTAGCAGTTCTCCAGTAAACATCAATTCTCCTTCTTTCGAAATAATCTGCTTAAATAGCAAATATACGCAAGCAAGAAGACCTACTGGGGCAATAACAAATAAAGCCGGGCACTTAAATGAGCGTACGACATCTGGCATTTTTATTCTAAAAATCATTACAACCATCATGATAACTATATAATCGATTAATGCTCCCATGCTGGACATTTTTGCAATAACTTCAAGCGGAACCAGACCAGCGAGTATTGCGATAAGTCCAGAAAAAATCAATACAGAGATATAGGGACTATCATATTTTGGATGTATTTTTGCAAAGTGTTTAGATACCAAACCGTCTCTTGCCATTACATAAAAAATACGAGATTGAGCATATATATTCATCATTATTACAGTAGTCATACCGCAAATTGCTCCGGTGGCTACAATAGCTGAGCCAATTTTGCTGTTATTTACGGCCAACGCATGTGCTAATGGTTGGCTATTATCCAAGAGTTCAAAAGACACTATGCCGGTAGCAAGTCCGCCCACGATAATGTATAAAACAGTAGAGAGAACAAGAGAGCCTATAATACCTATTGTCAAATCTCTCTTTGGGTTTTTGCACTCTTCTGCAGCTGTGGCCAAGGCGCCAAAGCCAGTAAAGGCAAAAAATAGAATTGATGAGCCAAGTAGTACGTCATCAAACCCATAGGGCATAAAATTATCCCAATTTGTAATTTCAAAATGAGGCGCTGCTACAAATACAAAAACAGCAATTGCAGCCATTTTAATGAATACCAATATAGCATTTACACGCTTACTGTCCTTGGTTCCGCGATATAGCAAAAAAGCTACGAAAGCTACGATTAATATTGCCGGAAAATTAACTATCCCTCCATTTAATGGCCCAGCGGTATATGCTACGGGAATGTGCACTCCACCCGCCTCTAAAATACTGACAGCGTAACCAGACCATGCCGTAGCAACAGCGCTTGCAGCAACGCTTAGTTCTAGGACCATAGCACCGCCAACTAACCAAGCAAAAAGCTGGCCAAAAGCGACGTAAGAATAAGTGTAGACGCTACCAGATGTTGGTAAAAAACTCGCGAGTTCTGTATAGGCAAGGGCAACGAAGATACAAACAACGCCAGCAATCGCATAAGAGAGCATAACAGCAGGACCGGAGTACTTAGCTGCCACAAATCCGGTAAGAGCAAAAATACCTGTACCGATGATACCACCTAGGCCAAGTAGTACAAGGTCGTAAGCTGTAAGGGTTTTGGCAAGGCCACTGGTGTTGCCGGCCTCCCTAACTGATTCAAAACTCTTTTTCGTTAGATAGCTCATTAGTTTTTGTACCTTAGTTAGTTAATTTCTCTCGTTATCCATCCGCCACCAAGCATCCTGGTGTCATGATAAAAAACGCATGCTTGTCCAGGTGTTATAGCTTTTTCTTCTTCAAGAACGCTTACTTCGATTTGCCCATTATTTACGATACTTAACCTTGCTTTTACTCCAAGGGTAGTCGACCGTATTTTAGCTATTACTTCAAGGTTTAATGGGGACAAATCGGTTGCCAACCAGTTCACATCCTTGAGTAAAAACTTTGTTTTAACAAGTGCAGATTCCGGACCAACATAGACTGTATTTGTTTCTGGGTCAATTTTTATTACATATATAGGTTCACCGAACGCGATACCAAGACCCTTTCTTTGACCAACGGTGTAAGCTATAATGCCTTTATGTTCGCCGAGGTCGTAGCCGTCGATATGTACAAACCGACCTGGTTTATTTGCTTCTGGGCGAATTTTGTTAATAACATCACGATAATTGCCATTTGTCACAAAACATATGTCTTGGCTATCCGGCTTATCTGCAATCTCTAATCCAAATTCCTTGGCAATTTTTCTGGTTTCCTGTTTGCTTTGTCCACCAAGAGGAAACATTAGGTAGTCAAGTTGTGCTTGAGTAGTCGAGAACAAAAAATAACTTTGATCTTTTTCTTCGCTAACGCCCTTATGAAGCTGGGCGATGCCATTATTAACAATTTTTTGAACATAATGACCTGTAGCGAGAGCATCAGCATTTAATTCCTTTGCCGCTTTCAAAAGGTCGTTGAATTTTACCGATTGGTTACACCTAACGCAAGGCAAAGGTGTTTCTCCGCGCATATAACTGTCAGCGAAATCGTCGATTACTTCTTGTTTAAATTTGCTTTCATAATCAAATACGTAATGAGGGAATCCAAGTTTGTCGGCTACTACTTTAGCGTCATATATATCTTGGCCAGCGCAACAAGCTCCTTTTTTTTGTGTTACCATGCCGTAATCGTATAGTTGCAGGGTAATGCCTATTACCTTATGTCCGGCTTTATGCATCATAGCGGCGACTACTGAGCTGTCAACGCCTCCCGACATTGCAACTACGATGGTTTTTCTATCTATAGACATGAGATTGATACAACACTTAATAAAGTTGCGCAATTATATTAAGTTTTGTCAATAAAAGCAAGTTATGTATATTTTATCATATATGTTATGAACTTATACATGTTCGCAATTATGCCTTGATTAATATTCAATAATAATATAGAAGTTCCATATAAAAAATATTATTTAGAATATGAATTATAGCTTCGTAAATCTTGTTGCGGCAATTGCCTTGTCCGTTGCAATTATCTTTGGCTGGCAGCATTTTTTTGAAAAACCAAGGTTATCAAAGCTTGCAGAACAGAATACGGTCTATAGTCAACAAATGGACAGCTTAAAAAAGCAAAGTGCAAGTATCGAAAAAGAGGTGTTCGTTGATCGTCAGCAGGCAATTATAGCTAATTCTCGTGTGCAGATAAAATCTGAATTGTTATCTGGCTCTATTTCTCTAAAAGGGCTTCGCTTTGATGATTTGACTCTGTTAAAATACAGGCAAGAGATTAGTGAGAATAGTCCAGCTGTCGAGTTATTTTCTCCTTCTAATTCAGAAAATTCATATTTTGCTGAAGTCGGTTGGTGGGGTAAAGATAAAACAATAACTTATCCAGATTCTACAACAAACTGGCATTCCGATAATGCGCATCTTACAGCTGGCGGTACTGTTAATTTATATTGGATTAATCCTGAAAAAGTTAAATTTAATGTATCAATATCATTGGATGAAAACTACCTATTCAGTATAAAACAATCTGTTGAAAACCATTCCGCTAAACCAATTTCTATTCAATTTTATGGCTTAATTAATAAAACCCATGAAAACAAACCAGACAATATGGTCAATATTTTGCATCAAGGCATGATTGGGGCAATTAAGGGAGAGCTACAGGAATATACTTATGATAAAATTAAAGATAAAAAAAAGCATGCCTTCAATGGGGAAGTGAACTGGCTTGGTATTACTGATAAGTATTGGCTTGCTGCGTTCGTGCCGGATAAAGCCGAGCAATATATAGCCAATTATAATTTTGCCATAAAGCAGGGTAAAGATAAATACCAGTCTGATTTTATCACTAATGAAAAGTTGATTGAAGCTGGTGGTAGTTTCGAATTGACACACCGTTTATTTGCTGGTCCTAAGAAGGTTGACCTGCTTGATAAATATGAAAAACAGTACAATATTAAGCTATTTGATAGGGCGATTGATTTTGGTTGGTTCTATATACTTACAAAACCTATCTTCAACGCTATGAATTATTTCTATAGCTATGTTGGTAATTTTGGTATCAGTATAATGATTGTGACCATCTTGATTAAACTGGCGATGTTTACTTTGGCTAATAAGTCATACCGATCCATGAAGAAAATGAAGAAACTTCAGCCAGAAATGGAGCGCTTGAAGGAATTATATGCTGATGATAAAGCAAGATTAAATCAAGAAGTGATGTCTTTATACAAAAGAGAGAAGGTTAACCCAGTTACTGGTTGTCTGCCCCTGTTAGTTCAAATACCGGTGTTTTTCTCTATATATAAAGTGCTATATGTTACGATTGAAATGAGACATGCGCCATTTTTTGGTTGGATCAAAGACCTCTCTGCTCCTGATCCAACTACTATCTTTAACTTATTTGGTCTTTTGCCGTTTACTCCCCCATCATTCCTAATGCTTGGTGTATGGCCTTTATTTATGGCAATGACAATGTTCTTGCAGCAAAAAATGAGCCCGCAACCAACTGACCCAGTGCAAGCTCAGGTGATGAAATTTATGCCGCTGATGTTCTTATTTATGTTTAGTGGATTCCCGGCTGGCTTGTTGATATATTGGTCTTGGAATAATATATTATCTATTGTTCAACAGTTTTATATAAACAAACTGGATACGAATGGCAGCTGAACTTAGTATTAAGATTTTTCGGCAAGAGGCTAAATTTGTAGCTGGCGTTGCAAAGCCAGAACAACTTCCAAAACTGTTTCTTCCCCAATTTGCTTTTGTTGGTAAGTCGAATGTTGGTAAATCAAGTTTGATAAACACTATATGTAATAGGAAGGCTTTAGCTAGAGTGTCCCATACTCCAGGGCGTACGCAGCAAATCAATTTTTTCTCAATAGCTGACAAACTAATGCTTGCAGATTTTCCTGGGTATGGGTTTGCTAAAGTGTCTGCTAATCAAAGGATTTCTTGGGGTAAATTAATAGTTTATTATTTGCAAAATAGCGATCTTTTGCGGATGGTAAATTTGTTGATTGATGCTAGAAGAGGTATCAAAAAAAATGACATTGAGATTATGCATCTGCTAAAATCTTGCGATAAGGAGTTTCAAATCATCTTTACCAAAGCTGATAAAATTACGGCAATAGACGAATTTACTGCCCAAATGCGTCAGCAATTAGCTGATTTGGGCTTTGTCTGTAATATAATAATTACTAGTAGCAAAAATGGGACTGGGGCAAAAGAGCTGCAAGGTAGCATGCTTCGAGAGCTTTAGGAATCTTCGCTTTCAATAACTAACTCTCCGGTCAATGGTTGGTCTTTCGAGTTGTCTAGTGGATTATTGTTGTGTGAGCCTAAAAGCAATGCGCATTTTTTTGATTGTTCATAACTTAAGCCGCTTCTGGGAGAGCCAATAAAAAAATCATAGTAGCTCTCTGGTGCAGATTTGCTGATAATAGGGGTTTTTAGGTTTTTTTGCAAGATTGATATAGGTTGACTTTTAGACATAATAATCTTCTCCCTAACTAGTTATACAACTTAACATGATATTTTTACTTCAAACGAAAATCAATCTAAAAATTCTATTCCCAATTGATTTGATTACTTTATTTTTTAAAATTTTGAATACAAAATTACCGGCAAGTATTATGAGTATTGTTACAATAGCGCTGTATACGATATCGGCTGGATAGTGCATTGCCAGAGTTATACGAGAGGTGGCAACAGCAAGAATAACAAGGCAACTTGTACATTTTAAAAATTTGTTCATGTAGGGCCATAAGCAATAAGCAATCAGCATGCTAAGGCCTGTATGTGCGCTTGGAAAAGATGATAAACAACGTTCTAAGTCTGTATTAGCAATGGTAATAAAATCTCCTTTTGTTAGAGAGCAAAATGGGCGACTTAAGTTGATTGAAAATTTTAAAGCGGCAAATGTCAAGCCAAACAGCGCATAGCAAATGCCTATCCTAGTTAGCTCAAAATAACCGGCCATAAAAAGAGTTTGTTTGTCGAGGGTAACGCGCCGCGTGCGAAAGTAAAAAAGCAAGCAAGCTATAAAGTAGAAAAAGGCAAAATTTGCAATAAAAAATACATCAGAAATTATTTTTAGTATATCAGGTAGATAGCCGACATTAGTTAGCTTGTTTATCGAAATAAACAAGGTCTTATTTAGGCCCATCCAGTTGTATAAAAAATATGTCATATAGTTAATTTGTCTTGGGTCCAATTCGCGTGCTATCTGCGTATAAAACTATAGTAAAATCTTTGTTGATGCAATTATTATGGAAGGAAATTTGTACCCACTTTATCAAGCGGAGTTTTTCCAGGGCAATTTAAAAGTCTCAACCAGTGTTTGCAAATATTCTCCAGAGGCGGAATTTGTAGCGATTAAACATTTCCCTCGTTTCTGTAATTTTCTCTGAGACAGTTTTAATTATTTGAATACT
>Ga0163144_10010480_pt1 | contig 19759 bp, 19 predicted proteins | sample OliLak19BULKMAT1_FD_123175 | JGI IMG/M metagenome (GOLD analysis project Ga0163144, IMG submission 123175) | Freshwater microbial mat bacterial communities from Lake Vanda, McMurdo Dry Valleys, Antarctica - Oligotrophic Lake LV.19.BULKMAT1 | ecosystem: Environmental > Aquatic > Freshwater >... | reverse complement strand
GCGGACCGCGAGGTGGCGTCGAGCGACCGGCTGTTGCACGAATATCTGCGCCCGCATTCCTGGCACGCCCGCAGCCGCAATGAACTCACCGTCCTCACTCGCGGCACCGCGCCCGTCGCCCCGACCGCCGGAGCGACGCCCATCGTTTTCGACGAAACGACGACGCTGACCGCGCTGCAGATCGTGCGCGATGAGCCGGGCGTCCTGCAGTTCCGCCTCGGCTGGCAGTTCACCGGCGAACGCACGCGCTTCCCGTGGATGATGCTCGTGCTCTCCGATGGCGAGCGCCTTTACCCTTTTGTGAAAGGCGCGTGCGCCCCGCAGGCCAGCGCGGGCGCGGCAGGCGAGGAGTGGACGTTTTTCCTGCCGCCGTGGATGCGCCCGCACCATTACGCGGTCTTCGCGGTTTTCTACGACGCCAGCGAGGCGGCGTGGAAAAAACAACCGCCGCCCGACGACCCGACGTTTGTGCTCAAGCAACTCGACCTCGGCGGACGCGAGATGCGCAGCGTCACCGGCGACCGCTGAGCGGCGCGGGCGCGTTCACTCCGTACCGAGGCGGCTGGCCGCGGCGAGGCTGCGCGCTTGGCGGACGGCGGCGATGGCTTCGGCGGAACGGCCCAGCGTTTCGAGAATCTGGCCGAGCATGAGGTAGTGCTGCGGCTGGTCCGGCGCGCGGGCGACGGCGGCGAGCTGGTCGGCGAGCGCGGCCTGCGGGCGGTGGCGGTCGAGTTCGAGCTGCGCGATGTCGGCGAGCGGCTCGGCGGCGTAGATGTCGAGCCGGCTGGCGGCGCGCCAGGCGGCGATGGCGGCGTCGGGTTGGCCGTCGCGCGCGCGGAGCCGGCCGAGCGTGGACCAGGCGTCGAGGTGCCACCAATGGGCTTCAGCAAAGGCGGCGACGGCCGGGAGCGCGGCGACGCCCCGGATCTCGCTTTCGTATTTCACCAGCTCCCAAGTGGCGGGAAAACGCGCACGGGCTTCGGCAAGGACGGCGAGCGCGTCGGCCGGGCGCTGGCCCTGCTGATGGAGCCGCGCGAGGTGGAGCGCGGCGCGCCACGTTTTCGGGAAGCGGTGCGACTCGGCGTCGGCGTCCGCCTTTTCCACGCGCAGCAGCGGCTCGGCCTCGGCGGTGCGGCCCTGCTGAGCCAGGCAGATGCCGAGATTGATGCGCGCGGGTGCGTAGTCGGGCAGGCGCGCGGTGAGTCTCCGCAGGATGGTCTCCTGCCGCGCGAAGTCGCGGCGGTCGCCGTAAGACGAGGCCAGCGTGATGAGGATGCGCGGGGTCGCGCCGCCATCCTCGATGGTGCGGCGGCAAAAGGTTTCCACGCTGACCCAATCGCCCGCACGCACCGCGGTGCGCCAGCCGAGCGCGCCCACGGCCAACAATGTACCGACCACCGCGATGAGTTGGGCGCGCGGCGGCAGGGCGAGCGCGGTGCCGGCGAGGAGGAGCAGGGCGCCGATGCTGGCGAGGTAAAGCCAGTGCTCGGCGACTTCGGCGTTGAGGGGAAAGAGGTTCGAGATCGGGAGAAAGGCGGCGACAAACCACAGCGCGCCGAACAGCCGGAGTCGGTGCGCTTCGCCCCGAAACCGGCACAGCCAGACGCCCGCGAAAAGCACCAGCAGGCCGCCCAGCGAGAGCAGTTCCCAGCGCACGCCTTCGCGCCATGCGGCCACGCTGCGGTAGATCGTCGGGTCGGAAAGCGTGCGCTCCATGTAGAGCTGCGCGGGCCAGAGGATCAGGCCCGTGTAGTCACCGAGCGCGCGGAGCATGAGGAGAAAGCGGTCGGCGAACGGCGCGGACGGGCTGTCGGCCATGGGCACGCGGACCTCCGGGAGCGCGTGGAGGACGGCGTATCCGGCTAGCACGACGAGCGCGCCCGCGACCGCGCGGCCTTTGACGCGCCACGACCAGGCGGACTCGAAGAAGAGGGTGTGCAGGGCGAAGATGGCGAGCCAGACGAGCGCGATTTCCTTGGAGCAAAGCGCGAGTAACATCGCCAGCATCGCGGCCCCGCCGAGACCCACACGAGCCGGGAGCGAGCGCGCCTCGGCCGTGCGGCGGGCGAGCAGCCAGGCGAGCAGGGCAAAGAAGCTGGCGAGGCTGTCGGCGCGGCCCGAGATGTAGGCCACGGCGGCGTTGTGAATGGGATGCACCACCCAGACGAGCGCGATGAGCAGCGCGGCGATCGGGAAGGTGCCCCGGCGGGCCGGTTTGGATTGATGACCGATCAACCTGGGGAGTAACTGACCGAGTAACGCAAACAGGAATATCCCACTGAGGCAGTGCAGGAGGATATTGGTCAGATGATAGCCGGCGGGCTCGCCGCGCCACAGCCAGTAGTCAAGGATGTAAGACCAGTTCTGGACGGGCCGGTAGTAAGTCGAGAAAGAGTCAAAGAAGAGGTAATGACGGAAGACTTCCCAGCCAAAGACCGGGCTGCGAAAGAACGGGTTCTCCCGCACGAGATAGTAATCGTCCCAGATCAAATCTCCGCCCAGCGCCGGGGCGTAGATGCTGCCTCCGGCGAGGAGCAAGACCAGCCAGGCCAGCAGGCGATGCCAACGCACCGCCAGTCCCGCCGCGATGAACCTGAGCAGCAGGGAACTCTTCATTCGGGCAGGCCGACCGGCGACGGGTGGTAACTAAGCCAAGGCATCATGGGCAGCCTCATCCTTAGCTAGTCGAGTGCCGCGGAGCCGCCGCCCGCAGTTACCCAAAAACAAGCAACCGCCCTCCCGCAGAGCGAGAGGGCGGCTGATGACTTGAAGAGTCTGACTTAGACTTCGATCCGATCAGGGATAGAAGGGCGACCAGAAGTCAGCCGGAGCCACGTCGGAGAGCGTGTTGAACGTGGTCGAGGAGAGCTTCGGAATGGAGTCCACGGAGAAGGCTCCCGAGTTGCCGTAGAAGTTGTTGAGCGTGTCCCGGCCGGCGGAGTTGTAGATCAGCGAGCCCCTCTTCACGTAGCCTTGAACGTCCGTCCAGTTGACGGCCGCGCCACCGGATTTGTTGGATTCGATCGCATACTGGTCGATCGCCGAGTCAATGATGCGGAGATCATTGAGGATACGGGTGGCCTGCGAGCGCTTGCGAGCCCGGAGGAAGTTTGGCACAGCGATCGCCGCGAGAAGGGCGATGATGGCTACGACGATCATGATTTCCACGAGGGTGAAGCCCCCGCGATTTTTGTTTAGTTTCTGCAACATAGGATATGAATTAGTTCGTTTTGGTTTTGTTTGTTGTGATTTGCGAATCGCTTCGCAACTGTTTGCACTTCTTTAAGCAGCGGCGATGCCAGCCATGCCGGCTGTTTTATAATTTCCACATCGCACCACCGTTAATTCTGCCGTTTCTCTGTTTGCCTCCTGTCGCATGATGCCGCACCGCCTTCTCTCAGCCCTCCGGGACCACGGTGCGTGGAGCGTGTTCCTTCTCGCATTTGCGATCCGACTTCTCGTTTTGATTCAGTTCTCGCACTCGCCGCATTTCATCCCGGATGGCGACGACATGAAGTTCTACAGCGACTGGGGACTGCGCATCGCGCACGGGCAGTGGACGGATCACAAGGCTTTCTACGGTCTGCCGGGTTACGCGTTCTGCCTCGCCGCTATCTATAAAGTCTCGGGCGGGCTGGACCCATTCTTCGCGGGCTTGCTCCAGGCGCTGATGGACGCCGGCGTGGCGACGCTCATCTACCTGATCGCGCGCACCGTCTTCGCCGCCACCCCGGAGGAAAGCGGCGAGCGGCTGGCGGCGGCGCGCCCGCACGTCATCGGCATCGGCGCGGCGCTGTCGTGGATGGGCTTCGCTCCGGCGCAGGCGTTTTCGATGATCCTCATGCCCACAATCTGGGTCGTGCTCGCCTATTACTTCTGCGTGTGGTGGGCGGTGAAAACCGAGCGCTCCACCTCGTGGAAACCGTGGCTCGCGCTCGGGGTCCTGGCGGGCGTGGTCGCGATGCTGGTGGCGACGATCCTCTTCGCGCTGCCGCTGCTGCTCGCGGCGATTTTTCTCTCCGTCGAGCGCGGCGCTCCGCTACGCGCGCGCTGGCCGAAGCTGGCCGCCGCCGTGGTCGCGCTGGTCGGCGGGGTGTATCTCGGCGCGTCGCCGGCGTGGCTGCACAACTACTTCGTCGCCCACGAGCCGGTGATGCTCTCGGCGCATAGCGGCATCAATTTCTGGGTCGGCAACAACCCCACGGCTAACGGCTATCCGAAAATGCCGCCGGGCATCCGCGCGTCGCAGGAGGGGATGCTGCGGGATTCCATTACCGTCGCGGAAAAGGCGGTGGGACGTCCGCTGAAACGCGCGGAGGTCTCGCGCTACTGGTCGGATAAAGCGCACGCCTACATCCGGGAAAACCGCGCCGCGTGGCTGCGCCTGATGACCGTGAAATTCGGGAACTTCTGGAACGCGTTTCAGTACGACGATGTCGGCGCGATGAAGCGTCTGCGCGATGACGGCGTGCTCCCGCCGGGCTTGCGTTTTGGGCTGATCGCCGCGCTCGGTCTCGCGGGGATGCTCCCGGCGATCCGTCTTTTTCCCCGCTCGCGCTGGGTCGCCGCCGCGGTCCTGCTGCACATGGCCGCGGTGCTGTCCGTCTTTGTCACCGAGCGCTACCGGCTCGCGGCGGTTCCGGGGCTGATGGTGCTCGCCGCGTTTGGGCTGTGGCAGCTTTGGGTGAATCTGGTGCGCGGTCGCTGGCTCGGGGCCGGCGCGTATGTGGCGCTGGCGGCGGGCACGGCGACGCTCGTTTCTACCCCGCGCACCGCGCCGGGCTTGTGGTCGCTGGATTTCTACAACGCCGGCATCCGCAGCTTTAATTCCGGCGACCTCGTGCTGGCCGAACGCAACTTCCACACCGCCTATGCCTACGTGCCCGACAACACGGAAATTCGCTTTGCGCTTGGCAACCTCTGGCTGGAGAAAAGCAACCGCCTGCTCGCGCCGCACGAGCGCGCTGTGGCCCGCGCCCGCGCCAAGGATTTCTACAAGCGCACGCTCGAACTCGAGCCCAGGCACGCCAGCACCATGAGCAATCTTGGCGTGCTCGCGATCCAGGAGCAGCGCTGGGATTTGGCGGAAAAATTCCTGCTCACGTCCCTCGAAACCGAGCCCGAGGACGCCAAGACCCACTACCTGCTCGCGCGCGCCCGGCTCGGTGCGGGACGGAAAGAGGACGCGCAAACCGCGATCCGCAAGGCGCTCGAAATCGATCCGAAAAGAAAGGCGTTCCTCGATCTCCGCGACCAGCTCGCCGCGCCGCCTAAGCCGCCTGATGCCAGGCCGCCGTCTCCGCCGGAACCGCCGGTGCCGTAGTCGCCAGCGTGTAGCCGGCGGCCTTGGCGTCGCGGTCGAACATCTGCACCGTGTCGAGCGAGAGTTCGTCGAGATCGCGCCCGCACAGGGCGATGGCCTTGTGCAAAATATCGTGCGGCACCGTGACGATGTGCGCGCCCGCGGCGTCGGCTTGGAAGATATTGAAAACCTCGCGCACGCTGGCCCAGAGCACCTCGGCATGAGGCAGCCCGGCGAGCAGCGCGTGGCTCGCCTGCACCACCGGCAGCGGATCGCGGCCGGTGTCGGCGATGCGTCCGGCAAAAATCGAAACCACTGACGGCACCTCGGCCACGAGCGCGCCAGCCACTTGCTCGATCTGCCGTTCAGTCAAAATCGCGGTCACATTCAGCCGCACGCCATCCATCGCCAGATCGTGAATCAGTCCCACGGAGGACTCCCCGGCGGGGCTGAGCACGGGGATTTTCACATACACATTTTCCTGCCAATCGCGCATGCGCAGCGCCTGCCGCCGCATCTCGGCGAAGTCGTCGGCAAACACCTCGAAGGAAATCGGTTTCCGCCGCACCGTCTGGAGCACGTCTTTGGCGAACGCTTCGTAGTCGGTGATCCCCGCTTTCTTCATCAGCGTCGGGTTCGTGGTCATGCCCTGAATCAGCGGATTCGCGTAAAGGTCGAGCATTCCGGCTTTGTCGGCACCGTCCGCGTAGATCTTGGTTTTCAGCGTGTGCAGCGAGTTCATGCCGGGAATTTCAGCTACTCGCATGCCACCGCCCGCCCGCCCCGCCGCGCCTACCTTTTTGCCGGCGCGTCTTTCTCCTGCCCGGCCCCCGCGCCGATGATCATCACCGCGTCGCCATCGCCGCGCTCGGGATCGAGTTGAAAACTCATGCTGAGTCCCGCCTCGCGGAGCGCTTGCATAGTGCCGGTGATCCGCCCGGTCGGCAGCGCCGGCCCGGCCGCGAGGACCAGCCCCGCGTGTTTCCGGGCCTTGGCCTCGGCGGTGCGGATGGCACTCACTTCCCAGCCCGCGCGGGCGAGGATCTCGCGCAGTTTTTCCGCGATCGCCCGCCCCGTGTCATCGCCCGCCGCCACCACCAGCGCGATCTCGCGGAGCGGATCGCCGGCGCGGCGCTCGGGGCGGAGAACCGGGTGCGCGGCTTCATCGCCCGCGGGCGCGCGGACGGTGCGCTCGGGCGCGGCGTCGCCCGCCAGCAGTTGCGCGCGCGACATCGGGCTGGAATCCGCGAGCAGCGCCGCATGCAGGCGCGGGGCCGCGGCGAGCGCCTCGACTTGCTGCTCCAGCGCCTCGATGCGCGCCTGAAGTTGATCGCAGCGGGCAGCCCAGTCCGGCGTGGCGGCCGGCGCGGGCGCGGGTGCGGCATCCGCCGGGTCGTCGAGCGTCACCACCTCGCGGCAGCGCGGGCACTGCACGCGTTTCTTCCGGCTGGCGGCGCTGATCGTAAAGAGCCCGCCGCACGCCGGACACTGCTGCTCCGAAACGGATGGGGTCGCTTTTTTCATGGCAGGACGGAGCCGACCGGCGTGATCCCACGCACCGGCATGGGCATGCACAAAAACTCCCGCTCCTCGCTGCTCAAACGAACGGCGGGCGTGCGCGGAAGCCGCTCGTCCTCCCGCGGCGGCGGCACCGTCCCGCGCCAGTCCGGCACCTTGGTCGGCTCGTGGCAGACCGGACACTCCAGCGTCTGGCCGCGGCGGCGGGCATCCACCTGCACCTTGTTGGCGCAATGCCCGCAGAAGAACTTCAGCTCGATCCCTAAAATGTCCGGCGAGAACGCTTCCGCTGCCTCCGGCGCGCCGTCGGGACGCGCGGGGAAACCGGGCACCGGAATCACGCGCAGACAGCGCGGACAACCGCAGAAACCGCCGGCGTTTTCGGGCGTGGCGCAGAGACTTTCGCCACAAATAACGCAGTAAAAATGGATTTCATCCATGACAGGTCGGGGGCTTGACAAAACGACCATGCCCACTACTAATGGGCAGTCAAGTTGAAACCTGCCACAAGATATTGGGCTTTCGCTTGGATTTTGGCGTCGTCCTCCACGCCAGCCACCCACTTTCGCCGCCCTGCATGACTACTACTGCCGAACCGCCCGTCGCACCTCCGCTGCCCGAAATCGAGCCCGCCGCGCTCCAGTTTATCGAGCGCGAATTTCCCGAGCTGTTTCGCGACCGGCAGGACACGGCCCGCATCCGCGAAATCCACCGCGCGCTTTTCGTTGAAGGCCAGCCGCTCGTGGCCGTGCGGCAGCAGTTCCTCCGCAGCCAGCCGACCCTCCGCGTCGTCGCCGTCACCAGCGGGAAAGGCGGCGTCGGCAAGACCACCGTGAGCGTGAACCTCGCCGCCGCGCTGGCCTGCCGCGGGCAGCGCGTGCTGCTTTTCGACGCCGATCTCGGCATGGCCAACGTCCACATTTTCACCGGCGTCACGCCGCGCGGCACGCTCCTCGATGTCGTCGAGGGCCGCAGCGTGCTCACCGATGTCCTCACGCCCGGTCCCGCCGGCGTGCAGATCGTCTGCGGTGCTTCCGGCATGGCCGGCCTCGCCGATCTCGACGCCCGCGTCATCGCGCGCCTCGGCCGCGAACTCACCCGCCTCGCCGCGGACTTCGATCTCCTCCTCATTGACACCGGCGCGGGTATTTCCGCGCAAGTCATGCACTTTCTCGCCCTCGCCCACGAGATCATCGTCGTCGCCACGCCGAACCTCGCTGCCACGCTCGATGCCTACGGCGTCATCAAAGTCGCGCGCGAAGCCCGCATCGCCGCCGAGATTTCCATCATCGTCAACCAGACCGACGACGAAGCCGAAGCCGGCGCCATCTTTGCGCGGCTCAGCGGCTGCACCCACCGCTTCCTTGGCTTTCTCCCCACCAGCCTCGGCTCGCTCCGCCGCGACCGCGCCGTGGAAACCGCCAATCAAAGCCGCCAGCCGCTCGTCCTCGCCCAGCCCGAGAACGAAAACGCCCGCCGTTTCACCGCCATGGCGGCCCGGCTCCTCGCCCACGCCGCCCACGCCGCCCACGCCGCGCCCACCGGCCAGTCCGCCGCCGCCTGAGCCGCCCCGCTTCCCATGCCGCAAAACACCAACCGCAAACACCATGAAACCACAACCCATCGCCCATCCGTTCCAACCCGTGATTAGCACCTTCGATCCGGCCCCGCTCAGCAGCGACCCGCTCGCGGACCTCATCACCGCCGTCCCCGCGCCACCGCCCGCCGACGCCGCCAACCTCCGCGCCCTTCTCCCCGGCACCAACTTCCTCGAATACTACGGCCTCACCGGCAACCCCTTCGCCGACTGCGTCCACCCGAACTTTTTCTACCGCACCGAAAGCCACACCGAAGCCTTTCGCAGCATGCTCCAGGCAGTGGAATTTCACGCCTCCCTCGGCCTCGTCACCGGCCCCAGCGGCACCGGCAAAACCCTCGTCAGCCAGCTCCTCCTCGAGCAACTCGACCCCGCGAAATATCAGGTCATCCTCGTCCTCGTCACCCCCGGCCTGACCAAGACCGGCCTCCTCCGCGAAATCCTCTCCGAACTCCATCTCGCCCTCCCCGTCGGCATCCTGCGCGTCCAGGATTTGGTCAAACTCCTCAGCAACCACATCATCGACATGCACCAGCGCGACCAGCGCCTCGTCATCATCGTGGACGAATGCCACCTCCTCGACGCCGACTGCCTGCACATCATCCGCACCATCTCCAACATCGAAATCCCCGAGCGCAAACTCACCACCAGCCTCCTCTTTGGCGAAGCCCGCCTCGCCCAGCGCCTCGAACACCCCACCTACGAATCCCTCCGCAACCGCATCTACCTCCGCAGCCAGCTCCAACCCCTCCGCCCCGACGAGACGCGCCAATACGTGAAATTCCGCCTCCTCGTCGCCGGCCGCATGACCGAGCTTTTCACCCCGCGCGCCCTCGACGCCCTCCACACCCACTCCGGCGGCATTTGCCGCACCCTGAACAAACTCGCCATGCTCAGCCTCATCGACGGCACCGACCACCAGCAGCCCCTCGTGGATGCCGACTCCGTGGAAGCCGCCGCCACCCGCCTCTAGCCGCCCACCCGCTCCCTTCGCACCGCGCTTTTCGCCCTCCGGCGTCGGGTGAAAAAGCCCGCGTCAGCCCGACCGTCCGCCGCTTTGCCAAGCATGCCCACACCCGACCCGAAACGCCCACCCCTCAGCAAAACCGACCTCCGCCGCCGCGCGCTCGCAACTCCTCCCCGCCCCGCGCATCAACCTCCCACCAGCCCCGCCGAGCAAGCCTTTCTCCTCGGCGATCCCGCTCCCCAGCGCCCTCCTGCGGCACCGCCTTCCAGCTAGAAAATCCCGCCTTGCGGGCGACGCGGCTACAGCAGCACGTTTTCGCTCTCCTCGCGGGCCGCTTCGAGCAAGGGTGCGGGGAGGCTCTTACTGGCTTTCGCACCGAGGCGTTTTAGGTCTTCCGTTTGGCGGACGAGGTTGCCGCGGCCGAGCGTCAGTTTGCGCATGGCGTCCTCGTACTGTTTCTGGCCTTCGCCGAGCGCGGCACCGACTTTTTGCAGGTCTTCCACGAAGCCGCAGAATTTGTCGTAAAGCGCGCCGCCGCGCCGGGCGATTTCGGCGGCGTTTTCCTGCTGCGCGGCCAGCCGCCAGACCGAGCTGACGGTGCGCAGTGTGGCGAGCAGGGTGCTGTTGGTGATGAGCACGACGTTGCGTTCCAGCGCCTCGGAAAAAAGGGCGGGCTCCTGCGCGACGGCGGCGAAGAACGCGGCTTCGAGCGGGATATACATGAGGACGAAATCCGGCGAGCTGATGCCGTAAAGATCCTGATAGCGCTTGGCCGCGAGGTCTTTGACGTGCCGGCGGATGCTCTCGATGTGCTTCTGTAGATGCGCGGCGCGCAGCAGGTCGTCGTCGGTGTTGATGTGGGCCTCGTAGCTGGTCAGCGAGACTTTGGAATCAATGACCAGGTGCTTGCCGTCGGGCAGTTTCACGATCACGTCGAGGAAGCGCCGCTGCTCGGATTCGTGGTCGTCGGCACTGTGCTGGCGCTCGAAGTGGACGCCGAGTTGCAGCCCGGATTTTTCGAGGATTTGGTCGAGCCGTTGCTCGCCCCAATTGCCGAGCACTTTCATGTCGCCCTTGAGCGCGCGGGCGAGGTTTGCGGCCTCGGTGCCGATGCGGGAAATCTGGTCCTTGAGTACGGCGTTCTGCTTGCCGGCCTCGGTGCTGGTTTCCTCCAGGCGCGTTTTGAAGTCCTTCAGATTCTCGCGCAGCGGATCGAGAATTTGGGCGAGGCTTTCGCTGCTCTGCTCTTTGAAATGGTTCGCGTTTTCCACGAGCAGGCGGTGCGAGACGGCCTCGAATTCCTTGCGAAAAGCCTCGTGGATTTTTTGCAGTTCGCCGCGCTCCAGCGTGAGTTTTTCGCTCAGCGATTCGACCCGCGCACCCTGCTCGCTCTTCGCCTTTTCCGCCGCCAAAAGCTGCGCGCGCAACTCGACCTCGCGCGCCTCGGCCTGCCGTTCCTCCTCGCGGAGCTGGGCGAGGGATTTGTCGAGTTCGCCCAGGCGCGCGACCGCCGCCGCGTGCGCCGCCTGCTCGCGGGAAAGTTCCGCGCGCGTCGCGGTCAGTTGCGTCTCCGCGGCGGTGCGGGCGGCGCGGGCTTCGCCGAGTTGCTGGGCGTCCCCGGTGCGCTGCTCGCGGGCGGCATTTTCCACGGCGTGCTGGGTGGCCTGCGCCGCGGCGAGCGCGGCTTGCGCGGCGGAGCAATCGCCCTGCGCCAGCGCCAGCGCCGCCTCGCGCGCGGCGAGTTGCTGGCGCAATTCCTCCGCGAGCGGCTGGAGCGCGGCGTCAGCGTCGGCCGCACGCTTCCGCGCCCCGAGCAGCCAGCCGATGGCCGCACCGAGGAACACCCCGAGCAGGAGAGCGATGAGGACATTCAGCATGCGCGTAAAATGGCGGGTGCGTGCCGCGCGGCAAGACCATTACCGCGCGCCAGAGCGGAGCATTTTCACTCCTTGGCTCACGCGAAATACGTGTCCTCGTGCGCATACGGCGGCGCGCAGCAGCAAAGGAAGCGGAGGGTTTCCCGCGCCGCGATGGTGTGCCACGCGCCCGCCGGAATGAGGATCGCATCGCCGGGACCGACGCGGCGCGTTGCGCCGTCGATCTCCATCTCACCCGCGCCTTCGAGGATGAAATAGAACTCCTCCGCGAGTCGGTGGTAATGCCGCTGCGTGGCCGTGCCGGCGGGAACTTGGGCTTCGGCGAGCGACTGTTTTTCAACCGGCGCATTGGTGCGATCGAGGATGCTGCGGATGGTGGAGCCGTCCTTGGTGGTGAACGGCGTTTGGTCGGCGAGGTGGAGCACGGTCATGGGGCGAGAGGACAGGTGGCGCGTGGCCGGTGACAAGTGGAATACGCGCGCGGCGACTTGCCGCTTGCCACCAGCCATGCGCGGTCTTCCACTTGCCGCATGAATTTTTTCCACGGCTGCACGGCCCTCATCACCGGCGCGTCTTCGGGCATCGGCGAGGAGTTTGCCCGCCAGCTCGCGCCACACGCGCGCTCGCTCATCCTGGTGGCGCGGCGTCGCGACCGGCTGGAGGCGCTCAAGAGCGAACTCGACCGTCCGGGCCTGACCATCCACTGCCACGCGGCCGATCTCGCGGACGAGGTGCAGATCGAGGCGCTGCTCGCGGCGCTCGCGGCGAGCGGGGAGCGCGTGAGCCTGCTGGTGAATAACGCCGGCCTCGGCGATCACGGCTTTTTTGAGGAGAGCGAGTGGGCGCGAGTGCGGGCGATGCTCGAAGTAAATATCCACGCGCTCACCCGCCTGACCCACGCGCTGCTGCCCGATCTCGTGCGCGCGGGGCGCGGCGCGATCCTCAATGTGAGCAGCATCGCGAGCCTGCTGCCACTGCCGAAGATGGCCGTGTATGCAGCCACGAAGGCTTACGTGACCAGCTTCTCCGAGGCGCTGCGCGCGGAGTTGCGCGGCACCGGCGTCTCGGTCACGGCGCTGTGTCCGGGGCCGGTGAGCACGGAGTTTGGGCAGGTCGCGGATCGTCCTCACGCGCGCGACAGCATGCCCTCGCCGGAGGTTTTCAAAGTGCCGGTCGAAGAAGTGGTGCGCGCCGGGCTGGCGGCCGTGGAGGGCGACCGCGCGCGGGTCATCCCCGGCTGGCTGGTGTGCGTGGTGATGACCATCACGACGCTCGTGCCGATCTTTCTGCTGCGGCTTTTCCTCGGGCAGCGGCGAGAGGAAAGCTGACGCGCGCGGCGCAGTTGCGGGCGCGGGTGCTTTGCCCTATCTCTCCCGGCCATGATCGACATCACTAAACTTTACCTCTTCATCTTCGGAGCCCTCACCATCGCCGGAGGCGTGATGGGATTCATGAAAGCGGGCAGCAATGCCTCGCTCATCGCCGGGGGAGTCTCCGGTGCGGTGCTCCTCGTGGCGGGCTATCTCGTGGCCAGTGGCAAAGTGCAGCCTGGCCTCATCCTCGGCCTGGTCGTCTCGGTGGCGCTCGCCGCGCGCTTTGTCCCGGCCTTTCTTGCCACGCACAAATTCATGCCCGACGGAATGATGGCCCTGTTGAGCATCGTGGGCATCGTCATGACGGTGCTCGGCTTTGTAAAAAAGTAGCGCCGATGGCTCCGCTGGCGCTCCGCCTCTTTGCCCTCAGCCTCGCGCTGCTCATTCTCACGGGCTGCCCGCGCCCGCCGGCGCCAGGTCCCACGCCCGCACCCACGGCGAGTCCGGCGCCGCCCACTCCACGCGCCGCGACCCCACCGCCCACACCGGCCCCGCCCACGCCGCCGCCCGCGCCTTACGTGCCGAACAAACGCCTCGAGGTGGGCAAGATTTTCAACGGGATGAAGTACACCGTGAAACTCGAAACCGAGTACGGCACCACGGCCACGCGCGACCGCGCCGAGCTGGAGAGCTATGCGGCGGAGCTGACGGTGAAGGTGAAGGTGCCCAAGCCGTCGCTCGCGCTGGATGAAATCAAGCGGATCAATGACGCGCTGCCCGTGCTGCTGCCCGCGCTCCCGACGCTGCTCGAAACGGCGAGGGTCTCGCCCGTTTTCGACGACCTCTACCGGCGCAAGGTCGCCGCGTTGCAGTCGAATCTGATGCGGCTCGACGCCCTGCTTTCGCGCCACAATTTCTACGACTGCGAGACGCTGCTCGAACTCCAGCACCCCGCGACGAAACGCCGCGCGCTCTTCATCCAGTCCGACATGGACACCGATACCGACGGCTCCGACAGCGACCGCGTGGCGGAAATCGAGGGCGCGTCCTCGACCTTCCAGCCGGCCACGAGCTACCGCTGGGCGAAGAAGACGGCCAAGCCGAGTTCGCTCATCCCGCTGCGCGAGGCGAAGATCAAACAATGGGAGCAGGAGCTGAAAACCAACGGCGTCAGCGCGGCGCGGAAGGACGACTTGAGCGACGCGATCGCGCGGGCCCGGCGGGAGATCGCGGATTTGAAAACCTTCAGTTTCCTCATCGCCTATGCCGATCCTTTCATCGTGCTACCGGGCGCGTTGGTGTTGCGGGGAACACCCGGCCCATTCAAGCCCGGTGTCGGCGACTACTGCGTGGTCATCTACGGCAAGACGATCTATCCGGCGATCGTCGGCGATGTCGGCCCGATGAACCTGGTCGGCGAAGCCTCGCTGCGCCTCGGCAGGCAGATCAACCCGCAGACCAGCGGCGAGAATCGCGCGACCAACGAACTCAAGGTGACCTACCTCGTCTTTCCCGGCACGGCCGAAAAATTTGACGTGCCCGACCTCGCGAAGTGGCGCGAGCGCTGCGAAAAGCTGCTCGGCGAAATCGGCGGATACAGCGGGGAGTTATTCACCTGGGAGGATCTCACCAAACCCAAAGCTCCGCCGGCGACACCCATCCCGGCCACGCCCGCGCCCGTGCCTGCGACACCGGCGGCAACAACGCCCACACCACCCACCACGCCCGTGCCCAAGGCTGGCTAACTCGCGCCGCGCAACGCATCCACCCGCGCCTTGATCTCCGCGGGCATCTTGACTAACTCCGGCCAGCCGCGCGTGTAACCCTCGCCGGGGAGTTTGCGGGTGGCATCGAGACCCATGTGGGTGCCGATGCACGGGATGGTGGGTGCGTGGTCGAGGGCGTCGCACGGACTTTTCACAAAGGTCGAGTCGCGCTGGGGGTCGGTGTTGGCGCACAGGCGGAAGAGCACCTCGCTGGTGTTATGCACATCACAGTCGGCGTCCACCACGATGATGTATTTGCTGAACATCATCTGACCCATGCCCCACAACCCATGCATGATCTTATAGGCCTGCCAGGGATACTGCTTGCGGATGCTGACAAAGACCATGTTGTGAAACACCCCCTCGGCGGGCAGCGCGAGATCGACGATCTCAGGGAAGTTCATCTGAAACACCGGGAGAAAGATGCGCACGCTGGCCGTGCCCATGTAGAAGTCCTCCATCGGTGGGATGCCGACCACCGTGCAGGGATACAGCGCATCTTTCCGATGGGTAATGGCGGTCAGATGAAAGACGGGATAGTCATCCACGGGAGTGTAAAAGCCGGTGTGATCGCCGAAGGGTCCTTCGGGGCGCAACTCACCGGGCTGGACATAACCTTCGAGGACGAAATCCACATCGGCGGGGACTTCCAGATCCACGGTCTCGCACTTCACCAGCGGCACGGATTTCTTCCGGATGAAACCGGCGAACATGATCTCATCGAGGCCATCCGGCAGCGGCGCGGTGGCGGCAAATGTGTAAGCCGGGTCACCGCCGATGGTCACCGCCACGGGCATGCGCTCGCCCTTTTCGTAATACCGCTTCCCGTGCCGCGCGCCGACTTTGTGGACCTGCCAGTGCATGCCGGTGGTGCGGTCGTCATAGACCTGCATGCGATACATCCCGAGGTTGCGCTCGCCGGTGTCGGGGTCCTTCGTATGGACGCACGGGAAGGTGATGAAGCGCCCGCCGTCCTGCGGCCAGCATTGGAGGATGGGGAGGTCGCGGAGGGTGGGGAGAAAGGCTGAAGGCTGAAGGCTGAAGGCTGAATTATCCGTCGCCGGCTTTTTTTCATCCTTCATCCTTCCGCCTTCAGCCTTTTCCGCGAAGCGGTGCACCACTTCCTTGCACGGGCCGGTGCTGACGTGCTTGGGCTTGGCGTTGAGCAGGTCGAGGCCTTGCATGGCGAGCGTCCAGGCGTGGCGGAGCGAAGTGGGTGGCTTGGCTTTGAGGATGAGCTGCATCTGCGCGGCGAGTTCGTCCACCGACTCCAGCCCGAGCGCCAGGGCCATGCGGCGCGTGGAGCCCATGGTGTTCACCGCGAGCGGGAAAGGCGACGCCGTGCCGTGGATCGTCGGCTTTTCAAAGAGCAGCGCTTTTCCTCCGCCGGGGGATTTCATCTCGCGGTCCGCCCATTCCGTGATCTCCAGCTCCGTGGCCACCGGCGCGGCAATGCGCCGCAATTCGCCCGCGCGCTCGAGCGCGGTGAGGAAGGCGGAGAAGGAGTCGTAGGCCATGCGGGAAACGGTAGAAGGGTTCGCCGCCGCTTGGCGAGTGGATGCGCGGCTGGCGCGAAATCCCCGGTCGTCCTCAGGGAAAAAGAGGACGCGCCCGAGAAGGCGGAGCGGCCGTTTCCAAGTTTAGTTCTGGAGAGCTTTTTTCGTCTCGTAGTAGCCCTTGATGATTGGCAGCTCTCTTTCGATGGCAGTGATGTCGCTCTGGCGGGCCGCCCAGTCGAACAGCTCCCGCGCGTTCCGGTCGCGCCGGAATTGCCGCTCCCGCCAATTGGCCTCCCACGGACGCGAGGGCTGGGTGCGCGCGACCTCGCGGAGGCCGAGCCGGAGATCCTCGCGCACCCGGCCTGCCGGCAAAGTTTCCGCCGCATGGAGCAGCACCGGCCAGGCGGCGGGGCCGAGGTTGAGTTGGTAGGCGATGTTAAAGTTGTCGCCGTCCCCGCGCTTCGGCCCGCGCTCGACGTTGTAGCGGCAGACCCAGCCGATCACGTCGAGAAATTGCAGAACGCAGAACAGCGCGAACGTGGCCACGGTATTGCGCCAAATCAGGCGCGAGGCTTCGCGGCCCCGCCGCACTTGCGCGCAGAGGAAAATGAAACCCAGCGCGACGAGCAGGAGGAAGCAGGCCACAGACACGCGCTTCGCCGTCATCTCCTCGGTATCGACGTAAAGTTTCAGCCGGAAAAACACCCCGGCGATGAGCACGAGATTTTGCGCGATCCACGCGAAGGCGAGTGCTTTCAAGGGTCGCTTCCCGGTGATGTCGCCGGACTGCTGGAAAAGGACCGTGAGCACCACACCCGCGAGCACTGTGGCGGTGATGAGGCTGTTCACGCCTTCGTGCAAAAACTGTTTCCCGTTCAGCCCCGCGGGCACCGCGGTGTGCATCCAGAGATAGACGACATCGATGGTGTTCACCGCGAAGAAGAGCGCGTTCAGCGCGGCGAGAATCAGCACGCTTTGCCAGAACGCCACGCTGGCATCCGCGCGCCGCCATTCCTGCAGCGGCTGCGCCCAGCCGCGCGGCGCCGCGGCACCGTGAGGCGGGCGGATGAAGGTGAGCCCGAGCGTGACGAGGAAGATCCAGAACAGGATGCGGACGAACGAAAAATCGAAGCTCCCGAGCCACTCCAGGACGCGGCTGCCGGATCGCCCGAGATACTCGGCGAAGATGCCGTTGCCCGACGAAAAAATGATGACAAAGACCACGAGCAACAGCACCGCTGGCAGCCCGATGCGCAACAGCCGCGCGAGTTTTTCGATGCGTCCGGCGGCTCCGACTTTCGTCAGGGGCTGCTCATTGAGCGCCCGCACCAACCATTCCCACCGGCCGAGCGCGGACGCCCACGCCCGGAGCGACTCCGACCACCGCGCCCAGCCCGCCGCGAGTTGAGTGTAGCAAAGCTCGCCCATCAGGATGGCGAAGAGCGCGGTGATGACCGCGACATTCGTAAAGGAAATCTCGACCGCCGTCTGCCACGCCGACGCGAGCAGCAGCGCGAACGGCACTAGCACCCGCGCTTTCAGCGCCGCGCGCCCGCGCCGGAGCAGCATCAGCGACGCGACGACCGCGGCGAAAATCGCCAGCGAGAGCCCCGGCGAAACCGCCCACAAAAGGAAATCGCCCAGCACCACCAGAAGACCCACGGCGAGAAGTGTCGGCACCAAACGCTCGCCATCGGCGAGGGCGCGGGGCTTTTCCACGGGTCGCGGGATCGCCGCCGACGGCACGGAAAGAGGAGGAGGACTCATGGCAGGAAGAGCGGGCTTTCCTCCGACAGAGACCCCGGACTTCCGTTCATCTTCGGACCGGACGCCGGTGCGTCTCGGGTGCCGAGGTGCCGCCAAATTCTGCCGCGGTCACGCTGCGCTGCTCGCGCGATCCGGCAGATTTCCGCTCGCGAGGAAGCACATCAGCACATAGCCCGTCATGGCCACGGCGTGCTCGCCCTTGCGCCCCTGCGTGGTCCACGAGCCATTGCCATTCTGCTGCTCCGCGAGATAGCGCAGCGCGCCATTGATCACCGCCTCCGTCGGCGCAGCCACCACCACCGAGTCGGCGGGGGGCAGCGCGGGCTCCTCGGCCCGTGCGGGGAAAGCGGCGAGCGCGAGGGCGGCGAGGGTTGGCAGGTAAAAGGGCGGGCGCATGGCTAGATGTTTTCCCAGTCGTAGTTGATCGGAGAAGAAAGGATCTCCTCGGATTCATCGTGCAGGGCACGATACTCGTCGTGCGACAAATCCTCGGTGTCGTCCTTGAAGTAAGCCCGGAGGAAAACGATATGCCACGCCTCGTCAATCATTGCCGCCCGGTAGATCAGGCGGTAGCCACCCCGCTTTCCGGCATTCAAACCCGGAACCATCAGGCGCATCTTGCGCAAGCCACGCCAGCCTGGAATCGCCATGCCGTGGTCGGGATTCAGGGCGAGCACCTGTTGGAGGATTTGGCAGCAGGCCAGGAGTTGGTGCTTCGACTTTTTGGCGCTGCGACGGGCCGAGTGGGAGCAATGGAAGCGGGCATCCACAACGGGCTACAAGTCCTCCGGGTCTTCAGCCGCTCCGTAAAGCATCAGTTCCGACGAAAGCTTGTCGAGATGCCTGGCGTAATGCCACGCCGGTTCGCGGTGGCTGAGTTCCGAGAGATAGGTCGCGGTCATGTTTCCGTAGGCGCGGCAGACCCGTCCGATCAACTCCAGTTCCGCAGCGGAAAACACCTTGGCCGCGGGCGCTGCGTTGGCGATGACCCGGTTGATCCGGTAGGCGGGAAACTGCTCCTGCACGATTGAAATTTCACCATCGCGACTGAGCTGCTTGAGGGACTTTTCGCCCCGGCTCGGCACGGGACCGTGCTCGTAGCGGATGAAAGCGGAACCCGTGATGCTCTGACCGGTCTCGCGCAGCGCCGTCGCGTCGATGAAGTAGATCAGCTTCCAGAGCTTCGTCTCCCCGAGATTCTGGACGTGCGGATTTGCCCCTATCTGCAGGATGAGGTTTTTGAGCTTGGCGAGATCGGCAGCCATGACGCGAACCTCTACGGCTTCCGGAAAATCCGGTCAACGGCGCATCCCGCTACCGCCGGCACCGACGCGATGAAGTTGCGCAGGATCGCCAGTCCGACGGCCTGGCTTTTCTCCGGGTGAAACTGCACGCCGGCGGCGCGACCGCGGGCGGCGCTGGCGGCGAAGGTTTCGCCGTAGGTCGTGCGCGCGGTGACGACCGAGGCGTCGGTCGGCTCGGGGAAAAACGAGTGAACGAAATAGACGTGCGGCTGCGCGGGCAGGCCGCGCCAGAGCGGATGCGCCGAGTCGGTGAAGTCGAGCTGGTTCCAGCCGATCTGCGGCACTTTGAGGCCGGGCGTAGTGAAGCGTTTCACCGCGCCGCCAAAGAACCCGAAGCCGCGCACGCCGGGCGATTCCTCGCTTTCCTCGAAGAGCATCTGGTAGCCGACGCAGATGCCGAGAAATGGTCGGTCCGCCGCGAGCCACGCGGCCAGCGGATCCCACAGCCCGCGCGTTTGCAGCCCGCGCACGCAGTCGCCAAACGCACCGACGCCCGGCAGCACGATGCCGTCCGCTTCCGCGAGCCGCGCCGGGTCGCTGACGAGTTCCACGTCGGCTCCCTCGCGCTTCAGTGCATTGGTCACGCTGCGGATATTGCCGGAGCCGTAGTCGATGAGGGCGAGCATCGGATTTAGCATTTAGCATTTAGCATTTAGCATTTTGGAAAGCCGACCGTGTGCGGCGGCAAATGCTAAATGCTAAATCCTAAATCATAATTGCCCCTTGGTGCTCGGCACGCCTTCCACCCGCGGATCAAGCTGGCACGCAGCGTCCACGGCTTTGGCGAGCCCTTTGAAGACGGCCTCGGCCATGTGGTGGGCGTCGCGGCCGTAGAGGATTTCGACGTGC
>Ga0163144_10010479_pt1 | contig 19759 bp, 5 predicted proteins | sample OliLak19BULKMAT1_FD_123175 | JGI IMG/M metagenome (GOLD analysis project Ga0163144, IMG submission 123175) | Freshwater microbial mat bacterial communities from Lake Vanda, McMurdo Dry Valleys, Antarctica - Oligotrophic Lake LV.19.BULKMAT1 | ecosystem: Environmental > Aquatic > Freshwater > Lake... | reverse complement strand
GAAGTCGCGGGCTTCGGCGGGTGGAAGCGAGCCGAGCTGGTCGCGGATCTCGCGGGTGAGCGCCCGCGCGCCGTTAAGCGCCGTGCCGTCAGCCTTGGTGCCGATGAGATAGGTGAAGCTGGCGCCCGTGCGCGTGTCCACGCGCTCAACGCGCGTTCCCGAGCCGAGGTCGGGCGGTTCAACGCCGCGGTACGCGTCGCCGCCCCGCAGGCGCGCCGTGCCGGTGACCGCCGTGAGTGAAATGTCGCCGATCTTTCGGGTGACGGTGAGAAGTCCGTTTGACCGCGCGGCGTTGCCGAGGTCGGAACCGGCGAAGGCGTTGAACGCCGCTTCGGTGTTGGCCGCCCCGAGCCGCGAGCGCTGGTCGGCGGTGAGCGCCGTGCTTCCGTCGAGACGTCCGCCACCCACGCGGGTTCCCATCACATAGCTTTCCGTCTGACCGGTTCGAAGGTCGGTGCGGTCCACCTTCACACCGCTGCCGATGGGGCGGGCCGGGCCGGTTCCTCCGCGCACTTCCGTTTCGCGAACCACCGTGAGCCCGGTGGTGGCGGTGAGAGAGACATCGCCGATGCGGCGCGTGACCGAGAGCAGTCCTTCTCGTCGAGACGCGTTTCCAAGATTGTTTTCCGCGAACGTGTTGAACGCCGCTTCCGTGTTGGCGGCGTTCACTTCGGTGCGCTTGGCGCCCGTCAAAACCGTGCTGCCGTCCATCGCGGTGCCGTCCGCCTTGCGGCCGACGACGAAGCTTTCGGTGATGCCGGTGGTCAGGTCGGTGCGGTCGATGCGCACGCCCGAGCCGAGCGACGCTGCCGTGCCGGATTCCGTGTCGATGACGTGCGTGGTTCCGGCAATGGCGGTGAGCTGGGCGTCGCCGAAGCGTCGTGCGACGGAAATTAATCCAGAGGAGCGGGCGTCACCCATGGTGTCGCGCGCGGCGGCCCTGAAACCGGCTTCATCGGTCGCGCCGCTGAGCCGCGCCACCTGGGGCGCGGTGAGAGCGGAGCTTCCATCAATGGCGTTGCCATCGTTGTCCTCGCCGACCAGGTAGCTGGTGACCATTCCGGTCGCGTGGTCGAGCTTGTCGATGCGAACCCCGGTACCCAGGACGACCATCGGCGCGCCGGGGGCACGCTCGATGTCGCGCAACGTGCTTTCTCCTGCGAAAGCGGTGTAGGTGGCGTCGCCGATGCGACGGGACACCGAGATCAGGCCCTTGTCGCGCGCCGGAATCAGGTTGTTGTCGGCGAAGGTGTTGAACGCATCGAGCGTTTCGGCGCGGCCGGCCTCGCCCAGTTGCCCCGCGGAAAGTGCGGAGCTTCCATCGAGCGGGGTGGTTCCGTCCATGCGCGTGCCCATGACGTACGAGGTGGTGACGCCCGTGGCGTGCTCGTAGCGGTCCACGCGCGTTCCGCGGCCGATCGGCTGCGGGTCGCGGCCGGGCGTGGCGGAATCGGCTTCCTTCAGAGTCATCGTACCGGAGACCGCGGTGAGGCTGACGCCGTCAATCCGGCGGGTTACGCTCAGCAGTCCGCGCTCGCGCGCGGGCTCGCCGGCTTTGGTCTGGGCAAAAGTATTGAAGGCGGCCTCGGTGTTGGCACCGTTGAGGCTCGCGCGGTCCGCGTTGCTGAGCGCCGTGCTGCCGTTCATCACGGTTCCGTCGTTGCGCTGGCCCGAGAGGTAGGCGATCGTCGCGCCCGACGTGTGATCGAGCCGGTCAATGCGCACGCCGCGCCCGATGACCGGCGGCTCGGTGCTTCCCGGCGGGGCTTCGGTGGAGCGAAGGCGCTGCTCGCCGGTGGTGACCGTGTACGTCGCGTCGCCGATCCGGCGGCTGACGTTGAGAAGACCGTTGGCGCGCGCGTCGTTGCCGAGGTTGCCCCTGGCGAACGTATCGAACTCGGCTTCCGTGCTCACGCCGGCCAGGGCCGCTCGCTGAGGGGCCGTAAGCGCAGTGCTGCCGTCCATCCGCGTCACGCCGTCGGCCTTAAGACCGACGATGTAGCTCGTCACCTCGCCGGTGTTGTGGTCCAGCCGGTCGACGCGAACGCCGCTGCCGAGTTTCGGCGCTTCGGTGTTCGGGACCGCTGACTCCAGCGCGCGAACGGTCTGAATGCCAGTGGTGGCGGTGAAAGTGGTGTCGCCGAACCGGCGGCTCACTGTGAGAAGGCCTGCGTCGCGTGCGCCATTGCCCAGCGCGTCCTGCGCAAAAGTGTTGAAGGTGGCCTGATCGGAGGTGGCCTCGAGCGCCGTTCGCTGGGGCGCGGTGAGCGCCGTGCTGCCATCGAGACGGCCGCCGCCCGCTTTTTCGCCCATCACGTAGCTCGTGCCGATGCCGGTGGTGTGATCGAAGCGGTCGACCTTCACGCCCCGTCCGATCACCGCCGCGTCGACGCCGGGCGCCGTGCCTTCGAGTCGGCGAAGCGTTGACTCTCCGGTTCCCGCGGCCAGCGTGGCGTTGCCGAACCGGCGCGTGACCGTTAAAAGCCCCCCCTCACGCGCGTCGTTGCCGAGGTTGGCGCGGGCAAATTCATTGAACTCGGCTTCCGTGGACGTGGCGTTGAGCGCCGTCGTCTGCCGGGCCGAGAGGAAGGTGCTTCCATCGAGGCGGTCGCCTTCAACCGTTTCGCCGACCACGTAGCTGAGCGCGACGCCCGTGGTGTGGTTGTACGCGTCGATGCGAACGCCGCTGCCGATGGGCGCGGCTTCCACGCCCGGACGGGTATCGGTCGGGCGAACGGTCTGAATGCCGGTGACGGCAGTGTAGGTGGTGTCGCCGATGCGGCGGGTGACCGACAGAAGGCCGGCGTCGCGCGCGTCGTTGCCGAGGTTGTCGGCGGAGAAATCGTTGAACTTTTCCAGCGTATCGGCACGGTTGAGCGCCGTCCGCTGGGTAGCGGTCAGCGCCGAGCTTCCATCGATGCGCGTGCCGTCCAGGCGGGACCCCATAATATAGGAGGTACCCACGCCGGTGATGTGATCGTAACGGTCCACCTTGACGCCGCGGCCGATGGTGGCGGCTTCCGCAGCGCCGACCGCCGGTTCGGCTTCCCGAAGTGTGGCCAACCCCGCGGTGGCGACAAGCGTGACATCGCCAATGCGGCGCGAGGCCGAAACGACGCCCGTGGCGCGGGCGCCGCGCAAGTCGGTTTCCGCGAAGGAGTTGAAAGCCGCCTCAGTGCTCGCTGCTCCAAGACGGCGTTCCTGGCCGGCGGTGAGCGCGGTACGCCCGTTCATGGCGCCGCCGCCCGCGAACGTTCCGGCGACATACGAAAGCGTGACGCCCGTCGTGTGGTCGTAGCGGTCAATGCGGATGCCCGTGCCGATCACCTCGGCCTGGGCCGCGCCGGGCCGCGCTTCAGCCTCCCTCAGCGTGGACACGCCGGTGGAGGCCGTGAGCGTCTGATCACCGAAGCGGCGGGATACGGTGACAAGGCCGGCGCGGCGAGCCCCGTCCCCGAGGTTGTTCTGGGCAAAAGTGTCGAAGTCGCCCGCGTTCGCGGTGGCGGCCAGGGCATTTCGCTGAGGGCCCGTGAGCGCGGCGCTGCCATCGAGCCGTCCCCCGCCTTCCCTGGTGCCCATCAGGTAGGCCGTCGTCACGCCCGTGGCGTGGTCGTAACGGTCCACGCGAACACCCGTTCCGATCTTCGTCAGCTCGCGGCCGGGGACGCCATCGGCCTCGCGAAGCGTCTGCGTACCGGCGAAGGCGGTGAGCGTCGCGTCGCCGATGCGCCGGCTGACGAACACAACGCCTTCCGCGCGCGTGCCTTCGCCGAGATTGGTTTCAGCGAAAGTGTTGAAGTCGGCCTCGGTGGTGACGGCATTCAGTGTATCGCGCTGCGCCTGCGTGAGGACGGTGCTGCCGTTGAGACGGTCGCCGTTCGATTTCTGGCCCATGAAGTAGCCGATCGTGACGCCGGTGTTGTGATCGTACCGGTCGATGCGGACGCCCGATCCGATGACGGTCGGGTCGACGCCGGGCGTGGCGCCTTCGCTCGTGCGAAGCGTCTGCCGGCCGGTGTAGCCGGTCAAAGTGAGATCGCCGATGCGCCGGGACACGGTGATCAGGCCGTTGTCACGGGCGCCGGCCAGGTGTGTTTCGGCGGCGGTGGCGAAAGAAGTCTCGCTGTCGGCCTGGCTGAGCTCGCGCCGCGCGTCGGGGCTCAGCGCGAGGCTGCCGTCGATGCGGCCGCCCGTCGCGTCGCGGCCGACGATGTACGACTCGGACATATCGGTGCGCGCGTCGTAGCGGTCGAAACGGACGCCGATGCCGATGGTGGCCGGATCGCGGCCCGGAACCGCATCCGCCTGGCGAAGCGTATTCAGTCCGGTGTTGGCGGTGATGGTGATGTCCCCGAAGGTCCGGCGCACGGACACCAATCCATTTTCCCGCGCCGCGTTGCCCAGATTGGATTCGCCCCATGAATGGAACGCAGCCTGGCTGTTGGCGCGGCCCAGACCTTCCCTCTGCGCGGCGTTGAGCGCCGTCGATCCATCGAGTCGGCCGCCTCCCGTGCGCGTTCCCAGAATGTAAGTTTCGGAGATGCCGGTTTTGAGGTCGGTGCGCTCGACACGAACGCCGCTGCCGATGCGCGCCGGCTCGGTACCGTCACGGGGAGTTTCTGTCCCGCGCAGAACCTGCTCTCCCGTTCCCGCCGACATAACGACGTCGCCGTAACGGCGCGAAACGGACAGAAGTCCATCCGAGCGCGCGGCGTTGCCGAGGTTGTTTTCAGCGAAATTGTTGAAAGCCGCTTCGGTGTTGGCGCCCTCGAGGCGGGCCTGCTGTCCCGCGGTCAGCGCCCTGCTGCCGTCGAGGTCGGCGCCGAAGGCGTCGGTGCCCATGATGTAGGCGGTGGAGATGCCCGTGGCCGTGTCGTAGCGGTCCACGCGCACGCCCGTTCCCAAAACGTCCGGATCGGCGCCGGGTCGCGGCGGCTCGGTCGAGCGAAGCGTCATCATACCGGTGGTGGCCGTCAACGACACGCCGTCGACTCGGGTGCGGACCTGGAGGAGGCCCGCGGCGCGCGACGCGTCGCCCAGGTTGTCTTTGGCGAAGGTGTTGAAATTGGCTTCCGAGCTGGAAAGCTGGGTGCGCTGCGCGTTGTTGAGGACCGTGCTACCGTCGATCACTGCGCCGCCTGTGGTGCGGCCGACGCCATACGTTTCTCCCACGTTGGTCGCCGCGTCATACCGATCGATGCGGACGATGTTTCCGACGACGGCGGGGTCGCGGCCCGGCGTGGCCGACTCGGCCTCCCGAAGCTTCACAAGGCCGGTCGTGGCGGTGAGGCTCACGTCACCGAACTGCTGGCTGACGTTGAGCAGTCCCGCCTGACGGGCGGCGTCGCCCAGATTCGCGTCCGCAAAAGTGTTGAAGCCCGCTTCGGTGGTGACGGCCGAGAGCCGCTGCTGCTGGGCGGCGTTGAGGGCGTTGCGCCCGTCGATCTGGCGGATCGTGGCGCCCGCGGCGTTGACCACGGTGCCGTTGACGAACGTCTGCGTCTGGCGGGTCGCCTGGTTGGTGACCGATACCACCGCGCCGCGCGCCGATTCGGTGGACCCTTCCTTGAGCTGGATGTTCTGCTGGAAGTTCGCCGACACCGCGCTGCCGCCGCGAACGAAGCTCGTCTCGAGCACGCCGGTGGCGACCGGGTCGGTCTTGTAGAAATTGGCGACGACATCCACCGCGGCGGCGAGGTTCGGAGCGCGGGCGATTTCCGCCGAGAGGCGCGTGGCGGCCGCGGAACCATCCACCTGAATCGTGCGCGTCTCGGTGGGGGTGAGACCGCGGACCGTGTCGGCGGTTCTCGTCAGCGCGCGCCCCACGCCGGGAAGGCCCATGGCGCCCAGGGCCGCGCCCGCGCGGTCGAGCCCGCCCGCGGCGGCGAAGGCGGCGCGGCCCGCGCCGGTGGTCGGAATGGTTTCGGTGATGGTTCCCACCGCGAATCGCTGCGTGGCGACCTCGTTGGTGTGGGTGACGATGAGCCCATTGAACGTGCGATTGTTATCGAGCCGGACGTTGGTCGCGTTCTCGCCGACGTAGGTGTTGTTACCCACCTTGAGAGAAACGGAAAGAAGCCCCTGCGCCACCGCCTGGGGCGTGAAGATTCGTTGGAAAGCGGCTGAAGCAGCGGCGGGAGAGCCGGGCCGGGAATTGTTGGCGGCGGTCAGCCACTGGCTCGCCTCGCGGACCGTACCCAGGTTGCCAAGATACGTGACGCCTGATTTTGTTCGGGTATCGCGAAGCGTGAGCTGGGTCTGGAGGCCGCTTCCACGATCGACCAGGCCGCCTTGAAGGACGCGGGTTTCGGAAAGACGGACGGTGACACCCAGCAAGCCCTGGCGCTGGTTGGCCGGCGTAAGAACCGCCTTCAGCGATTGCTCGCGCGCAGCGTCGTTGGCTCCGCCGACCGCGCCCACCCAGGCCGCGGCCTGAGCCAGCGTGCTCTTGTCGTTGAATCGAACTTCGACGCCGTTCTGACGGTCGGTCATCGTGTGCTCGCCTGCGCGGAACGCCGCGGCGCCGGGCGCCTGCACCATGTTGACGGTGACCTTGAGGGCCTGCGCCGCACCTGGCGGCGTGAAGTCGAAAGACTTCGACACGGTCAGGCGGCCATCCTGCATGGCGTACGAAAAATCTCCGGTGGCGGCGTTTCCGCCCATGCGCGTCACTTCCGCGTTGGCGCCACCTTCACCCCGGTTGACCACCGCCGCGGTGTGCAGGTAGACGGCGGCGTTGCGGTCCATCAGGATCGTGGCCGGGGCCCGCGTATCGGTTCTGCTGACGGACGCGGTAACGGTGGCTTCGCCGGCGGGCGTGGCGAACGTGCCGGCCACGCGGACCGAGTCGTCTCCGGTGCGCGTGAACATGAACTTGGCATCGGCCGGCGGGCGGCGGCCCGCGCCAGTGAAAGAGGAGTCGAACGCCGCCTGCGCATTCTGGACGTGAGGCGCACCGAACAGGAACTCCGCGGCGCGGCGGTTATCGGTCGAGATGCTGGGCGATTGGGCCATGCCGAGGGCGTCGCGGCCGCCGCTGACGCGGATGTCGGCGTTCGTTCCGCGGATATTCACCGTCGCGCGCAAATCGTATTTCTCGATGCCCGCATTGTTGCCGACCATCGAGGTGACGCGAGCATCGATCTGGTCGGCATTCATGCCGTTGAAATTGGCGGCTTCGAGCGATGTGACAGCCTGCTGGAGCCCGGGAAGCGTCGAAGCCTGGTTGGCGAACACCGTGGCGCGCCCCTGCGCTCCGGCAAGCCCGATCTCGATGCCCGCGTTCGCTCCGCCCGGCGCGAACGCCGCCTTGTTGTCGAAGAAAACCGACTTCATGGCCTCGGTCCCCTGGCGATTGTTAGCGAAGACGATGTTCGAGACGCTTCGGTCCGCAGCCAGGCCCACGCGGCCCACCGTCTGGCCCGCCGAATTCACGAGCGCGGCGGAGTCCTTCGAAATATTGAAATGGTTCAGGACATTGGCGCCGCCGTTAACGGTGCGTTCGGCTCCGCCCGCTCGAATGTTCCAGTCGGCGAACTTGAAGACCTTTCCGCCCGCACCGGCCACTTCCCTGGCGGCGCCCGCTTCGGCCACCAGTTGGGGACGGGCCCCGCGACCCTCCCCCGCCACGAAGAGGCGCATGTTTTCGGCGCCGGCGGTGATCGGCTGAAAGCTCTTGTTGTCGACCTGCGCTTTGCCTTGCTGATCAACGGCCACGGTGATGGCCACCTCGCCGCCACCCGCGCGGCCTTCGAACATGATGCGTCCACCGCGCTGAACGGTGACGTCAAGGTTGCGGCTCTGCGCGCCGCCATTGTCGATGCCCGCCGCACCACCCGCGGCTTCCTCGCCCACGCGTCCATCTTCAAAGCGCTGTCCGGCCGCCACCTGACCCGCGCCTTTGACGACGAGCTGACCGCCCTGAACTTCAAAGTGATGAACGTTGATCTGCATCGGCACCCGTGCGCCCGACGCGTCCTTGGCCTGGACATTGATTTGCTGGGCGGGGTTGCGAGCCACGATCTGCCCGTTCTCATCGCGGCGAATGGCGATGCGCTGCCCGTTCACCACAACGAACCCGCGATTCACTGCCTGGTTCTCGAGGGCGCGGTCCTGTGCGGCGGCCTGGCGCTGCTGCGCCGGCGTCTGCATCGGGCGGGCCGCGGCGGCCGGGGGTTCGGCAGCGGCGCCGCGCTCACCGACGCCGTGGCGCTCGGCGGGGCCCGGGCGATTGTTGCCATGAATCGCCACTTCAAGCCGCGTGGGGTTGCGGGCGTTGTCGCCGAAAATGGAAACGCGAACTCCGTCGCCGCCGTTGTCGCGGATCGCTTCGCGGATGGCCTGCCGGTCGGCCGCGTTGACGCGGCGGTCGCGCGTGAGCGCCATCGCCTGGTTCGGCGTCAGGATGACGTTCTGCTGAATCGGAACGCGCGCGCCGGCGGCTCCTCTTTCGCCTTCGCCATCGCGGTCGCGGCCGCGACCTTCCGGGGCGCGCGGCGCGGGACGGCGGCGCTCTTCATCGTCGCGCGCATTGAAAACGAAAACGTTGCCGCTGGTGATGGCGCCGGCAATTTGTGCCGCGCGACGGGAAAGAAGTTCATCGAGGAGCCACATCGCGGCGCCGACCGGGCCCTTCTCATGAGCAATGGCGGGCATCGTCTCAAACGTCATGCGGATGTGCTGGGCCAGCGGCAGTTCGGGCACGCCGCACCACGCCACGTTCACCTGCAGGTAGGCGGTCGCGGTGAAGAGCGCGATAAACTTTCTGACTTGATGGCGCGTGGGCGTAATCATCGGCAACTTCAGTGTAGGAGGACCCCTTTAAGCCAGCATTAACGAGTTGTAAATTACTTGTAACGATCCGGTAACAGCCCGATCCACCTCTTAATTCTGGGCGAGAGGACGCCATAATTCCACGGTTATTGCGCGATGGAGACGATTGTTTTCCGTTGATCGGGCATCAAATTCGACGCGAAAAAAAGACGTGAATCCCGCGGCGACTTCGGTTAAGGTTGTGGGATGGACGGCCGGTGGCGTTGTAAAACGCGTGGAGTTCTGGCGGGGTTTAGGAGGCTTAAGCGATGATTTCAGCAAGTCAGATGGTGAAACGGGCCATTCCGCTGGTGGTGTTCGCCGCGGTGATGAGCGCGCTGGTCTCCGGCAGCTATTTTGCGCTCAGCCGCTTCCTGCGCGACAGACAGAGCGCCCTGTCGACCCCGCGCCGCATCGTGGACGCTCCGGCGGCCAGACGCCAGCTCGACCAGGCCGCGACCGCCCGCCAGCAGAATAATGGCACGCGCCCGAATCCCCAGGCGGGACAGTCAGCGGCCGAGGCGGGGCAGGCGGCGATCCAGCGTCAGCTCAAAACGCTGGAAGACATCAACAACATCAATGAGATGAACCGCCGGTTAATGGAACAGCAACGGCGGATGCAGAACCAGCGCTGACGGGCGCCTGCCCGTGCTTCCATGCCGGCGTGTTCACTTTGACGCGCGATAAAAACACTTCCTTCACCAGGTCATCCAGCAACGCTTCGCCTCTCGACAGACGCTTCAGGTTCCTCAGCGTCACTTCCAGCATCACGTAAGCCGCCGGGATCACGAACAGCGTCAGCACCGACGAGAGCGCGATTCCGCTCACGACGGTGAGCGCCAGCGGCGCCCACAGGTCCGCGGATTCCCCCTTCGAAACGGTCAGCGGCAGCATGGCGGCAATCGTGCTCAGCGATGTCATGAAAATCGGGCGGGCTCGTTCATTGCCGGCCCGGAGCACCGACTTGAGCATGTTGCTCGAGTTGCGGACGATGTTGAGGCGGTCGATAAGAATGACGGCGTTCGACGTCACGGTGCCGCCCAGCATCAGCAGGCCCATGTACACGCCCATGTTGACCGACATGCCGGCGGCCCAGAGCGTGGGCAGCGAACCTGCCGTGGCGAGCGGGATGGTGAGCAGCATGAGCCCGGGCTGGGAATACGATTCGAAGAAGCACGCCAGCACCATGTAGACGAGCGAGAACATGACGATGAAGGCGTATAGAAACTCTTTTTCGCTCTTCACGAGCTTCTTGTAGTCCCCGCCGAACTCGTAGTGGTAGCCGACGGGGATGGCCATGTCTTTGAGCGCCTTTTTGGTGAGGTCGACGGCCACGGAAAGCGGAAGCTTCTCACGGTTGCCCGAGACCTGGATCACGCGCTCTTTGTTGCGGCGCCACACCTCACTGGGCGTGAACCCGTGCTTGAGGTCCAGCACCTGCAAAATCGGCACGATGTTCTTGAAACGCCCGCTCTGCGTGATGATCGTGAGGTTGTTGAGGTTCTCAACGGTGCGGCGGTCCTCCTCCGAGAGGCGCGCGACCGTTTCCACCTGCTCGTTACCCGCGTTGAAATAGGTGGCCCGCAGGCCGCGGATCTCCGCGTGCAAAGTATCGGCGATCTCGCGGGAGTTGAGACCGAAGAGCGCGGCGCGCTCGTGGTCGACCTCGAGGCGGATCTCCGGCTGGCCCGGCTTGTAGCGCAACTTCACGTCGCGCAGACCCGGCACCTGCTGCATTCGCTTCGCCACTTCCACGGCCATGTCACGGAGCTGGAGGTAGTCTTTGCCGAAAAGATCGATGGTCAGTTCCTTCGCGCTCGATGCTTCCGAGAAATAAATGAAGGCCTCGTACTCCGAGCCCAGCGTCTTGAGCCTCGGGCGAAGCGAATCGATGATGCTCTGTGCGGACCGCGTTCGTTCAAAGCCCGGCGATAGGGTGACGTAAATTTTTGACGACCAGCCTTCCACGCGCGCCGACACCGTCTTGATGATGTTCTTCACTTCGGGCAACTGGTTGATCTCATTCTCGACGGCAGCCACCACCTTGTCGGACACGTCGAGCTTCGAACCGGAAGGCAGCTCGATGAAGATGATGAACTCGTCCTTCTGACCCTCGCCCAGGAATTCCTTCGGCAACTTTGTGTAAATAAGCGCCGTGAAAACCATCGAGCCGAGCACGCCGAGCATCACCCAGGCGCGGTTGCGTACCGACCATGCCGTCCACCGGCGGCTGAGCCCGGCAAGGGACGGCCCCCTGAAGGGCAGCAGGAGGCCCGCCACCTGGCGTCCCAGGAAACCTTTTTTCGTTTCGGGGGCCTGCGATTTCGCGAAGCGCGCCTTCATCCGGTTGATGAACGCCTCGAACTCGCGTTCCCACTTCCACATGTCGCTGCCGTCCTTCTCCGGACCAATCTTGATGCGCGAGCACAGCAGCGGCACGAGCGTGACCGCCATGATCAGCGAGGCGAGCAGCGAGACGATGACGGTGAAGGCCACGTCCGAGAACTGGCGGCGGACGTCCTCGCTGAAGAAAACGATGGGAACGAAGATCACGATGAGGATGAGCGTGGACGAGGCGACCGGCAGGGCGACCTCGCTCGTGGCGGCCAGGGCAACGGCCACCTTATCGAACTTCTTGCCGTCGCGGCCCGCCTCCTCAAAGCGGTGGAGGATGTTCTCGAATACCACGATGGAGTCGTCCACCATGCGGCCGATTCCGAGCGCCACGCCCAGCAGCGACATGACATTGATGGTGAACATCGGCGGGTTGCCGGACTTCTCCATGAAGACGGCGTGCAGGGTCATGGTGAAGAACGTGCCGAGCACGGCCACCGGGATCGACAGGATGATGACGCCGACCTGCTTGAAACGGCGAAGGAAGAACCACAAAACAAGCGCGGTCAGCAACGCGCCCTCGGTGAGGGCGTCGCGGACGTCACCAATGGCCTGGTTGATGGCGACTGATTGATCGATCGACACGCCGATGCCCATGTCGGAGGTAATGGACTGCTGATATTTGTTCACGACTTCCAGGACGCCCTTACAGGCCTTGAGCGTGTTGGCGCCGCTTTCCTTCTGGATGTAAATGGAGACCGACGGCTGGTTGTTGATGCGGGCGTACGACTCCGCTTCCATGTAGTAGTCGCGGACGCTGGCGATGTCCCCCAGCCGGATGCGCGATCCTTCCTTGGTTATCGCGACGCCGAGCTGTTTCATCTCTTCAAGCGATTTAAAATCGCTGTCCACCTGGACCGACCACGCTTCCTTGCCCACGTCGAACTTGCCGGACGACACCGCCAGATTATTGGAACCGAGCTGGCGGATGATTTCGAGAATGGAAAGCTTGTGCGCCTCGAGCTTTGATTTCTCGAACTCCACGAGGATCTTGCGCTGGCGGCCGCCGGATATTTCGACGTTACCGACGCCCGGGACGCGGGAGAGCATCGGCTTGAGATCATGCTCGATCATGGTGCGCATGATTTCGGGCGTCTTCACCGATGACGTGGCGCTCAGAATAACGATCGGGTGATCGTTCTCGTTGTAGCGCGCCACGATGGGCTTCTCGATCTCCTTGGGAAGCTTGCCTTTGATTCGCGCCAGCCGTTCGGAAACGTCCAGGGTGGCGCGCTTCACATCGCCGGCTTCCTTGAAGAAAAGGGTGACGGTGCAGCGGTCTTTGCGGGAAGTGGAAAGCACTTCTTCGAGGCCGGGCATGGTGGCCACGGCCTCTTCAATCGGCTCGGTGACGAGGTGTTCGATGTCTTCCGACGGCATGCCGCCGCGAACGCCCACGAAAATCGTGACCTGGGAGGATTCGGAGTTCGGCATCATGTCGACGGGCAGGTAGAAAAAGCCGATGAAGCCGCCCAGGCAGACCGCCAGGACGGCCATCGCCGTCGCGATGGGCCTTTGGATGGAGAACCCCGTCAACACCATAAAAGCGTCAGGTCAGCGATGCACCGCCGGCACGCTGATCATCTTCCCGGTGTTCTTTTCGATCACCTGGATGGTTGAGATACCGTCGTGACGGTAGCTCTGAAATAGTTCTCCCGCTTCCCCCGCGATCACGGGCAGCACCTTTTCCAGGAGCTTGAGCGGCGGCTGCGGAGCCGAGGTCGACACCAGGTCAAGCAGGATATGGAACGACCCCGCCTTCTCCGACTGGCCCGCGAAGGTGGCGCGCACTTCCCGGAGCATGAGGGCGTTCTTCGTGTCCTTGCGCTCGCGGAAAATGCGGCGCGTCTTGTTCTCGGTCACCTTGGAAATGAACTCTTCAAACTGGACCTCCGGAAGAATGAACGGGCCCGCGGCCGGCGGGTTGGCCACGGTGTCGGCCGACATCATCACGAGCCGGACGAGGTCGATCTCGAAAGGATCGAACGGCACGCGGCGCGTCCCCACCACGATCTCTTCCAGCAGGCGATCCTGGGAGTCCGAATAGGAAATGGCTTCGGCCATCGAGCGCCGGATGTCCTCCACGTAGCGGGTGAACACGAGATGAAAGGCCGGGCGCTCTTCGTCCATCACGTCGAGGACGATGAAGCGGGGCGGAACATCGGATGACAGCGCCACGCGCACCAGCACGAGGAACAGGCTGTTCATCTTCTTGTAGAGGGAATTGTCTCCGGCGCTGATGTCTCCCACCAGGTCCGGCACGCGAAAGCGCAGGCCCAGGGTCCGGCCGGTCTCGGTGACTTCCACTTCCATGCCCGTTTGCTTGCGGGCGAGGTCACGGACGCTCTCGCGAAGCGTTTCTTTTTTATAAGTGGATTCGCAGCCCGTGAGGAGGAAGATCCCCGCCGCGATGGTCAGCAACGTTTTTCTCATGGGATTGTTTTACCGGTTCCGTCGCCGACGTGCCACGGGGCTCAGGCCCGGGTCACGTGCGCGGCGGCCGGCGCCGGCGCCGAGCGGGCCTGCCAGCGGGCGAGCTGGAAATACAGCAGAGGAATGATGAACAGGGTGAGCATGGTGGAGATGAAGAGGCCGCCAAACGTCACGACGGCGAGAGGCTGGGCGAGTTCATCGCCCTTGCCGATGCCCAGCGCGAGCGGGAGCACGCCGAGAATGGCCGTGGCGCAGGTCATCAGGATCGGGCGCAGGCGCGTGACGCAGCCGTTGGAGATGGCCTGCTTGAGAGGCATGCCTTCCCGAATGAGGTCGTTGATGTGGTCAATGAGCACGATACCGTTGTTCACCACGATACCCGCCAGGATGACGACCCCCAGCATGGCCACCGAGGACATCGGCGTGTTGCTGACAAAAAGGGTAACGGCCACGCCCACGAACGAGAGCGGCACCGTGGCCATGATGATCAGCGGCTGCGTGACCGATTCAAACTGCGCGGCCATGATCATGTAGATGAGCAGGATGGCCAGCGCGAAGGTGTATTTCAGGCTGGAGAACGATTCCGCCATACGCCGGCTTTCACCGCCGAGCTCAACGGTGTAATCCTTGTTGCCGCGGTACTTCCGCAACAATTGATTTACCTTCGCCAGCGCCGCGCCGCTGCCGGCACCCGTGATTTCGGCCGTGACCGTGCAGGCGCGCTGTTGGTCGAGGTGGCGAATTTCGCTGGCCCCGGCTCCGGGAGTGACCTTGGCGACGTGTTCGAGCGGCACCATCATGCCGCTCTGCGGCGAACGCAGGGTCAGCAGCCGGATGCTCTCATTGTTCTCGCGGTCCACCTTGCGAAGGCGGACGCGGATCGGAATGTCGTCGGCGCCCTTCTTGAATTCGGTGGCTTCCATGCCCTTGATGGCGATGAGCGCGGTCTTGGCGATGTCGGCCACCGACAACTGGAACGTGGCCGCGCGGTCCTTGTCCACCACGACCTTCGTTTCGCGCGAAGGAAGCGCGAACGTCGTCTGGATGCCGTAAAGGAATTTTTCCTTGCCGAATTCCTTCATCATCTCGTCCGAAAGATATTTAAGACGCTCAAGTTCGGGACCCTTGATCTCGACTTCCACGGGCGCGCCGCCCGCCAGAGCGGAGCGGAGCGGACTGTCCTGAAGGAGGTAGGTGATCTGCCCGCCTTCCAGGTTCTCGCGCTTGGCCATGGCCTTGAACTTCTCGATGATGTCGGTGGTGCTCAACCCCTTGTCCAGGTCGACGGTCACCGCCACGCGGGCCTGGTTCGACTGAAGCGCGTCGATCTCTTCGACTTCTTGCGCGGAACCCACCGTGACGGACAGGTCCACCGAGCTGAAATTCGTGAAGATCGACTCGATCCGCTTGGCGACCGTGTTTGTCACCTCCACGCGCGTGCCGATGGGCATGTTGAGCTGCACCCAGAACTGGCCCTGGTCCATCTTCGGCATGAAAACCTTGGGAGTCCACATGATCAGGAACGCGGTGAGAACCATGGTCATGACGACCAACTGCGCCACGACGAACGGGTGCTCGAGAACGTAGACGAGCCACTTGCGATAGAAAACGTTGAGCCGCTCCTGGGAGGCGTCGGAAAACATGAACTTTTCGAGCCACTTGGGTCGCTCGCGAAAGCCCGGAAAGTCCCACTCGTAGGCCGCCATGCGCGGGATAAAGGTGAGCGAAACGAAAAGCGAGGCGAAATTGGTGAAAATCGTTACCATGAACAGGCCCTGGAACAACTGCTGGGCGATGCCGCTCACGAACAGGAGCGGCAGGAAGACCACCACGTTGGTGAGCGTGGAGGCGAGCATGGCGACGGTCATCTCGTCCGAGCCGTCGATGGCGCTGTCGATCAGCGATTTTTTCAGCACGCGGTTGTGCCGCGTGATGTTCTCCGAAATACAGATGGAGCAGTCCGACATGCTGCCCACCGAAAGCGCGAGGCCGGCCAGGGTGAGCATGTTCACCGAGTAGCCGCTGATGAACATCATGATCAGCGTCCAGAGAACGGCGATGGGAATGGCGATGCCGGCGAACGCGGCGTCGCGAAGATTGCCGAGGAAGAAAAGAAGCACGCCGAAGGCGAGAACGCCGCCAATGATGATGTTGTCGCGCATTTTGTCGAGCGATGCCACCACGTAGGTCGACTCGTCGTAAATGATTTCCATGCCGAAGCTCTTGGGGAGCGAAAGTTTCAGCTCGTCGATCGCCGCCTTCACCGCCTTCGACACGCGCACGGAGTTGGCGTCGGACTGCTTCTGGATGGCGATGGAAATGTTTTCCTTGCCGTTGTAGCGGGAGTAACTGGTCTTGTCCTGAAGCGATTCCTTGATCTCAGCCAGGTCGTTGAGCGGGATGAGGCGCTGGTCATACGGGTTGCGCTTCTGGTCGCGCGCGTCGCGCTGTTTCCACTTGTAGACCGGGTCGAACTCCGGGTTCTCCACCTGGACGATCGTTTTGCCGATGTCCTCGAGCTTCTGAAAGCGGCCATGCGTGCGGACGAGATATTCCACCACCTTGCCCTGCGTGGTGCCAGCCGGGTAGTCGTAGTTGGCGTTCTTGATGGCCTCGACGACCATCGGAAGGGAGATGCGGCTGGCCTCAAGGCGCCCGCGGTCGATCTCGACAAGGACTTCGGGCTTTTGCCCACCCGAGAGCTGGACCGAGGCGACGCCGTCGGTCTTCTCGAGCTTCTTCTTTACCACGTCTTCGCACAGCTTGGTCATCGTGGCGAGGTCGAAATTTCCGGTGACGCTGATCAGCATGACCGGCTGGGCGAAGGGATTGACGCGTTTTATGATCGGCTCTTCGGCTTCCTGGGGAATTCGGTCCTTCATGCGGTCGAGCTTCTCGCGGGTGGCGAGATGCGCGAAGCCCATGTCCGTTCCCCAGCCGAACTCGAGCTTCACGGCGGAGAGACCTTCCTTCGAAATGGAGCGGACGCGTTTGAGGTTCGGGACGGTTCCGACGGCTTCTTCGATCGGCTTGGTGAGGAGGTTTTCGATTTCTTCGGGGGCGGCGTTGGGGTACTTCGTAATTACCACGAGTTGCGGAACGGAAATATTCGGGAAGAGCTCCTGCGGCATCTGAAACCAGGTGAGGATTCCGAACAGGATAAGCCCCAGGTACAGCATGGAGGTGGTGACGGGGCGCTTGACGAAGATGCTTCCGACTTTCATGGTGGTGTGGTGAGTTTGAGGGTTGTTTTTAGCTTCTGACGACTTCGGCACCGGCCACGCGGTCCATCTCGGCCAGCGCGATGTTGTATGCCGAAAGAGCCTCCTGCTCCGTGATTTGCGCTTGAGCGTACGCGACGTCCGCGGCCCTCAATTGCGACAGCTCAGCTAAACCGAGCTTAACCTTCTCACGGGTGATTTCCAGATCCTTTTCCCTGTATTTCAAGTCTTCTCGCACGGCTTCGAGCTGGCGGGCCGCCTTTTCCAGGTTGTAATAGGTCTGACGAACTTCGAACTCGGCCTTGCGGCTGGCTTCCACGAGTTCGGCCTTCGCGCGCTCATATTGAAGCTCGGACTGGCGGGCGTTCGACACGGCGGGCATGGCGTCCCAGATTCCGATTTCGACCGACGACTGCCGGGTCTCCGTCGCGAAGGCCTGGCCAAGGTCGGGCGCCGTGCTTTCGTCCGAGAACGAGGTGCGAAGCGTGTTGCCGTAAAATCCCTTGGATGCGCGAACGCCCACGTTCCAGGCCGTGCGCATCTGCAGGCCGTCCGGATCGTCGGAGAAGGCCGCGCCTGCGTTGCCGATGAACCCGGAGGCGTCCACCTTGACGTTTCGATCGGCCTTGGCCGCCTTCATGTTGTAACGGGCGAGTTCGGCGTTGAGCGTGGCGATGCGGACGTCGGGCCGGTGCTCCTGGGCCCAACTAATGATCGACTCGACGTTGAAACTCAGGCGCCCGAAAGACAGGGCGCCGGGAATGGGGTCTGGAACGGGCTCGGACTGGTTAAGCAGGGAGATGACGACGAGGCGCGCCAGCGCGACGTCCTGCTCGTCGGAGGTCAGTTGATACGAGGCCTGGTCCGCCTGTGCCGCCACGTTGAGAACTTCCGACTTGGACGTGAGCTCCAGCTTGTGCTTCTTGCGGACCATGTCCTTCGTCACTTCGCCCTGCGCCACCAGTTCCCGGCGGATGCGCAGAATGCTCTGGAACTTGAGCAGGGATGTAAATGCCTTCTTCATCTCGTAGGTAAGGTCCTGCGCCTGCTTGCGGACGTTCTCAATGGCCATTTGGCGGTTGAGTTTGGCCTGGCTGTACGCCCCCATGAGGCGGCCCGACTGCCAGATCGGCTGATTGACCTGCAGGCCGTATTCGCGGCGGCTGAACTCGGTGGTCTCGAATCCTTCGAAGTCCTGCGACGGAAAGGGGTTTACTTCCTTGCCCTGCGTGCGGCTGGTGCGGGCCGTGAGCGCGGGATAAAGCGCGCGGCGCGCTTCCCAGACGCGGTACTTGGACAGGTCGGCCTCGTCGCGCGCCACGGACAACAGACGGCTGTTGGCCTGGGCGACGGAGACGAAGTCCGTGTCGCGCGGGTTCGGCGGAAGGTTGGCGGCCCCTTCATACTTGGCCTTGTCGAACCGGAAATCGAGGTCGGGAATCTCCACCTTGGTGGTCGTGCGGTCGAGACCGATGACCATCACCCACCCTTCCTGCTGCACGTGGTAGAAAACCGAGCGGTTGAGCTTGAGCTCGAGGTATTCGAGCGGATACTTCTTCGTCATGTCGCGATTGGCTTCGCTCGCGTCGTGAAAGGAATTGTAGCCGTAGCGGATTTCCGACAGCGGGTCGATGCCCACGACCTGGATCGGTTCTCCGCCGGCATACACCGACGAGCCGATGAACTGCACGAAGAGCGAAGGCGGATCGCGGCGTTCAAACACAAAACATTCCACGGGCTTGGACGTCTGGATCAAAACGAGGAGGCGGTTGCCGGCGTCGTCCACCGAGACTTTCTCGATGGTAATGGCATCGGTCGACAGGCTCACGTCTTCCTGCGCGTAGGCGTCGAGGGCGCTTTCCGCCTCGCTCACCGGCGCTTCGCCGATGACCGTCGGGCTGGAGACGGCGACCGCGCCTTCCGCGGGCCCTACGGCCGCTTCCTTGTCGGAAACGGGCGTAGGACCGGCGGGCGCTGCCGTTGTGTCGGAGGCAGCCGCTTCGCCGTGTGTGGTCGGCGTGGCCTCGGCGCTAACACCAGGGGCCGGCGCGGCTGGTTCTGAAGAAATCTCTGAATTGGTGGCCGGATCGGCCGCCAGAAGCGTGGCGGCGAGCGCGACGCTCGCCATCAGCCAAAAACCGGAGCGGATGATGACGGCGCGGCTCATTGAGCCGTCCCTTCTTCGGCCGTGCGCTCTTCCTCAGCGCGCGCTTTGCGGAGAGCGGCCGCGGCCTTCTTGTGATCGGGGTTGATCACCAGCACCTGTTTCCAGCTCTGGATCGCGAGCGAGCGGTTGCCCTGCGAGTAGGCGATCAGACCGTCTTTATAAATTCGTTCTCCCTCGTCGTCCTGGGCCTTCGCGATTTTGTCGAGCTCCTGCTGGGCCTTGATGTTGTTCGGCTCGCGGCGGATCTGGGCCTCGAGCTCCTTCTTGCTCTCGACCATGTTCTCCATCTGCGTCGGCACCTTGACCGATTCGCTGTTCTGGTTGGAGGGCTTTGAGCCGCGCCAGCTCTCGTTGTCGTTCAGGCGGGCGGGCGTGTAGTCGGGCGCTTCGAGCTTCTTGTTCAACTTGGCGACATATTCCTTCGCCGTGGAAAAGCTGGGGTCGACCTGCATGAGCCGCGTGAAGGCCGCCAGCGACTTGCGCCAGTTCTGCTGCGCGTACTGCTCCAGGCCTTCTTCAAGGAGATCGTGCACTTCGTTGTTGCGGCCCTTGCCGGCGGCCGCGAGGGCGGCGGCCTCGGCGCGCGCCTTGCCTTCGAGCGCTTCCTGGTCGTCGCCGCGAATCTCAAGCACCTTCCCCCACGAGTTCAGCGCCTGGGCGTACAATCCCTGCTCGTAGAACGCGCGGGCGCCGCGGCGGAAGAATTCCTCCTGCTCGCGGACCATCATTTTCT
>Ga0163144_10010478_pt1 | contig 19760 bp, 19 predicted proteins | sample OliLak19BULKMAT1_FD_123175 | JGI IMG/M metagenome (GOLD analysis project Ga0163144, IMG submission 123175) | Freshwater microbial mat bacterial communities from Lake Vanda, McMurdo Dry Valleys, Antarctica - Oligotrophic Lake LV.19.BULKMAT1 | ecosystem: Environmental > Aquatic > Freshwater >... | reverse complement strand
GGTGTGACGGTGGCGGCGCGCAGCGCCTGGTACGGCGTCATGCCGGCCTTCACGTAGGCGTTCAGCTCGCCGTGCAGGTTCACGCCGTTGGGCGTATCGGTGCCGGCCACGACCTTGCCGCCGGCGCGAAAGATGTCCATCAGCATCCGGTCGTTGCCGGGGCTGTCGGCGCCGCCGCCCGGACCGCCCCCTTGCTGCGGCGAGCGCACCTGCTGCTGCATCCACTCCGGGTACAACCCGAACCGCGGATCCTGGCGCAGCGCCGGCGTGCCCTCGAAGAGCCGGCGCACGCCGCCCCCCGACATCATCGGACACCAGTAGCGCTCGCTCTTGCCGAACAGCTGCACGACGTCCTCGTAGGCACGCTGATTCGGCGCCTGCTTGGGCGAGTAGCCGCGCCGGCTGGTGGCGGCCGTGTGTTCGGTGTTGTCCACGCCCACGAGCGCGGCGGGGAAGATCTCGTGCGTGGCCACCGGGATGCCGATACCGTGGGCGAACTCCACCATGCGCTTCTGCTGCAGGTCGGGCAGCCGCACGTAACTCTTGATCAGGTCGTGCTGCAGCACCTTGGCGCGCTGCAGTTCCATCTCGAAGTGCGCGGGGCTCGAAATGGCCACGCCCATCTTGTAGTACACCCGCTGCCATTCCATCAGATAGCCCGTGCCGTAGACGCGCGGACCCACGCGCACCCCGGCTTCGTTCGCTTCCTTGTCTTCCACCGCCTCGTAGGGCGTGTTGCCGGGGCTGCGCACCGTGGTCACGCCGAAGGCGAGCCACGCGCGGCCCTGCGCCTCGCCGAAGTCTTTCTGCAGATGCGAATGGAACTCGATCAGGCCCGGCATGGCGGTGAGGTTGCTGCCGTCGACGACCGTGCCGGTGTGCGCCGCAGCGCTGTGGGCGGCCACCGAGCGGATGCGGTTGCCCACGATCACGATGTCCACGTTCTCGCGCGCCGTCTCCGACACGCCGTCCACAAGCCGGCTCACATGCACCGTGAGGCGACCCGTGGGCACGGCCGGCGTCCAGGTGAGCGAGAGCGGCACTTCCGTGACCGCCCCGGACTCCACGTCCACCATGCGCAGTTCGTCCATCGACTGATAGAGGAGTCGCTTCGAGTCACCCGCCCAACTCGGCGAGTGCGCCATCTCGGAGGTGACGCGCCGAGGCGGGCCCAGGGGCTGGCCGGCGCGCGACACAGGCCAGACGTGCAGCAGGCCCTCGTAGATGGCGGCCATCTTGGTGCCGTCGGGCGACCACACGGGGCCGCCGCCGCCGCGTGAGTCGATCGACTTGTTGGGCTCGGGCACGAACCACGTGTCGTCGCCGCCGGTTGCCGCCATCGTGAGCACCTGGTTGGTACCTTCGCGGTACTTCGCGGTGTACGACGACACCATGGCCAGAGCCACGCGTGTGCCATCGGGCGACCAGGTGGGCGTGCCCGGGGCAAACAAAGAGTCGTGTATCTTCATGACCGCGCCGCTCGCCACCTCGACGACCGACACCGTGGCGCGCCGCCACATGCCGTCCACGTCGAAGAACGCGATGCGCGTGCCGTCGGGCGACCAGGTGGCGCCCTGCGGCTGCGTGGTGAGACGCGTGAGCTGCCGTTCCTGGCCGGTCGTCATGTCGCGGATCCACAGCTGCAGCAGGGCACCGCCCTTGTCCGACGAGTAGACCAGTCTGGTGCCGTCGGGCGACCACGCCGGGTCGGTGTCGAGAAAGCGATCCTTCGTGAGGTTCTCGGCGGCGCCGCCGACCGGCATCACGTAGATGTCGCCCACGGCGGCAAAGGCCACCTTGGTGCCATCGGGCGAGATCACGGGCCGCACGAGGCCGAGGGTCTTGCGCGGCGCGCGCGACTCGAAGTTGCGTGCCGCACGGGCGTAGCGGGCCGGCATCGCCTGCAGCATCGCGCTGAACGGCACGTCGGTGGCCGCCGCGGTGCCGAGCGTACGGCGCCGGATCTTGCCGTCGGCCGTGTAGAAGAACTCGGTCGCGCTCACCCAGCTCGGACGGAAGGGAAACACGTTCTCGGATCCGCTGATGGCCTTGCCGTCGATCTCGAGGCGGCTCGTCTCGCCATCGATCACGTGCGCGACCACCGGGCCACCCGGGCTCCACGACGCCGCGTCCACACGCCCCGTCGACGAGGCGATCTGGCGTTCGGCACCACCCACCGACGGCACCGCCCACACGTGATGCTCGCCGTCGCGCGTGGACACGAACGCGAGGTCGGCGTCGTTGGCCGACCAGCTCGGCATCGTGTCTTCGGCCGGATGGGTCGTGAGCTGCGTGACGGCTCCGGTCGCCACCTCGAGCACCCAGATGTTGTAGCTGCCGCCGAGCGGATCGCCGCGATCGGACGAGAACGCGATGCGCCGGCCGTCGTGCGACCAGGCCGGCTCGCGGTCATCGAAGGCCCCGGCAGTGAGCTTGCGCTGATTGGTGCCGTCGGGCGCCACCGCCCACAGGTCGTAGCCGCCGTCACGGTAGGCGAAGAAGGCGATGGCGCGGCCATCGGGCGACCACGAGGGTTGCCGCGCGTCGTTGAAGACGTCGGTGATGCGAGTGGCCTGGCCGCCGGCGGCCGGCACCACCCAGATGCTGCCTTGCAGGTCGATGGCGAGCCGCTGCCCGTCGGGCGAGACCGCCACCGACATCGACGTGCCCTCCGACACCGGCACGTCCACCGGCGCGGCCACCACCGTACGGCCCGTGGCGCGCGCAGCCCGTGGCGCGGCTGGCGCCTGCGAGCCCACGGTGACGCTCAGCAGTGCGGAGACGGTGAGCGCGAGAACGGCGGTGGACAGGTATCTCATGGTCGCGCGTAGCCTACGGGGCGCGTCGGCGCGAGTCAAGACGATCGGGCGGTGATTGGGCGGTGATGCGACCAGGCGGTGATGTCGACGCGTTGACTACAATTGCTGGCACCACGTGCCGTCCGCCCCTGTGCCCTCCACGCCGCGCTCCCGCCTGGCCTTGCTGGGCGCGCTCTCCGCTGCGGTCGGCGCGGTCCTGCTCGTGGTCACGGTCCGCCAGGTGGGCTGGACCGAGATTCAGCGCGGCGTGGGTGCGGTGGGCGGGTGGTTCCTGCTCGTGGTGGCGCTCGGCGGCGCCCGCTTCTACGCCCGCGCGCGCTCGTGGATCCTGTGCTCGAGGCAGATCGGCGCGCCGGGCCTCACGTCGCGCGCGGCCTTTGGCGCCGTGCTGGCGGGCGATGCCGTGGGCAACCTCACGCCGCTCGGGTTGCTGGCGTCGGAACCCACGAAGGTGCTGCTGGCGAAACCGACCCTGGCCACCGGCCCCGCGCTCACGTCGGTGGCCCTCGACAACGGCTTCTACACGGTGTCGGTGCTCGTGATGATTGCGGCCGGCGCGTGGGCACTCGTGCGCCAGGTGTCGCTCGACGCCACCATCCGCCTGGTCGCCGAGGCAGTGCTCGCGTCGGTGCTCGTGGCTGCCGTGATCGGCGTGTGGCTGGCCACGCAGCGGCCGGCCATCCTGTCGCGCCTGGCGCAGCTCACTGCGCGGGTCGCTGGACGTCAGGCCCGCTCGCCCGAGGTGCTGCGCGAGGTCGAGGCGCGCTTCTACGGCGTGCTCGCCTGGCCCCCGGCCGTGTTGCTGGCAGCAGCCGGCTGGCAGGCGGCGTTCCATCTGGGCGCCATCGTCGAGGTGTGGGTGATTCTGCTGGTGCTGTCGGGCGGCACGGCCTCGTTCGCCCAAGCCTTCGTGCTCGAGTCGGCCGGCCGTCTCATCACCGTGCTCTTCAAGGTGATCCCGTTTCGCATGGGCGTGGACGAAGCCGGTGCGGCCGTGGTGGCCACCGCGCTCGGCATTCCCGCGAGCCACGGCGTGGCGCTGGCGCTCGTGCGCAAGCTGCGCATCCTGGTGTGGAACGGCGTCGGGCTGGTGGTGCTGGCCCGCGCCCGCCGCTGAGCGTACAATTTTCGTTCGACCCGCGCCCGTCGTCCCGGCCGCGTTCCCTGGAGTGTTGTCATGACTGCCCGCTGCGCCATCCCAGCCGCTCTCGTGCTCGCCACCCTCGCCATCGGGCCGATGTCATCCGCGCGTCTGGCGGCCCAGAGTGCCCGAGTCGATCCTGTGCTCTACAGCGGCATGCAGTGGCGCAGCGTAGGACCGGCGCGCGGCGGCCGATCGATTGCCGTCGGCGGCAGCGACGCGCGGCCGAATGAGTACTGGTTCGGCGCCACCGGCGGCGGCGCCTGGAAGACCACCGACGGCGGCACCACATGGGCGCCGATGACCGACGGCAAGATCACGATGTCGACGGTGGGCGCGCTCGGCGTGTGCCAGGCGAATCCCGACGTGGTCTACATCGGCGGCGGGGAAGTGCAGTTCCGCGGAAACATCATCCAGGGCGACGGCGTGTACCGCACGACCGACGGCGGCACCACCTGGGCGCATCTCGGCCTCAAGGACTCGCAGGCGGTGGCGCGGCTGCGCGTGCACCCCACGCAGTGCGACACGGTGTATGCCGCGGTGCTCGGCCAGACCTACAACGACCACCCCGAGCGCGGGGTCTTCAAATCCACCGACGGCGGCGCCACGTGGAAGCAGACGCTGTTCCGCGATGCCAGGTCCGGGGCCGTCGACCTGTCGATCGATCCGAAGAACCCGAATGTGATGTTCGCGTCGCTCTGGGAATCGTTCCGTACGCCGTGGTCGATGTCGAGCGGCGGCCCGGGCAGCGGCCTCTTCAAGTCGACCGACGCCGGTGACTCGTGGATCGAGATCACCAAGAACCCCGGCCTGCCCGCGGGCCTGTGGGGCAAGGTGGGCGTCACCGTGTCGCCGGTCGACGGCAACCGCGTCTACGCCCTCATCGAGAACGACGCCGAGGGCGGGCTCTACCAGACCGACGACGCCGGCGCCACGTGGACCAAGGTGAGCGACAACCGCAACATCCGGCAGCGCGCGTTCTACTACACGCGGCTGGTCGCCGACCCCGTGGAGAAGGACACGGTCTACCTCCTGAACGTGCAGTTCTACCGGTCGACCGACGCCGGCAAGACGCTCACGAACATCCGCGTGCCGCACGGCGACAACCACGACCTGTGGATCTCGATGACCGACAACCTGCGCATGGCGCAGAGCAACGACGGCGGCGCCAACGTCACGGTCAACCGCGGGCAGACGTGGACGGGGCAGGCCTTTCCGACCGGACAGTTCTACAACGTGTTCACCACCACACACGTGCCGTATCACATCTGCGGCGCGCAGCAGGATAACTCGACGGCGTGCGTGGGCAGCCAGGCGCAGGCCGGCGCCGGCGAGGGCAGCCTGCCGCCGATCTTCTACGCGGTGGGCGGCGGTGAGAGCGGCTACATCGCCCCCGACCCGGCCGACACCAATGTGTTCTACGCCGGCAGCTACGGCGGCTACCTGACGCGCCTCGACCGCGAGACGGGGCAGCAGCGGGCCGTCAACATCTACCCCAACAACCCCATGGGCTACTCTGGACCGGATCGGACGACGGCTGGGTGCATGTCACCCGCGATGGCAGCAAGTCGTGGCAGAAGGTCACGCCGCCCGACCTGCCCGAGTTCGCCCGGATCAGCCTGATCGAGGCCTCGCCGCACCAGAACGGCGTGGCGTATCTGGCGGCCAACCGCTATCAGCTCGGCGACCGGCGCCCGTATCTCTACAAGACCGCCGACTTCGGCGCCACCTGGACCAAGATCGTATCGGGCATTCCGGAGCACGACTTCCTGCGCACGGTGCGGGAAGACCCGAAGCGACGCGGCCTGCTCTACGCCGGCACCGAGCACGGCCTCTACGTATCGTTCGATGACGGCGCCTCGTGGCAGTCGCTGCGCCTCAACCTGCCGGATACCCCGGTGCACGGCATCGTGGTCGAGGAGCGGGATCTCGTGGTCGGCACGCACGGGCGCGGCTTCTACGTGCTCGACAACATCGGCGTGCTGCGCCAGGCCACGCCCGCGATCACGACCCCGAGCCTGCATGTGTTCGACACCTTCAATCCGCTGCGTGGCCGCGATCGCAACGTGACCGTCGACTACTATCTGGCCCGGGCGGCCGACGAGGTGAAGATCGAATTCCTCGACGCCAGCGGTGCCGTGCTGCGCGCCTTCACCGGGTCGCCCGCGGCCGATCCCAACGCCGGCCTGCCGCCCGGCATGGACGCGACCACGGCGGCACTGTTCGGCATGGCCCCGGCGCGCGTGGGCTTCGCCAAGGGCATGAACCGCTTCACATGGGACATGCGCTACGAAGGCGCCACGGTCTTCCCGGGCATGATCATGTGGGCGGCCCAGCCCCAACGCGGCCCGGCGGCGCCCCCGGCGACATACACCGCGCGCATCACGGCCAATGGCGAAACCAAGACGACGACGTTCGAGGTGGGCCTCGACCCGCGCCTGGGCAGCGACGGCATCACGCTCGACGACCTGCGCGAGCAGTTCGCGCTCTCGACCCGCATCCGCGACAAGGTCACCGAGGCCAACACCGCCGTCATCACCATCCGCGCCCTGCGCGACCAGGTGAACGAGCGGCTGCAAAAGATCCCCGCGCGGCGCAAGGCCGAGATCCAAAAGCTGGCAGACGGCGTGCTGACGACCCTGGCTGCGGTGGAAGGCGAGGTCTACCAGGTGCGCAACCGCAGCAGCCAGGACCCGCTCAACTATCCGATCATGCTCAACAACAAGATCGCGGCGCTGGCCGGGGTGGTGGAAAGCGCCGACCACAAACCCACGGCGCAGAGCTACGAGGTGTTCACCGAGCTCGCCACCGCCCTCGACGCGCAGCTCGCCAAGATGCGGCAGTCGCTCGCCACCGAGCTGCCGCGGCTGAACACCGCGTTCAAGCGCGAAAGGCTGGCGCCGGTGGAGCCGGCCCCGCTCAAGACTCCGCGCTGATGGCCGATTCGGCGCCTGGAGTGAGCGGCGCGCTACAATCGCGCCGTGCAGGTGACCCGGCGCTATCTCCTCACTGGCCGCGTGCAAGGCGTGGGCTACCGGATGTTCGCCGCCGACAGCGCCCGTCTCGAGGGTCTGGCCGGGCATGTGCGCAACCTGCCTGACGGCTCGGTGGAAGCCGTGGCGGCCGGTGACCTCGAGAGCCTGACGCGCTTCGAGGCCGCGCTCTGGCGCGGGCCGTCGCACGCGCGCGTGGAGGCTGTGGACGTGACCGACACGGCGCCCCTGGGCCTCACGGGCGTCTTCGCAATCCGGTAGGATCTGGGGCGCTATATGGAGCACCTCAAGTCCAAGATCCGCCATGTGCCCGACTTTCCCAAGCCTGGCATCCTCTTCTACGACATCACCACGCTGCTGGCCGATTCGGCCGGGTTCCGCGACGTGATCGACGCGCTGGCCGCACCGTATGCGGGGCAGGGCATCGACCGGGTGGTGGGCATCGAGAGCCGTGGCTTCATCCTGGCCGCGGCCGTGGCCGACCGCCTGGGCGCGGGCTTCGTGCCCATCCGCAAGCCCGGCAAGCTGCCGTCGTCGACTCTCACGGAATCTTACGCGCTCGAATACGGCACCGACCGGCTCGAGATTCACGCCGATGCCGTCGGCCCTGGTGACCGCGTGCTGGTCGTCGACGACGTGCTCGCCACGGGCGGTACGGCGCGCGCCGCGGTCAACCTGGTGCAGCGGCTCGGCAGCACCCTGCACGGCACCGCGTTCCTGATCGAACTCGACGTTCTCAAGGGTCGCGACCAGCTCACCGACGCGCGGGTCTTCTCGGTGCTTCGCTATTGAGCGCGGGGCCGCGACATCAGCAGGACGCGTCGACCGTGACGGTCGTGCCCTGATACATTGAGGGCGTCGACATGCGACGCGCGCCCGTAGCTCAGAGGATAGAGCACCCGCCTCCTAAGCGGGGGGTCGGCAGTTCAATTCTGCCCGGGCGCACCACTTTTCAGGCCGGCGTTTGCAACGAGTTTGCAACGCCGGCCGTTTCCTTGAAGGGGTTCCACGCTCGCTCACGCCGCGATCCCGCGCTCCGAATGGTGCGAGAGCCGGCGAGCGGGACAGGAAATGATTCGCATCGATCATTGGACAGGCACGTGGACCACTTGTGCGACAGAAGGGCTTCCCCTGATGCCTACCGCCCTCCCGACGTTGAAGCGGCGCCGCCCACGTGCGACCGGTGACGGTCCGACCGCCGACCTCGGCCGGCGTCATCGGCGCGGTCGTCACCGCGCGCGCGACGCATCGCTCGAAGCACGCAGCCAGTCCTCGGCGCGCCGCTAGCCCGGGTACGTTGTCGGGCGCGCGCGATCACTGTCGTGGACGTCCTCCGGCTGACCTTCACCGGCGATGCCTACGTCGGCGAGGCTCCAAATGCCCAGAGATGACCTCGTCCAAGTCTCGCCGCCGCCGACGAATGTCGGCGTTCACGACTTTGACCGTCTCGCGCCACTGCTACCGCTGCCCGCCGCGGTCGGCATTTCTCGCGGACCGCGCCTTGCCTTCAGCGGTGCGCGGGCCGGTGGCGTGCTGCCAGGGCTGCCATTGCCTGATCGCCTCGGCCTGTCGTGTTCGGCGTGCCGTAGTCCAGCCGTTCGCCATGCGTCTCCAATATTCTGATTGGCTCGGATTCCAGAGTCCCGGCGTGCGAGGGTGTCGGGGACGGTGCGGGCGGAAGCCCTCCGTTGTTCACCTGCTGCGGGCCGCTCGCGATGTTCGCCTGCCGCGCAAACAAGGTCGTAGGCGGGTTCTTGATCAGGGCCAGCGTCTCGACGGTGGCGCGGCATTGTCCCTGCGCCTTGAGCGCAAGCCGCGTGAATCGGTCGATCTGATCGCCGACCGTCATTTTCGATGCCAGGTAGACCAACTGCGTGAACATGGCGTTGAGGGTGACCGCCGGGGCAGCCAGCGTGGCCGCCAGGCTGGCGAGGTTCCCGCCTTGCACCTTCCGCGTTTCTTGGACCAGCGCCACCATGCACTCGGTCAGGTCGAGATCCCCAAGCGTCTTGGAGTACCCCATCGACGTCACGGCGTTCACTGCCACGCCTTCGACCATCATTTCGGCCGCGGCCGCAGCCGGTGTTTGCGCAGGCTTTAGCCGGTTGGTGAGCGGGTTGGAGTTGCCCGTGGACTTTGCTGGTTGATTCTGTTTTTGGCATTGTCGTGAGTTCGGCTACGTGCCCAATTCGACGCGCGCCGATTCGCCGATCAGCGAGGCCCTGACCGCCCGCGAGGGCGTGTGTCAGGACGTCACCCACACCATGCTGGCGTTGCTGCGGCGCATCGGACTGCCGTGCCGCTATGTGAGCGGCTACATCGCCCCGCGCACGCTTGGCGAAGACGACGGCCCGACCCCGATTGCCACGCACGCCTGGGTCGAAGTACTACTGCCTGACCTGGGGTGGGTTGGCGTCGATCCGCCAACGACATCGAAGCGGGCCTGCGTCACGTGCGCGTGGCGATCGGCCGCGCCTACGCCGATGTGCCGCCGACCCGCGGCATCTTCAAGGGCGGGGCGGCCAGCACCCTTGAAGTGTCGGTCGAAGTGACGCCGGGCGACGCCTTGCCGACGCTCGACTCAGCCGTGGTAGCCCCGACCTTGGCGTCCGACGTGAAGACGTCCGTCGCCGGAGCCACCAACGCGGAGCGGCTGGCGCAGGAACAACAGCAACAGCAGCAGTAGCGCGACCCGCCGACCCTAGTGTCCGCCTCCCTTGACGTGACGGTCGACGAACTCGAAGGCCAGGTCGCCAATCGGGCGGCACATCCGCTGGGCCGCCTCGGTGGCCGCCACGAAGTGGACGCCGCCGATCACGCGGCTGTCGTTGCAGGCGGCTTCAAAGTCCGTAAACGTGTTCCACGGTCCGAGCGTGAGGTCCTGGGCCGGCGTAACCCCAGGCTCAACGACCGACGACCCAGCCGCGACCGGCACCGACCAGCCAAACGCGTCCGATCCGAGGTAACGCCGGCTGGCCTGCGCGTGCGCCGCGCAGAAGCACGATGAGCCCGACGGATACTCTGGATGGTTGCCGGTGTTCAGATACGAGCGCCATTCACGGCCCGGCAGGTCGTTCACCGTGCCGCGCCCTGGGCCGCCCCAGCCGCTCACCACACGATTGCGATAGAGGAAACGGATGGCCGAGACGGGCCGCACCGCGTCGTACTTGTACTTTTCCTTCCACGTCGCGACGCCGCCGTCGAAGGCCGCCGCATTGGTCAGGAAGTCATAGTGCACGAACTCGTCGAGCGACATGCCGCGGCTCTGAGTGATGAAGAGCGCCGCAAAGCCCAGGCTGGCGATCTTGTTGTCGAAGAGCTCGGCCAGCATCTTCTGTCCGTCGGTGAGTGCGGCCTGGACCGCCATCACTTCGTCGGCCTGCGCCTTGTACGCCTGGATGTTCAGGACGTTGCTGGCGCGCGGCAGCGCTGCGCGGAAACGCTCGGGCGAGTCGTACGAGTACGCCCGCGTCCGTCCCCACTGCGGCGTCACGAACTGCTGAATCGCAAACGTGCCGTTGCCGGGCGTGCCGATCTGGGGCTGCCAGCGCGACGGATTCCACAGCCGGTAGGCGGTGTTCACCGGCTCGTAGCCGGTGTAGTCCTCGTAGGGCCGGCGGTGGTAGACCCAGCCGCCCGCGTCACCCAACTGATTCATCCCGTCACGCTCCCGCGCGGCGACCACCTGGCGTCCGGCGGCATTGCCGATGCCGATGGGCGTGGTAAGGTCCTCGGTGGCGTCGTTGGGGTCGAGGCCCACCGACGTCATCATCGCGCGCCAGTTGCCGGCAAAGCGCGGCAGCAGGCTGTTGAGCGCACGGTAGGACGCGTAGAACATCGCGATGTTCTTCCGCCGGTTGTTGACGGCTTCCCCGGCCGGCCGCCGGCCAAGCCGCGAGTACACGCCCACCGCCGTCGGATGGTAGGGCGCGATGGCGTCGAACCAGGCGTTGGTGATGACGGCCGTCAGACGCAGCACGATCGGCGCATCGTTGGGTGACGTGGTTTGAAACAACGCGGGAATGACCGTCGGGATGATCACCTCGAGGCCGGAATTGCCGGAGTCGAAGTTGAACGCGGGGTTCGGCGCCTGCGCCGACACCCGGGTGGCTGGGGCGGCGGTGACGACGAGCCCCAGCAGAACGGCGAGGCCGATGACGTGTTGCATGATTTGGTTCCTTTGGAACGGGCTCGATTGCGCCGCACGGCCGCGACCAAAAGGTCGCGGCTCTCTGGTATAGCGGGAAATCGAGGGCCGGTGGCTCAGGGGCGCGAGCGGTTGGCCCGGGCGTCGAGGTGGGCGAGGACCTGGTGCCGCACGACGGGATCAGCGCGGCCCAGTGCTGTCGGCGACGCCAAGACGCCGCGCCAGGCTCGACCGCATCTTGCGGAACGTCTCGACCCCCACTCCGGAGAACGCGCTCGGCGTCGTGAACGCCTCCGCCGGGGACGACTGCAGGAGGTCGCGAGCATCGCCCATTAGAGCCCCGCGCGCGTCCGCGTCCGCGTCTGCCTGCGCCACGAGCGCCATGACCAGCTCCAAGCGGGCCAGAGCGTGATCCGAACGCGCCCGCGGGGTTGTGCCCCCGGGCGAGACCCCCAGATCCAGCAATCGCGCCCTCTCCGGATTGTAGGCCACCGAGTCGGCAAACCGTTTGTCCTCGTACGCCCGCGTGGCCAGCCAGCCGAGCATAATCGCCAGACCCTCGACGGCCCGCCGGTCCCTCGGATCCGCAGCCACGATCGCCCGCCGCATCTCGATCGCTCGCATCCATGGAACGAGGCTGTCGTCGCGACGCCGCAGCCGGGTCAGCACGCCGCCGAGATTCGACAGCGTGACGGTCACGCTCCACTGCGCATCGGGGTCGCCTGGACTTGCCGCCAGCGCCTCTTCATCGAGCACGAGCGGACGATAGTAACTATCAGCGCTGGGTGACGGAGGCCGCATTACTATCGGCCGTGGACGCGCCGCCGCTCCCTCTCCCCGTCCGGCTTCACGCCGCTCTACACGCGCTTTGTGGACGTGTGGGACGCCGTGGACCGGCTGACGCAGGTGCTGCACTCGGGTGAGTGGCTCGAGGCCCGATTCGCGGCCCGCGCCGCCGTCGCCTAGCTAGGCAGTCCGTGGTTACACCGCGGCGAAGAGCCGCTGCGCCGCGGCAAAGAGGGGCGAGTGGGTATCGCCCAGGTCGAGGATGACGTCGAAATGATTCCGGCCCGGTATCTCGAGCGCCGTGCACGGCGTGTCGGCAGACGCCAGGCGCGCGGCAAAGGCACGACTCTGGCGCTTGAACTCGACCGTCTCGATCTCGCCCCAGGCCACGACCGCCGGGCAGAAGCGGCAGTCGGGCGCGAGCAGGTCCAGGGCGGCTGCAGTAGCCGCGTCCAGCCCGAGCGCGTCATTGACCGCGGTGCCAATGAGCGGCATCACATCGTAGACACCCGACACGGGCACAATGCCGCGGATGGGCAGCGGCGACCGGTCGGCACACGCCGCCGCCAGGTAGGCACCGGCGGAGCTGCCGGCGACCATCACGTTGCCTGGATCGAATCCCAGTTCGCCAGCGCGCTCGTGCAACCACGCCAGTGCGGCACGGCATTCCGCGACAATCTGCGGCAGGCGGGCCTGCGGCGAGAGCGTGTAGCCCACGACCGCGTGCGCGAATCCTGCGGCCTGCCAGGCAGGCGCGAGCCGCCGTGGATGTAGACGAGCAGACCCGGGCGAACGGGGCGCGGGGAAGAAATCAAGTACCGCCCGGGGCGCAACGCCGTACCGCAGATCGCGCCGCACGGGCAGGCTCGCGCGCGCTGCCGGCGGCATATTCGGCAATGAATGGCGCGTAGTTTCCGCCAATCACCGAACTGGGCGAGTACTCACGCTCGCGCGTGACCCGGTCGCGCGGCCATGAAGACGGAATTGTCATCGCCGCTACCGGGCCTCAGAGCGCGCCCGGTTTGACCTGCCACGCGCGCAGGATGTCGGCTTCGTCGGCTGCACTCGTGGCTTTCTTGAAGCGCGCTCCCGATCGGCCCGACACCCGCCGTTCACAGTCTGCCCACGTCGCGTGACGCATCGGCGTGCCATCGACGACGCTCAGGCAGGAGTAGGCCGGGCCTTTCGACTTGCCACTGGGCGTGGCGCCGCCCGCCGATGGCACGGCGTGCCGGCACACTCGTGTCGTCGGGCAGATCCAGAATCGGAGTACCGTAGGCCAGCAGCGGACCCTCGTAGAGCGACGCTCGCCCCTGCACGGCAAACGCGTCGGCAATTTCGTCCACTCGCTCGTTCCCGGGAATGCCGGTGTGCCCACGCACGTAGTGCCACGTGATCGATCGCGGCGGGCGCGCGGACGTCAGACCCGACAGCGATGCTCGATGCCCTGGATCACGCAGGTGGAATCCGTGTAGACGGCGACCGGCCCGGGCGTGGCCTGCAGGCGCGTGAGTGCCTGGATGGCGCCGGTCAGCTCCATCTTGTGGTTGGTCGTCAACGGCTCGCCGCCGCCCAGCTCCGTGACGTGCCCATCCGGCGTCACGATCACCACACCCCAGCCACCGGCACCGGGGTTGCGCTTCGACGCTCCGTCGGTGAACACCACGATCTGCTGCACGCTCATCTGGCCCCAGTCTGCCCGGTTTCCGCGCGTGATTCCAGGCGCCTCAAGTTTGCCGGAGACGAGTCGAGTAGCCGGGAGCCTCCAGGTCACGCAGTGCCGTCACCTCCCATCGCGCTCTCGCTGTCTGATTCGCCCGCTTTTCGTCGCGCCGAGGCGCTGCTCGCGCTCAGTGAGCGCCTGCTCGACCTGATGGCGGCCCATGCGCCCGACGACACGGCGCTCAGAGCCCACGAGCTCCGGGCACGCCTCGACGGGCTCAGACACAACTTGCGGGCGGAGCGGGATGCGCGCAAGCTGGCGGACCTGAGCCACGAGATCGCCGAGGAATGCGGGGCCTTCCTCGACCGTACGGGCGCCTACCGCAGCGACCGCGAGGCCGAACTCATCGACATCGTGAACGTGTTGCGCGAGGTGATCGATGCCGTGCGGGGCGACTCGCTCCACTTCGAGAACGAGCTGGTCCGATCGACGACGGCCATGGGAAGAATGGTCGAGATTGAAGATATCCGCGAACTGAAGCGGGCGCTCGCGCGCGAAGTGCTCACCCTCCGCCAGACCGTGGCCGAACGGCAGACGAAGGAGGCCAGGCACTACGCGACGCTCACCTCACGCGTGCACTCGCTCGAGCGGTCGCTGGTCAGCGCGCGGGCTGAGGCCACGACCGACTCGCTCACGCAGCTGCTCAACCGCGGGTCGTTTGATGCCGCGGTGCGCGGCTGGGTGGCCCAGGCATCGCAGCAGGGCGCCACGTTTGCCGTGGCCATGGTGGACCTCGACGATTTCAAGCGCATCAACGACACGTACGGACATTCCGTGGGCGACCGCGTGATCATCGCCATGGCGCAACTGCTGCGCAGCATGGTGGAGCACGGCGAGGTCGTGTCGCGCTTCGGCGGCGAAGAATTCGCGCTGCTCCTGAACGCCACCACCGCCGCCAAAGCCCGCGACCGTCTCGCGGAACTGCTGGTGCGCCTGCCGGACTCCTACGAATCCGAGCAGCAGGGCGAGAAACGGTCCGTCACATTCACCTTCAGCGGCGGCGTCACCAGCTATGTCGCTGGCGACACCCCGGAATCGATCGTGAAGCGGGCAGACGAGGCGCTCTACGACGCCAAGCGCCGCGGAAAGAATCGAATCGAGACCCGTCCGCAGTCGTTTCTGCGCGGACTGATGAGGTAGTACCCCCGGCTCAGCCGGCCGAGACCGGAGTGCCGGGGGTCTCGGGTGCTGGTCTGACTCTAGCGGACCGCCTGCAGAATGAAGTCGAACGTGCCGCCGCTCACCGAGCCGATGGCATATACGAAGTACCGCGTACCCGACGCGAAGCCGAGCGGGGCAACTGGAGTGATCGCCGTGCTGGTGAACGGCACGACCAGCTGCAGCGGGATGGTGGTGGCGGGCACTTCGAGGTCGCCGAAGTAGGGGTTCGTCAACGCGAGCTTCGGCACGCCGCCGGCATTCAGCTGCACGGCCGGCGCCTGGGCGGCGTGGCGGACGCTCACGCGGGCCGAGCCCTGGGCGACGGGCCCGTTGTCATTCCGGTAGATGGTCGCCGTGGGCGCGCCGGCGCCGCTCAGGTGCGCCAGGATGCTGAGCTCGACGTTGTCGGGAATGGTGGCGCCGAGCACCGCGATCACCGGTGTGGCCGTCTGCGGGTTGGCGCCCGCGACGAAGATGCGAATGTCGAACGTGCCAGGAAACGCCTGGAGGTCGACGATCTGCTTCGGCGTGAAGCCCGCAACCGCCGGAGTGGCAGGAATCGGCGCGCCCGCCACACTGGCGTAGACGTCGACGTTGACGCCGGGAATGCCGTGGATGATGAAGACGCGCGAGGCGGCTTCGGCGGACGCCGAAAGGGCAACGAGGGCGATCGTCAGGGTCAGGGCACGCAGGGTATGAATCATTGGGTCCTCCAGGATGAGTAGTTCAGGTCGGTCGGTGATGGGATAACGCAGGCGGGGCGCGTTTTGGATCACTGCCCCGGCCGGTGATCCAGGTGGGCCGCCAGTCGCGTTAAGGTAGGTATAAGAAGCCTGGTGGACATTTCGGAGACCTTGACGGGGCACGCCAGCGACCAGGAGTTGATGGCGAGGCTGGCGCAACGTGAGCAGCCCGCGCTGGTTGAGCTGTATCGCCGGCACGGACGTCGTGTGTACCCGTTGATTCGCCGGATCGTGACGGTCGAGAGCCTGGCCGACGAAATTCTGCAGGATGTGTTCATCCGGCTCTGGAACCGGCCAGACCACTACCGGCCCGAGGGGGGACAGCTCATCGCCTGGCTCATGACCGTGGCCCGCAATCTGTCGCTCGACGCGCTGCGTAGAGAGAAGCGATGGCGCGGTCACGCCGACCTCGACGACCACCTTCACCACCTGGTCCAGACCGCGCCGCCGGTCGATACGGATGTGGCCAGCCTGGTGCGCGAGGCGGTGGCGTCGCTGCCGGCCGATCAGCGACGCACCGTGGAGCTTGCCTACTTCGAGGGCCTGACGCACGCGGAGCTGGCGGAACGTCTGGCGGAGCCGCTCGGGACGGTGAAATCGCGGCTTCGTCTCGCGGTGGCCAGGCTGCGGAAGGCCATCGGCCATGGAACAGACCACGCGGGTTGGGGAACACGATGACCGTCTGCCACCTCTACGACGACGACTGGGAGCTGCTACAGCTCGGCGCGCTCGACGCGGCGACGTCAGAGGAGATGCGCGAGCACATCGGCACGGGCTGCGCGGCCTGCGCAGCGCGTTTTGCCGAGGCCACACACCTGCTTGGAGCGATGGGCGCGTCGCTGGGCGAGGTTGAACCACCGGCGCACATCGAGATGCAGCTGCGCCGGCGCCTCAAGGCAACGCCGGCGCCAGCCCGAGTCCTGGTCGAGCCGGTGGCCACGACCCAACCGGTGAGCCCGCGACAGGTGCTGACCCGCGTGGCGGCGGCCCTGGTGCTGGTCGTGGGCGGCGCTCTGGCCGTGCAGAATGTCGGCATGCGCCGCGACCTCGACGCGGCGCAGCAGCAACTGGCCTCGGTCACGCCGGCCGTGACGCCACCAGCGTCGGCCGCGCGGGCCAGTGCGCCGGAGCCTGCTCCGAACGTGGCACCGGAACCCCCGAGCCGCGCTTCGAGCCCGCAGGCGCTACCAGACGTTGAGCCGTGGAGGCGTGAGCGGCAGCGCCTCGAGTCGGCGATCGCGCAGGCGGAAGCCGGACGGCGCGAGGCAGAAGCGGATGTCGCGCGCCTCGACCTGGCACTCGTCGAGGCGCGGCGCACGGCGCCGGCCCCTGCCAGCGCGGCCGCACCGGCACTGGTGCCTGTCGTACCCGAAGACCAGGGTGGCGCGGCCGACCGGCTGGCCGGGCTACAGGCAATCGTGGTTCAACTCACCACGGAAGTGCGACGCCTGGAAGCGGACGCCCGGCGTCAGGCCGAAGTGAGCCGCGAGTATCTCGCGGCGATGCAAGGGGCGCTCGACGATCGCGCCACGCGCATCACGCTGCGGGCCATCGATCCAGCGGCGGGCCGGGCCGCGGCAAGCGCCACAGTCACGCCGGATGGCCGGGTCCTGCTCGTGGCGCGAGGCCTGCCAGTCCTGCCGCCTGACAAGTGCTATCAGCTGTGGGTCATTCGCCGCGACAACCCGGCCATCATGAGCGCCGGAGTCGTGACGGTGAGCGGGCAGGGACAGGCGCTGCACTCCGTGCGGGTCGGCGGAGCCGGCGGCCCGATTACCGGTTTCGCGCTCACCGATGAACCGCTCGGCGGCAGTGTCGAGTCGCGCGGCCGCAAGCTGCTGTTCGGCTCCGTGAGCTGAACGGCTGCGGCCCGGCCCGACGGGTCTATCGGCGGGCCCGGCGGCGGCCCCTCGCTCATCAGAAGTGAAAGCCCGCACGCGTCGCGGCCGTGACAAACGAACGGCGGTCCGAGAGTTGGTTGACGCGCACGTCCAGGCCGATTGAGAACCCCCGGCGAGCCCGCCATTCAATGCCGCCGCCCGCCACGACGCCAAGATCGATGCCGCCTTGTCCAGCGGGCACACCCCGCGCGGTGAGCTCCTGGGCCGCGCTGATCTGTCCTCCGATGAGCGCACCCGAGAACGGTCCCTGCGCGGTACCGACCGCCGCGCGCTGATTGGTGATCGTGACAAACAGGCCCAGGCCAGCTGCCGCATAGGGGCGAAGGCCGAACCGGTCGAGCGACGTGAGCGCGTACTTGAGGCCGAACGGCGACACCTGCAGCAGCTGCAGCTGGCTGGTCACGTCGTACTGCACCGCAAACGGCGCGGGCGGACGTCCAGCGAATGCGGCATCCACGTTGGCAGCGCCACCGGCCGGTACGGTGTTGGCGAGTACGGCGAGATTGGCCACCTGCGCCACGTTCGACGTCACCTGGAGCGCGGTGTCACTGAGCCCGAGGCCCGCGCTGAACTCGTACAGCAAGCGTCCGCCGGGCACGCGGGCCAGCGGCAATTCGACCGATCCGCCGAGGTACGGGCCGTTGGCCAGCCGGAACGGTCCCGAGTGGGCGCCGACCATGAACGAAGCGGCGGCGCCAATCCTGCCCAGGCCCGGCAACAGTTCCTGCGGAACCCGGGACGCGGGCGTGGCCGGCGCGGCTTCGACCGGCGTCACGTCCACGGCCGAGGTCACGGGTGGCGCAGGCAGTTCACCGGCCGCCTCGCTCGCGTCCTGCCGGGCAGCCAGCAGACGCACGAGCGTCTCGAGGCGGTCAACTCGTGCCTGAAGCGCGGCGATCCGCCCGTCGCGGTCGTCGGCGACGACCTGGGCTCGCACGGGAGACCCGGCGCTCACGAGGAGAAGCCACACTGAGACGCCGGCAAGTGACCTGAGGACCTGGATCATGGCTGTAGCTTACCCACGAGACGGAGAGACGATGTAACTATTGGCGCTGGGTGACGGAAGCCCCATTATCGGCCGTGGACGCGCCGCCGCTCCCTCTCTCCGTCCGACGAGCCCACAACAGCCTCTCCGCCTCCCCCACAACAGCCATGCCGGAGAGGCGGAGCTTCCGGAGCGCGGTGTCGAGTTCGACGAGATTCATGTCGGGTCTCCTGTCTGCTGATCGATGAAATCGCGGTAGAGCGTGAGGTCTTTGTTTAGCGGGTGAAGCGACGGTCGTCGCCGCGAATCCAACAATTCCGTACTTGTACCAATGTGAGGGTACTGGCATAACGTTGGCGTGCCTGGCGAACGCAACCCGATCGACGGTCTGACCCGCGATGAGTTGATCGATGAGGCACGCGGTTGCGCGAGGCGCTCGCGCGCGCCGAGCGCACACGCCGCGATGTCGAACGCGCACGCGATCGCCTGCAGCGCCGCCACGACCGCCTGACGGAAGCCGACTCCCTTGCCCGCGAGGACTACGAACGCTTCGCCGCCCAGCGCCGACTTGAGCTCGAGGCGCAGGCCGAAGAGGATGGCTTTCGCCATCTGGAGCACACGGTCAAGCGGCTATCGCCGCCCCCGAAGGACACGCCATGAAGCTCCACTTCGAGCCCAACCTCGAGTACCAGCTTCAAGCGGTCGAAGCGGTGTGCGATCTGTTCCGCGGGCAGGAGATCTGCCGCACCGAGTTCACCGTCACGCAGCACGCCGTCAGCGGCCAGCCGTCGTTCGCGTTCACGGACCGCGACCTCGGCGTCGGCAACTGCCTCACGCTGCTCGACGACCGGCGACATGCACCTTCGCCACGAGCCCGCAGATCCAGGTGATGGTGGTGACGGCTGGCGCCATCAACAAGTTCGGTGATGAGGACGAGGCGACAGCCGAAGAGTCCGACGAATCCCGCCGTCGCGACAAGTCGAAGAACGTGATGTACCGCGCCAGCGAGAAGGCCGGGGGCGAGAAGCCCATCGACCTCATCCGGGCCACGAAGCCGGTCCTCATCATCGACGAGCCGCAAAGCGTGGACGCCGGGTTGGAGGGGCGCGGCAAGAGAGCCCTGGACCGCATGAACCCGCTCTGCACGCTGCGCTACTCGGCGACCCACGCCGACAAGCACCACATGGTCTACCGGCTCGACGCGGTGGATGCCTATGAGCAGAAGCTGGTGAAGCAGATTGAGGTGGCGGCGGCCACGGTGGAGGACGCGCACAACAAGCCCTACGTGCGCATCGTCAAGGTCGAGAACAAGCGCGGCACGATCTCCGCCAAGGTCGAGCTGGATGTACAGACCGCGAACG
>Ga0163144_10010477_pt1 | contig 19760 bp, 21 predicted proteins | sample OliLak19BULKMAT1_FD_123175 | JGI IMG/M metagenome (GOLD analysis project Ga0163144, IMG submission 123175) | Freshwater microbial mat bacterial communities from Lake Vanda, McMurdo Dry Valleys, Antarctica - Oligotrophic Lake LV.19.BULKMAT1 | ecosystem: Environmental > Aquatic > Freshwater >... | reverse complement strand
TCACCGTGCCGTCACCGTGCCTGAGACAGGAGTGCAGCGAGCCGCAGGTCGAGCAGCAGCAGCGCGGCGCCCTGGATGCCGACGCCGAGGCCGGCACCGACCAGGCCGCGTGACTTTGCCAACCGCCAGCCGCACAGGGCGAGCGTGAGTCCGACCGCGATGTACCCCAGATCCAGCCCGCAGTTGAACCAGAGAAAACGATCGAGACTCGTCACGCCATCGTAGTCGCGAAGCGACAAGCCGGGTCGCGCCGCGAGCGCGAGAATGCAATCAATTGCGCCCCACGCACCAGTCTGGATCGCAAAATGGCGCAGCAGCGGCACATCCAGTCGCTTCACACGCCAGAAGGCCCAGCTGCCGAGCGCCGTCGCCAGACTGGTCGCGCCCCAGAACAGCAGTCTGGCGAGATGAGCGCGCTCGAACGCAAGCACCTGATCAGCCCACATGATGATCCCCCGGTGCGTGTGACACGATCAGCGATTCGCGACCGGGACGTGGTCGAGCGCGCGCCGCAGCGCCGTGTCGAGGGCAAACTGAATAGGATCGCTGTCCTCGATGTCCGGGGCCCAGATCACGACACCGAAGGCGGACACGCCGCGCGCCCGGTGAATCTCGGCGCGCGCGCGGGAGAGCCAGGCGCTTGGTGTACTCCCGATCTGCACGACGAGGACGACATGGGAGTCACCAGCGCCAGCCGCCAGCGCCGGCCGCACATCTTCCAGCGTGCCGGAGCGCAGGGTGATCGTGTCATCGGTGACGTTCTCGAGGAAAAATTCTCCAGTCCACGCCACACCCTGATTGCGTTCCGGCTGTACCAGCACGGCCTGTGTGGCGGTTGGCGTGGCGCGGCGTCGAACGCGGGTCGTCATGCGCGCCGTGCCCTGGCGAGGTGATACGATGCGTACACTGCGTCCATCGTAGCCAAGCCGTTCGCCGATGCGTGCCGCAGTTCGGGATGCGAGTTGCGGATCGTCGCTGACGACAATCAGCGTGCGTACCGACTCCAGAAACGGCTCGAGATCGAAGGCCAGTTGACTGAACGCACTGGTGAGTGCTTCCGGAGTCTTCGCGTCTGTCGTGCGGATGCTGAGAAGCACCGGAACGCGCGCCTGCGACGTGACTTCGCGATCATCGGCCAGACGGGGCGACTGGACTTCGAGCAGAATGGTGACCAGCAACGCCAGTCCGATCGCCGCGGCCGCACTGGCGGTGAGCATTGCCAGCGGCGGTGCCAGCGCGTCGACCCGCCGCTGCGCCCGCGCCCGCGCCGAATCGCGCGCGATGGCCGTCGCCCGCTCGGCCGTCAGCTGTGCACTGACGGCATCCGACACTCGCGCCGCGGCGTCCCGCTTCGCGCGTGCGGTGACGTATCGCGCCGAGTCGGCGACAAAGCGACGGGCACGTTCTTCCGCCGTCGGACCGACTCGCAGCATCGCAACGGGACCCGCTGCCGAGGCGGGCTCGAGCAGAAGGGCAATACGCTGCAGGGCGCTCCGTTCGATCGCGCGACCATACGACGTCACGCGACTCGAGAGTTCGAGATAGATCGGGTCGACACCACCGACCGCGTCGTACTCGTTGCGTGATTTTTCTGCCTCCGCCAGCGAGTCCGCCAGCGCCCGCACGCGTGCGTCCTGTTGCAACAATGGATCCGCCGCCAGTGCACGCCACGACGACGCCAGCGGCGCGTTCTGCGCGCGCTCGAGTCGCGCCGAGAGCATGGCGACCGCAAGCTTCAGTGAGTCGGGAATCACGTCAGCCGCGACGACCAGTTGATACGGTGCAGCTGATGATGGTGTTGTTGCGGCAAGGGTGTCGGGACCGGCAGAGCCCAGCGCTGCGGTCGAATCGACGACCGATGAATCAGTTGCCGGAAGGCGCCGAACCGCGGGACGACGTGGCGGTGAGACCTCGGCCAGTACGCTGTCGGCGCGGAACTGCAGCCGCCGCATGCTGGCGGCCTTGCGCGCCAGATCCAGCGTGTCGACGGGCGTCGGTACCCGCTGGAGTGCGTCACGCTCCGCTCGTGTGAACCAGAGCAGCAACGCAAACGCGATGGCGAAGCTGATGCCGCCGACACTCACCAGCACACCGCTGCGATGCACCAGATTGCGCACGCGGCCTGCCATCCATCGCCCCACGGGCGATGTGGTGTATGAATCGAGAACGGAAGTCACCCGCGAATTCCAGTGAGCGGTAAGGGTGGCGGCCGATGGGTCACGGTGGACACACGCGGCACCGGCACAAAAGCAACGCGGCGCCCAACCGAAGTCGAGCGCCGCCAGACCATCAGCAACTGAAGGCTTACTGAACAGTGACCTTCATGATCATGTTCATCGCCTGATGCGGCGTGCAGATGACCGTGTACGTCCCGGCGGCCACGCCGCCGAACGACATGCTCCACGACTCGCCATCCGTCACCAGCATCTTGCCGGTCAGTTCACCCGTGCTCTCTGGCATGTTTGCCGAGATCTGAGCCGCTGATGCGCCGGCCGTGGCCGGATCGAACGCGACATTGTGCGGGCCACCCTTGACGTTCACGAACTTGATGCCGTCACCGGCCTTGACCGTGATCGCAGCAGGCTCGAAGCGATAACCCTTCTCATCGCCAATCATGTTTACCGTGTGCGTCGTGCCGGTGACCGGCATTGCAGCAAGAGCACCAGCGGCAGGAGCCATCGCGGCGCCTTCAGCCGGCGCGGCAGCCGTAGCCGGGGCTGGCATCGCAGACGTATCCGCCGCCTTCTTGTCACCACCACCACACGCGGCAAGCGCAAACGCACTCGTGGCGACTGCCAGAACCTTGAACTTCATGAAAAACTCCTCGTAGCCGGTTGATTAGCGAACAGAAGACAAATAGGCGAAGCACTGTGCTCGGTGTCGTGCGGCAGACCGCGCCGCGAAACTGCGCGAAGCATAGAGCCCCAAGCGCGAAGAACAAGCCCCGTGATCGGCCAGGACCACTCGGGAGAAGCGCGACGACATTGGTAGAACACACACTCGACCGGCCGAGGTTCCATGTTGGCGGTCGGTTGACCGCCCCTCCTTGGCCCACTAGCCTTGGCTCATGCACTTTTCTGCCGCTCAGCATCACCACCATCATCACGGTTGCCGCCTGACGGGCGTCGTTCGGGTGTGGTGCTTGGCGTAGTTCGCGCGCTGGCACTGTGCAACGCGGCGGCCCGTCCGGTTTCTGGACGGGCCGCCGCTGTTTTTGTCCCCATTTCGCTCCCAGCAATGCTCCGCATCGCACTTCCCAACAAGGGCCGTCTGTCTGAGGACGCCCGAGAACTGTTTACCGACGCCGGTCTCGAAGTCCGCGGCAAGGGTGAACGGGCGCTGACTGCATCCCTCGGCGGCGAGTTCGAGGCAATCTTCGTCCGTGCGGCCGACATCCCTGAGTTCGTGGCGGACGGGGCCGCGCAGGCCGGCATTACCGGAATCGACCTCGTGCGTGAGTCCGGCAGAGATGTGGAAGAACTGCTCGATCTGGAGTTCGGCCGCTGCCGGCTGGTCGTCGCGGTCCGTGAGGACAGCCGCATTCGCACCCTCTCCGACCTGCAAGGCAAGCCGCGGGTCGCGACGGTCTTTCCACGCATCACGGCGGACTTCTTTACTCGGGAGGGAATTCCGGTCGACATCGTGCCCGTCTCGGGCGCGGCCGAGATCGCGCCGCATCTTGGCATCGCAGACATCGTCGTCGACCTCACCTCGACGGGCTCGACGTTGAAGGTCAACGGGCTGCTCGAAGTGGCGACGGTGCTCGAATCCTCGGCCAGAATGATCACGACCGTCCCCTCCGGCGATGTGCGGCGACCGCCGCTCGACGAGCTCGTCGACGCGCTGTCGTCGGTGCTCCGCGCCCGGAGTCGGCGCTACCTCATGGCAAACGTGCCCCGGGCCCGTCTGGCCGACGTGCAGGCGATCCTCCCGGGCATCAACGGTCCGACGGTCATCGACATCATGGACCACGGCGAGATGGTCGCCGTCCACGCGGTCGTGTCTGCGGCCACCATCTACCGCACCATCGGGCAACTGAAGCAACTGGGCGGGCAGGGGATTCTCGTGACGCGTATCGAGCGCCTGATGCCATGAACGTGTCACCGTTCCGATTCAGCGGGCCGATCGACGCCCTCAGCCAGGATGACCGTCGGACGCTCTTCGATCGCTCGACCTCGGCCGACGATACCGTCCGGCGTCAGACCGCGGAGATCATCGCCCGCGTCCAGCGTGACGGTGACACCGCGTTGCGTGAAATGGCCATGACGTTTGATGGCGCGACACTCGAGGCGCTCGAAGTCCCGCGCTCGGCATGGACGCATGCCCTTGGGAACATGGCACCTGAACTGCGCGACGCCCTCGAGCGCACCGTGCGCAATGTCCGTGTGGCGCATGCCGCGTTTCTCCCCACCGCAGTTGAGGTGGAGACGGAGCCTGGCGTCCGCGTCGGACGCCGTCCGGATCCGCTGCGTCGCGTTGGTGTCTACGCGCCAGGCGGGCGCGCGGCGTATCCGAGCTCGCTGATCATGGGTGTCGTCCCGGCGAAGGTGGCTGGCGTGCAGGACGTGATCGTCTGCTCACCAGCCTCGCCATCGGGGCAGCCGTCCGATGTCGTACTGGCAGCGGCGGAGTTGGCGGGGGCCGACCGGATGTTTGCGATCGGTGGTGCAGGCGCGATCGCAGCGCTGGCGTACGGCACGGCATCCGTGCCGCGCGTCGATCGGGTCGTCGGGCCCGGCAATGCCTGGGTTGCGGAGGCCAAGCTGCAGTGCGCTGGAGCGGTGGCGATGGACTCGCCCGCCGGACCAAGCGAGCTCCTGGTGATTGCCGACGACACGGCGAATCCGACGCGCGTTGCGCGGGAATTGCTGGCACAGGCGGAACACGATCCTCGCGCGGCCGTGGTGTGCGTGACAATCGGCGAGTCGATGGCCCACCAGGTCCGGGCCGCAATCGACGTGCTGCTGCCGTCAATCGAGCGGGTGGCAATCATTCGGGAGTCGTTTGCGTTCGCCGGTGCGGTGCTGCACTGCGCGTCACTCGGTGACGCGGTGCACTTCGCCAATGAGTGGGCCGCCGAGCACCTGCTGCTGGCCATCTCGCCGACGGCACTGGATGCAACGTTCGCCGCACTGCGCGGTGCCGGCACGGTGTTTCTTGGCGAATCGGCCAGTGTCACCTTTGGCGACTACATGACGGGTGCCAACCACGTCCTGCCGACCGGCGGCCTGTCGCGGTGCTACTCCGGGCTCTCCACACTCGACTTCATTCGCTGGACCTCATGGCAGCGTGTGACGCCTGCCGCCGCATCATCATTCGCCGCTGCTGTCGGACGATTGGCTAACAGTGAAGGGTTGCCTAACCACGCTGCCGCCGCGCGGCAGTGGAGTTCCCATACATGACCACGCCAGTCATCGATCGCCTCGCCGTGGCCCGCGCGGCCTACAACGACGTGCCGCTCTACGACCCGAAGCGGTCACCGGTGAAGCTCGACCTCACCGATAACACGAATCTCTGGGGCGTGCCGCCGCATGCCGAGCGTGCGATCCGTGAATTCTCGGTATCGACCGTCACGCGGTATCCGACACTCTACGGCTCGGAGCTCAAGGTCGCTCTGGCCGAACACGCTGGCGTTGCGCCGGACATGGTCGTCACCGGCTGCGGCTCTGACGACGTGCTCGACTCGGCCATGCGAGCCTTCGGCAACGAAGGGGATCTGGTGGCGGCCACCGACCCGACGTTTGCCATGGTGCCGATCTTTGCGATGATGAACGCACTCCGCTCGACACTGGTGACCGAACTGCCGGACCACGAAGTGGATGTTGATGCGCTGATCGCCACCGGCGCAAAGCTCATTTACGTCTGTTCGCCAAATAACCCAACCGGTGCGCTGGTGGCCCGGCGGACGCTGGAGAAACTGATCGATCAGGCACCGGGGGTCGTGCTGGTGGATGAGGCGTACGTGGAGTTCGCCGGCGTTTCGAACGTCGATCTGCTGGCGCGATCGCCGCGCGTGCTGCTGATCCGCACCATGTCGAAGGCCTTCGGACTCGCCGGTCTTCGCATCGGATATGCCATCGGCCACCCGGCGCTGGTCGCAGAAGTCGAAAAATCACGTGGGCCGTACAAGGTGAACGCGCTGGCGGAGCACGTCGCACTGACGGCGCTCCGCAAGGACGTGCCGTGGGTGGAGGAGCACATTCAGCGCGCGATCGAAAACCGCGATCGTCTGACGATCGAACTGCTGAAGCTCGATCTCGATCCGATGGCGTCGAGTGCCAACTTCGTCTGTGTTCCGGTGAAGGACTGCGTGGCGGTTGGCATGGCGATGCGCGAGAAGGGCGTCGGCGTGCGTCCATTCCCGAACCTGCCGCGGGTGGGAGATGCGCTGCGGATTTCGGTCGGGCCCTGGCCGTTGGTGGAACAGTGCCTCAAGACGCTGGCGGCCGTGTTGAAAAGCAGGGAGTGAAGAAGTGAAGCTCAGCATCTTCGACTACGGCGCGGGGAACCTGCACTCGCTGATCAAGACACTCGAGAGGCCAGGGGTCGAGGTTCACATCGACACCGACCCTGCCGCCGCGGTGGCAGCGGACGCGCTGGTGTTGCCCGGCGTCGGCGCGTTTCCCGCCGCGACGCGAGCGCTCGGCGACACTGGGCGGCGCACCATGTCCGACGCCATTCGCAACGGACTGCCGACCCTGGGCATCTGCCTTGGGATGCAGCTGCTGTTCGACCGCAGCGCGGAAGGTGGAGGCGCCGGACTCGGGATCTTCGCCGGGCGAGTCGAGCGGTTGCACGCGGAACGGGTTCCGCAGATCGGCTGGAACCAGCTCGAGCTCGACGCTACCCGCGATCCACTGCTCGACGCCTCCGAGCTCCGCATCGCATACTTCGCCAACAGTTTTGTCTGTCGCGCTGACGATCCATCCGTCGTTGCGGCATGGAGTACGCACGAAGAGGACCGATTTCCCGCCATGGTTCGCGTCGATCGATGCACTGGCGTGCAGTTTCATCCTGAGAAGAGCAGCACGGCAGGCGTGAGTTTCGTGCACGCCTGGCTGCGCGAGGTGCACGCATGATCGTCATTCCCGCCATCGACCTGCGCGACGGAGCCTGTGTTCAACTCGTCGGCGGCGAGTACGCCGCGGAGCGCATCCGATTGCCCGACCCCGTAGCCGTCGCCCTCGACTGGGAAGCAAAGGGATTTCAGGCATTGCATATCGTCGACCTCGACGCCGCGACCGGTCGTGGCAACAATCGACAGGTCATCGAGCGGCTGCTCGATCGGACGGATCTCACTGTCCAGGTTGGCGGTGGCGTTCGCGATCGCGACGGCATCGCCTGGCTCATCGACGCTGGCGCGACCTACGTGGTCGTGGGCACACGTGCACTCGAGGATGAGGAGTGGCTGGCCGAGATGGCTGAGGAGTTTCCCGAACAGCTCGTGGTCGCCGCCGACGTGCGTGAACGCAAGATCGTGACGCACGGCTGGACCAGAACCATGCACCTCGACATCGATGAGGCAATGGAGCGCTTGTCCCGCCTGCCGCTGGCCGGCGTGCTCGTGACCGCGGTGCACAAGGAAGGATTGATGCAGGGGGCTGATCTGGCGCTGATGGAAGACGTCGCTGATTCGACGCACCTGCCGGTCATCGCCAGTGGCGGTATCACCACCGACGTGGATCTGCGGCTGCTCGAGGATCGTGGCGTGTCCGCGGCGGTCCTTGGCATGGCGCTCTATACCGGTGCGATCGATGCGCGCGCCATCGCCGAGGAGTTCCGAGGATGAGCACCGTGGTTCGCGAAACGAAGGAGACGCAGATTCGCGTCGTGCTCACGCGTGGGACGGGCCTCGCGACGGTGGACACCACACGTCCCTTTCTCGATCACATGCTGGTCACGTTTGCGAAGTACAGCGGACTCGATCTGGACGTGCATGCGCGCGGCGACTTGCCGCACCACCTGATCGAGGATGTCGCCATCTGTGTCGGTGCGGCGGTCGCGGCCGCACTGCCGCCGACCGCCGCCCGCTACGCCGATCGCACCATCCCGATGGACGACGCCCTGGTGCAGTGCGCGCTCGATCTCGGCGGACGTCCGTACTATCACGGCAAGCTGCCGGTCGCCATCTGGGAGCACTGGATGCGGTCCTTCTCGGACAATGCGAAAGCGACACTGCACCTGCGCGTCATTCGCGGATCCGATGCCCATCACGTCGTGGAAGCAGCCTTCAAGGCGCTTGGACTGGCGGTGCGTGATGCATTCGTCGAATCGGGTGCGGTCTTCAGCACCAAGGGCAGTGTGGCCTTGCAGGTGTCGGAGTGATGCCAGCGTGCTGACGCGCCGACTGATCGTCTGCCTCGATGTGAAGGGCGGGCGCGTCGTGAAAGGAGTGAACTTCGTCGGATTGCGCGATGTCGGCGACCCGGTCGCGCTGGCAACCCGCTACGAAGCGGAAGGTGCCGACGAAATCACCTTCCTCGACATCTCGGCCAGTGCCGAGGATCGCACGACGCTGCTCGATGTGGCGCGGCGGACGGCCGAGCGGCTGTTCATTCCACTGACCATCGGTGGCGGCGTGCGGACCGCGGACGATGTCGGCCGGGCGTTGCGCGCAGGTGCGGACAAGGTGTCCCTCAACTCGGCCATGGTGGCAGATCCAGCCGTGCTCACCGCTTGTGCCGATCGCTTCGGGGCACAGTGCGTCGTCGCCAGTATCGACGCCAAGCTCGAGACAGACGGTACCTGGCGCGTCTGGACGCACGGCGGTCGGACGCGGACCGAGCTCGAAGCGGTGGCCTGGGCCGCGGAATGCGTGGCTCGCGGTGCGGGGGAGGTGCTGCTGACGAGCATCGATCGTGACGGTGCGCGAACCGGGTATGACCTGCCGCTGATGCGCGCAGTCTCGAATGCCGTCACTGCGCCGGTGATTGCGAGCGGTGGGGCGGGAAGCGCGGCGCACATCGTCGACGTGCTCGCGGCAGGTCACGCGGATGCCGCACTGGTTGCCGGCATCCTGCACGACAACCTGACGACAGTCGGGGCTCTCAAGGATGCCATGCGTGCATCAGGGCTGGTGGTGCGATGAGCAGTTCGTTGTTGCAGGCGGTGACCGAGCTCGCCCGGCTCGCCGGTGACGAGGCCAACCGCTTCTTCCGCCATGACATTGCCGTGGAGATCAAGAGCGATGGATCTCCGGTCACCGCCGCCGACCGTGCCGCGGAGACGGTTGCCCGTGACTGGATTCGGAGTCGATTCCCCGATGATGGTATTCTCGGCGAGGAGTTCGGACTCGAGAAGCCGGATGCCGCGCGGCGATGGGTGCTCGATCCGATCGATGGAACGAAGAGCTTCATTCATGGCGTGCCACTCTGGGGCACGCTGGTCGCGATCGTCGAGGGCGAGCGTGTGCTGGCTGGTGCCGTGTACGCACCTCCGAGCAGGGAACTCGTCGCTGCCGCCGTCGGTGAAGGCGCCTGGTTCAACGGCGAACGGACCTTCGTCTCCCAGACCAGGTCGCTCAGCGCGGCGACGCTGCTCACCACCGATGATCGTTTCCCGGGTCGGCCGACGCGACGCGCCCGATGGAATGCCCTGGCTGACGCGTCGTGCATCGTGCGAACCTGGGGCGACTGCTATGGCTATCTGCTGCTCGCCACTGGTCGGGCGGACATCATGGTCGATGACCTGATGAATCCCTGGGATGCAGCAGCCGTGCAGGTCGTGATCGAAGAAGCGGGCGGCCGCTTCACCGACTTCCGCGGCCGTCAGACAGCCTTTGGCGGCGACAGCATTGCCACCAACGCTGCGCTCGACTCCGTCGTCCGCGACATCCTTTGCCCGGGCGGAGACCCAGGTCTCGATGCTTGATCTCGAACTGATCGACTTTGCGAAGGGGAGCGGTCTGGTCACGGTCGTCGCTCAGGACGCGACCACCGGCGACGTCCTCATGGTTGCATTCGCGGACCGCGAGGCGCTCGAGGCCACGTTGCGCACCGGTGAGATGCACTACCACTCGCGGACGCGTGGCTTGTGGCACAAGGGAAGCACCAGCGGCAACGTACAGCGTGTCGTGTCATTGACGATGGACTGTGACCAGGATGCAGTCCTTGCCCGTGTCATCCCCGCTGGACCGTCATGTCACACCGGGGCGACGACCTGCTTCACGGTGCCCGGTGTCACACCGCCACCGGCCGACGCGTTTGCCGTGCTGGATGGCACGATCGAGGCGCGCGCGACCGCAGCGCCGTCACCGGACGCCCGACCGAGCTATACGCGCACGCTGCTCGACGACCGGAATCTGCGGCTGAAGAAGATCGGCGAGGAGGCAGCGGAGCTGGTGCTCGCCTGTGCTGACGACGACCCGGAACGCGCCACGAGCGAGGCAGCCGACCTGTTGTATCACACGATGGTCGCACTGCACTCGCTCGGTATTCGGCTCAGCGACGTTCGCGAAGAACTTGCCCGCCGCGCCAGCGCCTGACGTCACACGATCAGAATGGCGTCAGGCGCGTCGCGGTGATCCGTCGCGGGTCACCGATGTACGCCATCGTGATTCCGATCAGATACTGCCGCGATACACGCTGGATATCCTCCGGCGTGACCTTCCGCAGCTCGTCCACGAAACTCCCCGCCAGACGGTAGTCGCCGCGATAAAGCTGCGACCGTGCCAGGAATGTCGCCTGATCCGAGTTGGTCTCGTTGTCGAGAAAGAACTCGGTGATGAACTGCTGCACCAGCAATCGCAGCCCTTCAGGATCAATCAGGCCTCGCTTCATCGACTCCAGTTCGCGGCGCATGATGCCAAGCACCGAGTCGGGGGCAGTGGTCGTCACGTAGAGTCCGGGGGCCGTGACTGCGCGATCCACGAACGGGGCATTGACGGCATACGTGAGGTTCCGCTTGACGCGAACTTCGGTGAACAGCCGTCCGCCCAACGCCGCCATCGCGATGCGCATCGGCTGATAGTCGCGACTGTCGGCACGCGGACCCACCCAGTAGCCCTGCAGATAGTTCGTCGGCAGCGACCGTGCGATCACATGCAGCGAGCTCGAACGCGGTGCCGGGGTCAGGGGGGGCGCCCACTTGTACTCACCACGCGGCAACGTGCCAAGTGTCGCACGAATCATGGCCTCGAGTTTGGGGCGCGGAATGTCGCCCACCACGACCAGCAACATGCGCGAGGTCACCATCTGCGTCTTCTGCCACGCGCGCAGGTCAGCGAGGGTCAGCGATCGAAGTGTGGCTTCGCTCCCGAGGGGCGAGGTGCCGTACGGATGGCCAGCGAAGGCAACGCTGTCAGAAAACGAATTCAGCAGCGCCTCGGGATCGTCACCGCGCTGCCGCACCCCGCTGATGATGGCGGTGCGCACCGTCTCCACGTCACCGGAATCAAGGCGTGGCTGCATGATGCGATCAGCAAAGATCGCAAACGTCGAGTCGAACGCCGTGACGGTGCTGCGGACACCAACCATCGTCCAGTCGATCGAGGGTGCCGCGACGATGGCGCTGCCAAGCCGCGCCATCTTTCGTTCCAGCACCTCGCGAGGATACTTCCGGGTACCACGTTCGCTTGCTTCCAGGAGGAGCAGTTCGAGGCCCGCCTTGGCCAAGGGAACCTGCGAGACCCCGCCGAGCAGATAGAGGTTGGCGGCCACCACCTCGTTGGCCGTCACGCGTCGATGAATGACGCGGAGTCCATTGACCTCGAAAGCGGTCGTCGCAGAATCCGCCGTGCGTTGCGCGATCGCCTGCTGCGAGCCGAGCGACAGGCCGAGGAGCGCAATGACGCCACCCGATGCAAAACGCCTCATGGCACCACCTTCGCGCCTTTCACCGGACCGACCACATCGGCTTCCGTCAATCGTATCCGGACTCGATCCTGCTTGCTGAGCAGCACGCCGGTCACACTCGGCCGGCCAACGATGAAGCGAGACGCATACCGCTGCAGGTCTGCCGGTGTCTGTCGTGCCATGTTGTCCACGTACCCAAGAAAGTAGTCGAGATCTGCCACCGCCCACCAGAAGCCCACCGTGTGCGTCAACTCGGACGTTTTCTCGAGCCCGAATTGATTGTCCGTTCCGCGCTGCGCCTTGACCGATTCGAGCTCATTGGCAGAAAAATAGCCCGGGTCGTCGAGCTTCTCGATTTCGCGCCATAGTACCACCAGCGCCTCCTTCAGCCGCTCCGGCGTCGTCTGCCCGCTGATGGTGATCGGTCCCACCTGATCCAGTGTGTAGTAGTTCACGCCCACGGCGGTCCAGAGGCCACTGTCAGTCAGCAACCGCTGAAACCGCGAACCCTTCGTGTTGAGCGCGTCGGAGAAAACATCGGCCGCGTAGGTGCTCGCGCGGTCGCGCCGCACACTGGGCCCCTGCCATTGAATCAGCACTGTGACGGCACCGACCTCGGCTTCCTTGATGATCGCCGACGACCCGCTCAAGGCGGGAATCGGGGGCACCGGGTCGACCTGAAACGGGTCCGGACCGCGGGCCCAGTCGCCAAGCACGGAATCGGCGTACGCAAAGATCTGCGATGGGTCGATGTCCCCGGTCACGATCAGCGCCATGTTGTTCGGCACGTAATAACGACCCTGAATGAAGCGCATCTTCTCCGGCGTCACTGAGCTGAGGATCTCGCGGTTGCCGATGGTGTTCTTTCGGCTCGAGTTCCCGGGATAGAGCGCCGCGCCAAGATTCTGCATGATTTCGAACCCGGGCGATGCCTCGTTGCGATCGTACTCGCCGAGCACGACCTGCTTTTCCTGCGCCAGCTCCTGCGGCAGAAACAAGGGGCCGCGGACCGCGTCGGCGATCAGCGCAATGCCGCCGCGCACACTATCCGACGGCAGGCTGAGGTAGTAGTTGACACGCTCCTCCTGCGTCGTGCCGTTGTACCGTGCGCCAAGCTCCGCTGCACGCTGCCCGAAAGCCTCGGCGTTCGGATACGCCTTGCTGGCCTTGAAGAACATGTGCTCGTACATGTGCGCAAGGCCCTCGTACTCAGGCCGCTGCGTGAAGGCGCCGTTCTTGACGTTCAGCTCGACCGTTGCGATCGGGATGCCGTGGTTCTCGACGGCGATCACCTCGAGGCCGTTTCGGAGAACCGACCGCTTGATGACCTTCTCGAGTGCGGCGCGCTGCGCAGCGGCGGCAGAGGTCAGTGTGAGCATCGCGAGACACAGAGGCACCGCGACGAGCGTATGACGTGATCGGATTCGGTTCACAGAACGTATGTTGAAAGTCGGGCGGTACGCGGGCAGGGAACTGGCATGCGACGCCGGGAGCGTGTTGTTTGGAGCAATGACGACTGTAACCAACCGTGGTACCTCTGCGGTGCCCACGCTGGCACTCGACGCCGTCGCCGGACGTCTTGCGTCGGCGCGACTCTGGCGAAATGCCCCCCTCGCGCCGTACACCACCTTTCGGATCGGGGGTCCCGCAGACCTCATGTACGATGCCGACACGGGCGACGATCTGGCAGATGCCATCGACGCTGCCGAGGCGAATGGGGTCGACTGGTTCGTCCTCGGGCTCGGAGCCAACATCCTGGTCGGCGACCGTGGGTACCGTGGACTCGTGATCCGGAATCGGGCTCAGCACGTCACGTGGCGCCCCGATGGTCGGTGCGTGGCAGAGAGCGGCACGATCATGGGCGATCTCATCCGGGAGGCTGTGGCGGCAGGGTGGTCGGGGCTCGAGCACTATGTCGGCATACCCAGCACCGTCGGCGGCGCGATCTGGCAAAACCTGCACTTTCTGTCGCCGGCGCCGGAGCGTGAGCGCACCATGTTCATCGCCGAAGTGTTTGAGCACTGCCGCATTCGGAAGGAATCCGGCGAGCGTCTCACGGTCGACGCGGCGTATGTCGGCTTCGGCTACGATGACACGGTCTTCCACCACACTCGCGACGTCGTGCTGGATGTGACGTTTCGGCTTGAGCCCGGTGACCGAGACGTCATGCACCGCATTCTCCAGGAGAACCTCAGTTGGCGCGGCGCTCGACATCCGTGGCTGGAGCATCACCCGAGCGCCGGCTCGATCTTCAGGAAGATCGAAGGGATCGGAGCCGGTCGCCTGGTGGATCAGTGCGGTCTGAAAGGCTCCCGGATCGGTGATGCGCAGATTTCGCACATGCACGCCAACATCATGGTGAACCTCGGTCACGCCACGGCGGCCGACGTCCGCGCTCTGGTCGCGCATGCCCAAACGGCTGTGGCTGAGAAATTCGGCCACCGACTCGAGCCGGAGATTGGCTTCATCGGGCAGTTCTAGCTGAGGCCGTTCCAGCGCGGGCAGCGTCCCCGGACCCGCTCTATTGGTCGCGACGGTTTCACCCGCTGCACTCACGAGCCTTCCACGAATGTGAGCTGGCGAGCGACCTGGCACTGGCATGGAGCGGTGCCTGGTACGATGAGGGTTGGCGCGCGAAGTCTCGATTTTCGTTCTGATCGACCGGAAGACTGCCTCTGCGCATTCCACCTGTGGTCGCCTCGAAACTCCTGTTCCGCCCTGACCCGAGAGTGTGGTGTGGACCGGACTTGGCGCCCGTGGTCTTTCCCGGGCTAACGGAACGTGTACGAATCACTTTAATTCGTACACGAATGATAAAGGTCGCGTTTTGTGAAGTTCAAAGCTATTGCTGGCCATGATACTTAGCGTGTGTAGTTGTATTGTTGCGTGAACGTATTGTTGGCATGACTTGAGGATGTGCGTGACATCGCCGAGGGCCCGTGCAACAGTCGAGTCTTGTTCACGCGCGGGAACTCTTCCTCGCCACTTCCGGGGGCCGCATGCCCAGCCAGTCCTACGCACCGTTCCTGGCCGCGAAGGGTGCGTCTCCGGCTGATGCCCCTGGCGCGCTGCTCGAGCGCGTTACGACGTTGTGGCTCCTTCAGCTCCGTGGCGCCCTCGTACCGCTCGATCTGACGCCGGCGCAATTCCGCCTCCTCGTGGCCGTCGGTTGGCTGAACTCCAGAGGCGTGGGAGTCCGGCAATCCGAGGTCGCGCTGCACGCCAACGCGGATCCCGTCATGACGTCGGAGGTCCTGAGGACTCTGGAGTCACGCGGTTTGGTGGCCCGATCGGCTCATCCGACGGATCGCCGAGCCAAGGCGATCACGATCACCGAGTCGGGAGGGTTGCTCGTCGATCGAGCGATCCGACTCGTTGATGTCATTGAGTCAAAATTCTATGAGGCTGGAGCGGCGGAGTTCGGCCCATTGGCGAAGGCGCTCAAGAAGGGTGGTCGTGGCAACCGGTCAACGACCCGATGATGAGCCTTACACTTCAGTTACTGTCTTGATGATGTTTCTTTGCTGACGATTCTCTTCAAACCTTAGCCGCGATGTCGAAAAAGACGAGCTCTCCGCCGGGATCCCTATTTGATGCCCTCTGCCACCCAGCTCTTCCATTCCGGTTCGCTGTCGCCACCGATAGTCAGCCTGGCGCCATTCCGGATCAAAGGCTGCACCAGGATCAACGGTTCATCGAGCAGAATTCCCACCCAGCGCTCTGGACCATAACGGGCTGGTCCAAGTCCCAGGTCAAGAAAACGACGGCTGGTGCGGTCGACCAGCGTATCGACGCCGAACTTCTGCGCGAACCGCTGCAATTCGCCTTTCGAGGCCCCTCGCTCCGCGAGGTCGACGAAATGCACCGGGATCCGTCGCTCGGCAAAAAAGCGTTCGGCTTTTCGGGTTGCGGCACTTTTCTTCGTGCCGAAGATCTGGACGGGCATCGCTCTCCAGTCCGCGCGGGAATCATCTGCGCGCCTCAGGGATTTGGTATGTTCTGACGTCGTGGGCGAGCAACGGCTCGTGCGGCGATTCGACGCGCTCCTGCGCCACGGCGCGCCACGACATCAATGTAGAACCTCCAGACTCGGATGACAGCCACCTCCTCGTTCCGTGCGCCCTGGTTCGCACGCAATCCACATCTGCAGACGCTGTGGGGAAAGTTTGTCCGTCCCGAACCGCCGGTCATCGCTCATCGGGAGATCTGGCAGACACCCGATGGCGATGATGTTGCCGTTCTTCGGGCCAACAGCGAGGCGGTTGATGTGCCCCGCTTCGTCCTCTTTCACGGAATGGAAGGCAACGCAAGCTCGCACTACGTGTCGGCGTTGTTCCGGTCTGTCGCCGAGCGGGGCTGGGCTGCGGACATGCTTCTCTGGCGGTCATGCGGCGGCGTGATCAATCGCGCGGCGCGCTTTTACCACTCCGGCGAAACGGACGACGCATCCTGGTTCCTGCATCGACTGGCGGGGATGTATCCCTCTGCCCCACTGGTCGCGTGTGGCGTGTCACTTGGTGGTAATGTGTTGACCAAGATGATTGGTGACGCCACCGTCACGCTGCCGGCAAATCTGCGTGCCGCCGCGGGTGTCTCCGTGCCCTTCGATCTCGAGCGGGGGTCACGGTTCATCAGCGAAGGTGTTTCCGGGCTGTATGAGAAGTGGTTTCTGCGTACCCTGCTGGTGAAGGCGCAGGAGAAAGCGTCGCGCTATCCGGATCGGTTTCCCGCGCCTGAGAGAATCGCGCGGATCAGAACGCTCTGGGAGTTTGATGACCTCATCACCGGGCCACTACACGGTTTCGAGGGAGCATCAGACTACTACACCAGGTCGAGTGCCAAGCACTTTGTGCAGAGCGCCCGTATTCCGCTGTTGTTGCTGAGTGCCGATGACGATCCGTTCCTCCCGGGCGATGTACTCGGCGAGGTGCTTGAGCGTGCCCGGGAGAACCCCCTGGTACACCCGGAATTCGTATCGCACGGCGGTCACGTGGGATTCGTGACTGGCGCCACGCCCTTGCGGGCGCGTTCGTATCTTGCGGATCGTGTGCCGGCCTTTCTCGCGCAATTTGTCGAGCAGCCGGATCCGGCCACCGAACCAGTGAGCGTGCTGTCGGGCTGATGTCGCGCTGATGTCGCGCTGCACCACTCGCAGCGCCGCGCTGGTCATCGCGGTTTGACGTCTCACTTCACCGAGCCCCGTCCAATGTCTCGCCGTCTCGTCGCCTCCCGTCTGGCTGTCATGCTCTCGCTCGGTATCGCTGCAGGCTGCACAACCTCCGTGGTGCAGCAAGGCCGAAGTCAGGATGACCACCTGTCGCATGCCACAGCGGACGTGGAAGTCCCTCGACGCATGGTACAGCCCGACGACGCGACACTGCCGGCGGGAGCGACCACGGTTGCTGCTCGACTTGGCGCATCGCCGCGGCACGGCGAGTACGTCATGATTGCGCGTACGAGGGGCGGCATCGACTCCCTGCGGGCGTGGGTCGTGTATCCGCAGCGGCCCGACAAGGCGCCGGTGGTCATCGTCATTCACGAGATCTTCGGCGTGAGCACCTGGATCCGCGGCGTCGCGGATCAGCTGGCGGCTGAGGGGTACATCGCCATCGCGCCAGACCTGATCACCGGCAAGTACACCCTCACGGCCGGTGACACGATTGCCCAGGCGCAGGCATCGGCGCTGATCCGGACGCTGGTACCGGCCGATGTGCAGCGCGATCTGGCGGCAACGGCGGAGTATGGAATGTCGCTCCCTGCCGCACAGCAGCGGTTCGGGGTGGTTGGTTTCTGCTGGGGCGGCTCGACCTCCTTCAACACCGCCGTCAGCGCACATGCGAAGCTGCGGGGGGCCGTCGTCTACTACGGCGGGTCACCGGCGCTCACGGAGCTGGCCAAGGTCCGTGTACCGGTGCTGGGACTCTACGGCGAGAATGACGCGCGGGTGAACGCCACGATTCCAGCAACTGACTCGACGATGAAGGTGTCAGGCAAGACATATGAGCCGGTCATTCTGCCGGGTGCCGGGCATGGCTTTCTGCGTCAGCAGGATGGACAGAACGGTGCCAACCTGACCGCGAGCCGTGCCGCGTGGCCGAAGACCGTCGCGTTTTTTCAGCGCACGCTCAGCCGCTGAGCCGTGCTGCTCACGGCCACCCCTGCTGGCGCCCCATGATTGTCACCGATGCTGCGTGCACTCCCGCGCGCACCATCGGCTCTGGCTGGAATGACTCAGGAGTCGTGTCGTGCGTGGTTTCAGGCTGTTCGACGTGGTGTTTCTGTCTGGATTGCTGTTGAGCGTTCGCGTGATGGTGTCCGGGGTGGAGCTCCGTCGCGGCCCAGGGCAACCCGTCGTTCGGTCGCGATGGGCGATGCTCGCGGGCGCGTTGACTCTGTCTGGATTCCTCGGCGCCGTCTCGGTCCGGCTGTCGCCATCGGCCGCGCTGGTCGGGGCGCTGGTGTTCGGCGGAGTTGTCGTCGGTGCGCTCAGCGCGCAGTTGCTCGTGTCGTACGTGGCGTCGATGCCGACCAGTGATCATGAGCTCGACCCTCGCTTCGCGCTGCAGGGGGTGCCGGCACTGGTCGTCGCATCGATTCCGGCGAATGGTGACGGTTTGGTGCAACTGCCTGTCGGATCGGAGTCACGATCACCGATCCGGGCGCGCAGTGTGGACGGTGCCGCGATCGCGCGCGGTGAAGAGGTTGGCGTGGAACGAATCGACGGCGGGGTCGCCTTTGTGGAAGTGTGGTCGGCGATCGAGGCTCGGCTGTAGGGTCTGCGCGTCACACGGGCAGTGGCCCGGTTTTCTAGCCGGAGCGGGTGTCGCAACGTGAACGCTCAGGGGCGCAGCGCAGTGATGAGCGTGCACCTCAGGGAAGTCAATTCTGGTCCCACTGACGACAGGTTGGGCGTTGACGCTGGCCGCGCTCGTCTGATGACGGAGGAACGACGATGTCCGACGCCGTGTTGTTCGTTCTCGTCTTCGGCGGCTTGTTTGTGTTGCGCGGGGTCGCTGCCACAGCGGTGTTTCTGTGGATTCTGCCAGACGGTATTCGTTGTCCGCAGTGCGACGCTGAAACACTGCGCATGGAGCCTGGACGCGTGCTGCGCTTGCTGCGGCGCTTTCGTGCCAGCTGGTGTCTGGTGTGCGGCTGGCGGGGTGTGCACCGTATCACGCCCCCGCCGCGAGGTCGCGCGACTCGCGCCGGTGACGCATCGAAGCCACCCTCGTCGCCGGCGCGACACAGCTGAGAGTCCGGCGACACGGCATGTTCAGTGGAGCGCGTACGGTCCACGAATGCCTTGATCGATTTGAATTGAGCGTCTGATCAGCATTCTCGCAGTACGCTTTCCGAATTCGTGCATGTGTGGTGCATCGAGGTGGGCAGCCCATGCGGCCTCGCCACTCCACTGTTCGATGACCAGCAGGATGTCAGGACGCGGCGCTGCCTGCACGCTGATGCCGGTGGATCACTCGAGGGCGCCGCGATAGCGGCGACATCCGACTCCGGCGCGGACGAGGGGCTCGAGTGCGCGGAAGTGCTGGACGAACAACGGGCATTTTGCGCATCTCACGCACTCGAGCGGCGCGTCGGGCAGCGGCAGGTTGAACACGAGGGAATCACTGCAGGACTCGGGGAATCCGCGTCCCGACTCTGCAGAGGTTCGCTACTCTAGGGTCGCTGAAGTGCCGTGGCGAAAGGCGGGTGACGGATTTTGGAGCAGCCAACGCGCCACCCTCGCGATACCAGCGGTATCGCGAGGCGTTGCAACGCCGGCTCGCGGCAGAAGACGCGCCCGACTGTCACGAGACTTCGGCGACACGACCCTGGCTCCTCGCGGCGCGGTTGCATCCCAGCGAAGGGAGCCTCCGAGGCGACGACACGATCCCAACGGCGGAACGGCAACGGCGGAACGGCAACGGCGGAACGGCAACGGCGGAACGGCAACGGCGGAACGGCAACGGC
>Ga0163144_10010476_pt1 | contig 19760 bp, 31 predicted proteins | sample OliLak19BULKMAT1_FD_123175 | JGI IMG/M metagenome (GOLD analysis project Ga0163144, IMG submission 123175) | Freshwater microbial mat bacterial communities from Lake Vanda, McMurdo Dry Valleys, Antarctica - Oligotrophic Lake LV.19.BULKMAT1 | ecosystem: Environmental > Aquatic > Freshwater >... | reverse complement strand
CATGTAAGCGGGGTGATGTGCTTTAACACCGTTACAACCATTGTAACAAGCAAAAGGAGGCAGCCGTGATATACACAATCCGCCGGTATTACCTTACAGATATACCTGCGATGGTTGACATGGTGCAGCAGTTCTTGCTGCATCAAATTGCAGGACAAAGCAACTACTTTGTAGGTGTGGACTTTGTGCCTACAAAGGTGTATAACCTACTAAAGATGAACATCAGTAATCCAGAGTTCTTCTGCAACATTGTAGAAGATGAACAAGGCAAACTTGTTGGTGGGATGGCTGGTTATCTTGCAGAGTTTATCTTTTCAGATAAAACTGTTGCAAAAGATCATATCCTTTTCATGTCGCCAGAAGTTGTTAGCAGTCGGATCGTTATCCGACTTGTTACAACCTTTGTAACGTGGGCAAAGAATATGAATGCTACAGAAGTGCAGTTGTGCAACTCAACAGGTTTCAAGCAGCAACAATTCGCTGCTTTGGCAAAACTGATGAAGATGCAACAGTTTGAAATCGGATATTCTCGGAGGTTCTAATATGTGTGGTGGCGGCGCTCCCCAAGACAACAGCGACAAAGTTGCGCAGATCGAAGCAGATCGTGCGCGCGAAGCGGCAGCAGAGTTGGCGCGTACACGTGCTGCGGATGAAGCAAGGTTCAACACAAACCTAAATAGTGCATATACATCTGCAATTGGCGATGCAGAGAGTTATTTTACATCAATGGGACTTGATCCTGCACAATACGGCGATGCAATCTCTCGTGGCGCAACTCAAAGACGAGGCACGGTGCCACAACTTGACAGCGCGCCGGGGTCGTACTTTGCGGGCCTCGGCCAAAGTGTATTCAACAGCGAGCAGGATAGTCTGCGCAATCGCTCTACTCGTGCTGTGAACAGCTTTTCACAGGATGGCTTTGACCGCAACAGGATCGCAGACACAGCGGATGATCCATTTATTGCTTCTTTGTTGGAAGAACAGTTCCTCGATAGCCAGCGGCGGCTGGAAGGGCAGGTTGCGCGTGGGACGTTGACAAATTTTGGCTTGCAGCAATCAATGCGAGATTTGCAGCGGCAGCGCAGTGGTGCGAACAACAATTTGAGTGCTTTGTCTGGAGCAATCCTTGAAACCGGACGTGGCAATTTGCGCAACATCGCCTCCAGTGGTCGCACGGCTGCGAGCGGGTTGAACCTTGGACAGTCGTTTGATCCGTTCAGCTTTGAACGTGAAATCAACGACAGCACAAGTTCCTTCATGACAGGCTTGAATGATCGCATTCGTGGTGCGGCGCCGATAGATTTGTTTGACCTTGGCGCGGCGTTTCAGTTTGGTGGCCAACGCCAAGGTGCGCAATCCACTGGCTTTGATCCAGACGCGAGTGCAGGCATTTTGTCCTTCTTTGTCGATGATGAAGAAAAGAAGAAGAAGAAATCGCAAGTCGAAAACGCATTCTAATACAAGGGTTGTAACACAATGGCAATTCCATTCGCTGCTATTGGCGGACTCGCCCAAGCGTTTATGGGCATGAGCAGTGCTAATACGCAAAACAATCTAATGGGCCAACAGATCATGGAAGCGCGGCGAAGTAACCGTGCCGGAGAAAAGATGGCCAAAGCCTCTCGCACTGATGCGCAGGGGAATAAACTCGTTTATATCGAGGGACAAGGATGGGTCACAGAAGTCTCAGCGATCATGCGAGCCATTCTTGACGGACAAAATCGAGAACAACTTGCGACGCTGCGTGAGGATGCACCACGGGCACGAGAAGCAAGCATCCGCAAAGACAACCGCAGCCGTGAAGCAAGTGATGAATATGATCGTTTAACGAGCAAGCGTCGCAATGGTCCTGAAAAAACAGAAGCACTGTATCGTGCAGAAGAAGTCGTTCGATCATCAGAAAGCAACCGAGGCACGGTCCCTGCAAGCGTCCTTGCAGCAGCAATGCGAAGCGGCGACCCTGCGGCGATGCAAGGCGCTGTCAACGCTGCGAGGAAAACGGAAAGCAGTGCAGGCAGTCGCATTGCCGATGCACAAAACACAGGTTCGCAACGATACTTTACGGAAAAGTCTGCAAGGGATCAAATATTCTTTAATGAACTTGGGCAAGTTCGGGGCGTCGCTGATAATGTAGACGGTGCGCAACCTTACATGGCAGATGTTAGCGGGCAGTTGTATGGGCGACAAGATCAAGCCTTGCAAACGTTGATGGGAGCAATGCAGAATGGCAGTGCTGGCGTTCAAAACGCGCTTGGTAACGCTGCAAGTGGATGGAAAACGCCCGATATATCTGGTATATTCAATGGTTTGGAGAGTTTTCAGACACAACGTGCTAATGAAAGAGCGGCGAATAGTCAGCAGGCGCAACAACAAGCGATGCTTGCGCAAGCGGTATATGAAAGCCAGATGATGGAAAACCAACTGAAACAGCGGCAAATGCGACAAAAACTTAACGCATTTTAATGGAGAGACGCTATGGATGATATGCAGAAAAGCTATCAAACGATTGCTAATGAAGAAAATGCCCGGTTACAGGCTGGTGGAAAAACCGTGCAACATGCGACAGGTGGCGGCGGTTTGTCTGCTAACCCTGCTGATGTGTTCAAACAGTATGAACAACAAGCCGTTGCAGAAGGCGGCAATCCAGCAGGCAGCGACGGTGCGCTCATGATGGCGACACAGCTTGTGTTTCAAAATGTCATTCGGGACATGGATCCTGAACAAGTTGCAGGGCTGACAGCCTCTGACGCAGCGGCAATGTTGTTTGGCAACCCAGAAGCTGCTGGTGAGTTTGGGCCAGATTTTGATGCAATGGACCCTGCGGGTAAGATGCAGTTGTTGCAAGATATTGCTGGTGCTGGCGGTGACGGCGATGCAATGATGGAACAAGAGCAAAAACAGCAAGCTGACCAAATGCAGATGCAGTAAAGTGTTACAACGCTTGTAACGAAGTGAACAAAGGGAAAGCAAAATGACTCGTGGACAAAACGATCTAGATAAATCTTATCAGCAAATTGCCAACGAAGAAAACACGCGATTGAAGGCATCTGATGGTATGCGCCCCGACAGTGATGAACCGATGGGAAGGCGGCAAGTTATTGAGCAAGCCAAACAGATGCTAGAACAACAGATGCAAGAAAGTGGTATTGAATATGACACAGAAGAATACTGGCAAGCACATGATGGCATGGCACAACAGGTGATTGGTGCTTTGGGTGTGCCGTATCAAGACCTTACACCAGAAGAACAAGCGAACCTGCTCGGCACGTCTACCGATGCTTTGAACACAATACATCAAGGCAACGCGAGCAACAAAGGCAGCTACGCCGTGCAGCAAGATCGCAGCAATCTTCGCACAGGCGCACAATAAACAAAGGGAACGAACAAGATTATGGCAGGCATCGCAGAAGTTAAAGCACAGCTAGATGCACAGGTTGCCGCAGGGCAGCTTACCGAAGATGAAGCTATGACCATTCTTGCTCGGTTCGCTGTTACTGGCAGTGTTGATGCAGTGCGGGGACCAGCATCGTTTGCAGATACGATGTTACAGCCTGTTGCGCCGGTTGTCAGCAATCCTGCGTCTGCGAGGTTGGGCGATCTTAAGGCCATTGCCGCGTCAGATAGTGGGACCATCAACCCCGACTATGTTGCTGCGGCCGTTGCAGAATTGGAAGGACGTGCGGCTATTCAAGGACAATCTTTCTTTGAGACGTTGCAGAACCCTGATGCATTGGAGCGCATCGGGCGGACTGCGCTAAAATCCCCGTCAGCGTTGATTAACGGCCTAGTCAACGGTATTCCGGGGCTTGTTGGCACTGCACTAGGCATGGATAACTTTGGCACAAGAAACATGAATGAGTTCTTGGATCAGAACCAACGGCAGAATGATTTCTTTGGTGTTAGCGATGCAATTACGCCTGTAGAAAGCCTCGCTGAGAACTCTATTTCTGCATTGATGCCGGGTGGGGTTGCTGTTAAAGCTAGTATGGTTGGTGTAGATTTCATGGTCGATCAGACCATTCGAGAACTCACCAGCAGCGAAGAAGGCTATGAAACCGTCTTTGATAAAACTGGTATATCTGAAAAAAGCGAAAGCTGGAATATACATCCACTACTTGCACTGCCAGTAGCAATTGCTGGCGGTTTCATGGGCGCAAGCGTTATCAATAAATTGCGTGCTTCCGCCGTTGTGCCGCCGCCGACTTTGGCGAATGTGAATGACTTTGACAAAGTTGCACCGGGAGATTTGCAGTCGCTTGAGCGCAGCAGCGACGCAATCCTTGCATATACCGTTGACGAGGTTGCAGCACTTGAACGCATATTGCAACGTGCAGGATTGCCGAACCAAGCCGATGTAGCAAAGAAGATTTCACTTAACAGCCATGCAGCAGCAAATGTGCGCAGCCGTGAAGCAGTCAATACAGGGACGTTGAGTGTAAACGGACGCAGCTACCGTGCGCCTGTTGCTGTGCGGCAGATATATCAAGCAGCAATGGATTTGCCAGTAGAAGTGCGGTTGAAGCTAGAGCGGTATCTTAATGCGAAAGATGCATTAGACGATGTTCGCATTGCCATTGCCAAGAATATGCCCGGTAATCATGCTGCGACAGAGGCACGGCTGCTTTCTGAGATTGGTGCTAATGCGGCACAAATACCGCGTGGTGTAATCAGACAGTTTGAACCTGCGTATCAAGCAGCAACACAAGCTGCACGAGATTTTATGGATGGCGATTTGCTTAGCCCTGCGGCGAAACTATATCTTGATACAAACCGTAGGCACTATGTGCCATTGGATCTTGGAAACGTTGATCCAAAAGCGACACTGATTGATCGAATTATCCAAGCAAACCGTGAAGCACCATATATTCCTGATGACGCATTTCTCAAGGAACGAGGCGGTAGCGGCAGCTACGATCTTGACCAACGCGGTAGCCCTTTTGAACTGCTTGTTGGTTATACCCAAAGCATGGCTCGTGCTACTATGAAGAATGATGCAAGGCTGGCGATTGTTGATGGTCTTATGAATAGCGCGCATGGCAAGACAACGATGCGGCTGGTCAAAGATGGCGATGACATTGCAGGAAATCAATGGAGGCTTGTCACAGTATATCGCAACGGCGAAAAAGAGCAATATATCACTAGCCAGTTGCAGGCGCAATTGATGCAATTTGATCCATACATCGCACAGCATCCAACAATGTTTATCATTAAGCGTATCCAAGAATGGAACATGGTTGGGCCGGGCAGCATAACATTTGCTCCGATTACGGCCATTCGTGATACATTTGCAGGCGCTGTGTTGCGTCAAGCAGGCACGTCTACAGGCAGTTTTGCCCAAGTTGCTGCGGCTGTTCCAAAGCAGTTGTGGGCTAAGGCGCAGCACGCTATTGCGACGAATTTGACCGCAGGTCTTGTTAGCGGTAAACAGATGATACCGGAAAGCGTGTGGCCTAATGCCAGCCGTGCGGCACTGGCACAACGCATGAGCAATAACTATGTGAACAGCCTGTATCACCTTGCAAACCGAGCAGGCGGCTTCGACGGCAGCATCACGCGGAACAACATTGTTGTTACACAGAACGCTTTGGGAGAAGTGCGCCGCTCTTTGCGTGATGGGCCACTGCTGAATAACCGCGCAGTAGACAGCATTGTTGGGCAACTCGGCATTAAAGGTGCAGAAGGTTTCATTGATGGCTTTGTGGCACTATTTGATGCGGTACAGAACGCGCCACGATTTGCGGCATTGGCGCAAACCGTCAAAGCGGGCCGCAGCGTGGAAGATGCCACGGAACTTGCGCGCGGCATCACTGGCGACGTTAGCCGTGCTGGTCGGTATTATCGGCCTGATGGCTTCGGTATGCAAGTGGATGCAGTTGACCGTGGTGTTACAACCATTGTAGCACCGAGAGTAGGTAAATTTGCAACAGCCGCAAGGGAAACTGTCCCGTTTGTGAACCCAATGATACAGGGTATGCGGCGACTGGTTGGATCGTTTCGTGATGACCCTGTAGGAACAATACAACGTGCTTGGATGCACGTTGGGTTGCCTGCCTTTGCTGCGTATAGCTGGAACGAAATGATGGGGCAGGAATACAACGACTATGCCATGTCGCGGCGTAGTGCATATGACGTTGCAATGAACATGTATATTGCAATTCCCGGATTACCGCCAGAGCAAGGCATCGAAATCCCACTGCCGCACGAGTTGTTGATGTTCAACAGCCCATACACCCGGTCGCTGCATGGACTGCTTGAGGGCGAAAGTCGTGATGAAAAATCCGCAGCCATGATGCAATTGGCATGGCAGATGCTTACCAATTCTACGGAGTTAATGTCACCTGCCATTTTGACACCAGCATTTAACATGGCAAAGACTACTGCACCGGGCGGCATATTTAGCTATGACCGGGGCGTGTATGAAATTAGGGAAGATTATGTCGGCAGCTTACCCCAACACATTGAACAGGTTATCCGTGGCATGTTCTCTGCGAATGGTGATATGGCGATACAACTTGCATATGCACTCGGTGAGGACAACACTGCGCCGTTTAACACGTTTCTGGAGGAAGTGACGCACAGCACCAGCAAACGTGCTGTGATTGTGAAAGGACTTGAGGGTAAAAAAACGGCAAATGTCACTTATTCGCTGCCTGCGGAATATGACCGTGCCAAGGTTAATGCGATGGAGCAGGTGTTTCAATATATAAAACCGGAAACGATGCTGAATGTTGATGGAGTAGAATTGACAGAGACACCGAATAAGAAATCGACAAACAGCTTTAGTGACGCACCTGCGGGTTTTGATACATCAGGAGATACAACAAAGGCGATTATAGGACCAAACCCTAGAGTGGTTTCTGTTAACCCTATCATAAATGTGATGGGAGACGCCATCCTTGATGATGCCCGTCGAAACGGCATTAACATTTCTGGGATCACTGATCGAGACCAAAACTACCAAGCGCAGATTAAGCGGTTGAAGTTGTTCAATAGTGGCCACAGCGAGGCAATCGCCGAGTGGGAACAACAAATATACAGCATCAGAAACGGTGATGCTAATACACGAGATTTGCAGGAATTGTTGAAGAACACGAATGTTGATCTTGAGACATATGCAGGCCGCGTGAAGCTGATCAACCTAATAGAGAACGAACGCAGCTACCTTGTGCGACAAAAGTTGGAATTGTATGAACGTGTTGAAGAAGCCGTGACTGCGCAGTTATTGGCGTCTGGTATGATCCCAGAAGGCGAAACGTTCAGGATTGAAAAGCATCTTGATCCGAATGATCCTGATCCGTTTGGGATGAAATAGTGTTACAATGCTTGTAACGGAAAAAGGCGCACCGGTTGATGCGCCCTTTTCTTTGATGTAATGGTGGGAGGCAGTGGAGTCAGATTAGGTTCTCTTTCCTTGCAAACCAATCGTGTATGCGGACAGTACAACTGCCCATTCCGGCATAAAGGCTGTCATCATCGGCTTTAGCCAATGTGGCACGTGGTACCCATTTTTCTTCACCAGTGCTTTCAAGGACAAGCAGAAATGCTTTTGACGTTTCAGCTTTTACATTGCTGATTTCAATGGTGATAAATTCCATGCGTTCACTGGACATTACAGTCTCTCCAATGTAATAAGCGTCGTAGCGCGCCAGACCTTGACGGGCCGTTTGCTGTGCGCCATGTTGACTTCAAACGATTGCACAAGATTGCGACTTTCCCAATCACCGAGAACTTCTCGCAATCGCTCCGATACATAGATTTTTGTGCGACACTTTTGTATCAACGTGCTGTGGGGAACACCCATTGTGCCCGCAGACACAAGAATGTATTTCATCTTTTCCTTAAGTCGATTTAAGTTTCGGGGCAGTGTCATCTGCTTGGTCCTTGTTTGTTTCTTTGGGTGCGTCCGCCACATTCGGCTCGTCTATTGTGATTATGTCCTCGTTAATTATCGTCAGATTGATAGAATGCTGTGCATCAAGATATGCGTTAAACTCGTCTTGAAACAGCGCAAGCATTGCAAGAATATTGTCGCTGTTGATGCTGATGCCATAGAAAAGCGACGCATCAATCTTTGCGACGAGGGTCGCTGCGCGTTCATGGTAGTTGCATTCTTTCATTGTGTCGAAGAACAGGCCATCGACGCTGAGGTAGCCACTAACTTGTTTCATTGTTGTGTTTCCTTATGCGAGGAATGAAAGAACGCTGTCGATGATCTGTGCGTTGTAGTTCTTGGTTTTGTCGTTGAATACACCAACAGAGTGTATGCCGGGGCTGTTGATGTAGCCACGAATGTCGTTGTCGAATATTGTTCCCGGTGCAACAATCTGGATCAATGCACAGTTGCTTGCACCAAATTTGCGAATGATCGGAATGAGTTCACACGCACGGCCACAATCTGATACAATGATTGTATCCTCGTCTTGTTGGAGAATTTCGTCAACGAGGCAGCGCCCGAGCCAACCTTCGCCGAGGACCAACGCCATTTGTTGAAACACTTGAATTTGCATTTCACGATAGGACATACCGAATGCAGGGTGGATGCCATCTTTGTATAGGTCAAGCTGCGCGTGTGTGCTGTTGAGGATTGCTGATGCGGCTGCTTTAAGTGGCCGCGATAACTTCATATGCGCGAAGGCCGGAAGCACTGTGCGCAGAATGCCAACGGCGTGATCTTTGCCGCTGCGGGGTGGGCCGTTGAGGAATACGATCCTAGGCATGGGGTGGTTGCTCCACTGTGAGGTGTTTGTTGATGTATTGTCTTGCACGGGCAATTGTTAAAAGGGTTGTAACGGGTTCTAGTTCGCGGTTGTATACGGTGACATAGCTTGTGCCGTTGGGGTTTCTGACGTGTCGATATGCGCAGCCTTTATAGGCAATTTTGTTGTATAGTCGGATAAGTTTGTGGGGTTTCATGAATGGTTCCACCGCATGATATATTTATGGTGCTTTTCTGGTATAAAGTCAACTTTGGCTGTGTGTGTCGCATAATCAAAGTAGTTTTTGCAGCTAGGACAGTGCCAAACGAGTGTGTATATGTTATCTTCGGCGGGTGCAAGTTTCATCTTGGTGTCGCAGTGTCTACATGCGATGCCGATGATGTGGTTTGGGCGTGTGCGCGTAACCGTCATATCTTTGCCGCCTCTATTTTGATTTCAACTTGATTGCTCATGCTACGGCGTCCTTCTGGTGCTGACCATTTGAAGTCTGCGGGGATAATCATCGGCTCAGTTTTGTTCGTTACAATGCTTGTAACCATGATGGGCTTTTCGGCGTATGCCTTGATAATGGACATTGCAGTTTTGGCAAATTGCGGTGTTGCAACGCCGTAAAGGGCATCGTGGATGTTGATTGTGATCTTGGCCTGTGTATGGTCCCAACGGTCGTCTTCATGTGCCTCATACCAGACTTGCGACACCTTGTCGCCAATGGTGCTTTGTGGACGAAACGCTACAATGGATTTAAGCGCATCGTCGCTGTCTAGGCGTTCAAGGAAGATAAGTCTGCGACCAAGAGAATTAAACAACATGCGTTTGCGACGCACGTCTGCTTCGATCTTTGCCCACCAGTGCTTTAATTCGGGATTAGTCCGGTGGTACGTGTAGTAATTCTTCGCAGCTTCTCCTATGGAGAGGCCGGTAGTCTGTGCGAGGCGTGGATATTCCATGCGGTAGTTAAGCCCGTGACGACAGCGTTTAGCTATGTATCGTTCTGTGAAATAGCTGGTTGCTGGATCAAACTCGGGGTGATTAGGCTTGCGGCCAGCAGCGTCAAGTATATCTGCTTTTGGTATCTGGTCATAGGGCTTCTTAAACATGGTAGCGGCGAGTGATCTATGCGCATCGTAATCGCCTGTGGTTCTTGCGAGTTCAAAGTCATGTTTCCACTGTTCAATGTTTGCATCCCATGCGACGTAGCGGGCTTCTGCTTGGCCGAGGTCGAACGAGAACCAGACAAGGCCGGGGTCTGCTATGAACATGCCACGGGCGTTTTCCGGCTGGTTCTGCATATTACCGCCAGACTTCCACATGACCTGTGAAGATGAAAGGCGTCCCGGTGCGGCTTGCGTGCCGAATTGCTTCCATTCGCAGCGATAGCGGTCGTCTGGGTCGAGAGTGGTATTGACGTAGGTGGAAAAGAATTTATGCACCTCTGCGTAGCGGTTGAGTTTGATGATAAGGTTCTTGGCGCGCTCGCTAACACGAGGGTCTTTAAGCCAAATGTCACGAATAGGTGCTGCGGTGCTGCCGGAAGCGTGTGTACATTTGAGCAAGTCGTAAAACAGATGCTTTAGCTGCTTCGGGCTGTTTGGGTTGACAACGAGTTCGTGATCGCCTGTTGCGTCTGTAACCACATGTGCGAACTCGACAAAGCTATCTTCGACCTCCTTGGTCAGTTGCTTATGCAGACGCGTCTTTTCCTCAACGTCAACGAGGATGCCATTGACTGTCGCTTCGACAAGGTGTGGGTGTAAGCGCATTACATGGGTTGTAAAGAAGCTGTGCAGGTTCTGTTCGCGTAGTTCTTTCTCCAGTTCTGTAGCGATTGCATAGGTGATTGCCGCGTCAGTAGCGTTGTAGGACCAAAAGCCATCAAGGTCGCCGCCTTCGTGAAAGGCGTCTTTCTCGTCCTTGTAGTAGGGGTGGGTTGTGTACTGCGCAGTGAGGAAGCCAAGATTGTGTGGCAGTTTTGGATATAATGTATGATGTGCGAGCAGTGTGTCAAAATTGACTTGAAAGCGCGCATAGTCTTTGTAGCCCATGAAGTAACTGTCGAAGCTGCCGTTCTGTGCTATTACAACGGTTGTAGGGTCGTCACAAGCTGCGATAAAACGCAGCATAATTGCAGCTTCTTCTGCTACGGTGTAGTAGTTATCGCGTTGGTCACGGAATGCGATGCACATGGCTTCGTTTGGGCCATAGGCAACGCCAATGCAAGCGGTTTCCATGCCAATACATTCAATGTCCGTGGAAAAGCGCCCACTTGCCTGTGCAGTTGCGATATATGCGATAGCTTCGTCAAATGTTGGATAGAGGATTTTCTTGACAAAGTGCGGCTTGTAATCACCTTTGAGAATGTCCGCAGCTTTCTTCATGTCCATGAGGAACACGATTTCCTGTGAAGGATCACGCATAATAATGGAAGGATTGTTTGCAACAACGACCTTACAACCGTTGTAATCATAGACGCTGCCACGACGACGGGTAATATCATCAAGGCCGAGCAGTGCGGCGAGTGGGCCACCACCGACAACGATGATGACCTCTAGATGATGCAACTGTGCAAGTTCAAATTGCAGCGCCTCTTTCCAGAGTTCGTATTCCATCTGTGGCACAGGTGTCTTGCTGGTGACACGGCGTTTGATTAACGTCGTGCAGTAGCAATCGTTGCGGTTGATGCCAACGGAGCGCAACGCATTCATTAAGTGCTTGCCGCCGCCGCCTACAAACATTTTGTTGAACAGTGCCTCTTGCTCGCCAATATATTCGCCGACAACAGCAATCTTTGACCGCTCGTCGCCATCCATAGAGCACTGAATGTCGAGATTGTAACTTGCCGTGTGTTCAACGAAACGCTCAAACAGTGTTGTCATGTAGTGTTCCTTTATTGCGTGTAGTTGTGAAAGTCCACAGCAGCGCGCGTTTGTGTTCTTGTTGTGCATCTGCAACGTGCGCGCTGATAAAGCTGTATATATCGTTTATGCGCATGTCGAGGCAATATGCAATGTCTTTCGGTGACGCGAAGTACGGCGCTGACGAAGCAATCCGTGTGAAGTTGTATGCGTATGTGCGAACCCCTACAAGGCTTGTAACAGCCTTTGGCACACTTGCGGCATGAGTAATTGCAGCATGGGCGATCCATGCTGCAACTTCATCAGACAAGCTGATGTATTTATAGGTCAACACGCTCGACCGTTTCGGGACGGTATACCTGTTCAAGCTGTGCGCGCTTCTTGTCGATGACTGCCAGCATCTTCGTAACTTGCATGGGTGTGTATTCGTAGCTGCTGGCTGCGCAATTCATAAGCAGGTCGAACTGCTTAATCAGCTTGTTAAGGCGCGCACTGGCGAGGCGGGAAAAGCGTTCAGCTTTTGTCTCACCGGGAATGCTTTCGATTTCCGGTGCTTCGGCTTCGCCATTGCCGAACGGGTTTTGTGTATATTCGTTCATGGTTTAGTTCCTTGGCCATATGTCAAGGGGGTCAAGTTTCCCATTGATCGCTTGTTCATCGCGGAGTTGATTAGCGTGAAGTGCGATGAGGAAGGCTTCACGTCCAGAGACTACACGACCATGTGTGGTGATGTAGTGGTTGTTTGTATCAACATGACTTGCGAAGTCGGAGACGTTCTTGATACAATGGTTGTAATGGTCCATCAGCAGCATGTTAGTTGGCACAGGAATGGCAACATGGTATCCGAGAGCACTAATGCTGTGGGCACTGTGCCGCAGTATCCAACAAGGGCAGGCTATTGCTTCACGAGAACGTTTCATTTGTGATGTTTACCTTTGTTTCAAGACCATAGGATATACTACCGCCAACGTTGAAGATGATAAGCCGCTCTTTTGCACGGGTGACGGCAGTGTAGATATTCTGCCGCGTGAGCGCACGAGAACGACTAGAGATAAACAACACGGTGTTGAACTGTGACCCCTGTGCTTTGTGTGTAGTAATGGCATAGCCTAGCTGCATCTGCGTTCGTGGGTCAAAGATGAACTTCTTGCCAGTAAACTTGTTGAAAACCTCCATCTGTGAAGGAATTGCCATGTCACGACCATCAACTGAAATGTGAATTGTGCCACTTTCGGTGTTGAAATCTAGGATACGGCCAAGCGTTCCATTCATCAGACCAAGGTCGTAGTTGTTGTCAGTCCAGAGAATTTTATCACCGCGTTTGAATTTGCGCGTGACAAGTTCGCCATCTTTATTCGTTTTCCATACAGTGATGCTTTCTTTTTCCTTGTTAAACTTCGTCTGAATAACGCGGTTGATGACTTCCGTGCCGTGAACAGTTTTATTCGTAGGCGTGATGATCTGCGAATTGTCGCTGGTGAAGTCGATTATATTCGCAAGCGCAAGGATGCGTGTGCCCGTGTCTGTTGACATTATGCGGTGGATTTCGACCTGATCATTCGCCTGTGGCATACGATTGCGGATGATGCGGTCGGCTAATTCAACAATGCCGTCAGTGCTGCGGAAGTTCTTGGAAAGCGTGACGGATGGGAACTTCACAAGGTCTTTGGAGAACGGAGAAAATGACGGGTTCTTGCGGCTATCGCTGCCAACACTGCCGATTGGTGGAAGCTGGTTAATGTCACCAAAAAAGCGGATGACACAGCCACGTTTCATTGCATCAATGAGGCTGCGGCGAAGTTCGACGGATAACATGGATGCCTCGTCGATGAAGATAGCGTCGTAAGGCATCGGGTTCAGTTTGTTGTAGGCAGGAAGTGTTATGTCCTTGTCATCTTCGGGGGCGGTGTATCGCAGCATTCGGTGGATGGTCATTGCCTTGATACCAGTTGCTTCTTCAACACGTTTGGCGGCACGGCCCGTAGGTGCTGCAATGGCGATGGAAAACTTCGGAGCACCTGCGGCGTCGAAGCCGATGGTTTCGATACAAGCATTGTAAACAGCATCGCTAGCACCGAGAAGCGTAGTTGTTTTACCGCTACCAGCTTGGCCGGTAACGGATGCGATTTTGACAGAGAGATCACCGCAGAGAGTGATGGCTTGAAGCTGTTCGTCGGAGTAAATAAACTCAAGCATCAGAAAGGCACCTCGTCGTCAAAGCCGTCGTGGTTAAGCACGGGTGGTGTCGGGGAGTGGCGTGAATTAAAAGCATCGACTAGGGCCTGTGCTTTCCAAACGTCCTCGCGGGAAAAGAACAGGCTGACTTCGCTATCATTTAATGCGAACGTTACGGTTGCATGTTCAACATTTCCACTATCAAAAGTGTGGACGGTGGCGGTAATCGGGCTGTGCATTGTTACAGTAAGCGTCATGGTGTTTGTTCCTTTTGTTGATGGAGCGGCAATTGTATGCCGCCCCTATTGCTACAACCGTTGTATCAGACGGTGGGCAGCGCGCGAACGCTGTCAACGTTGTTGGTGGGCGAGCCTTGATACTCTTGCAAGTTCAGCAAGAGTTGCACTTCTTTGCCGATCCATTCGGACGTGTTGAACTCGTTACCGACAAGTTCAAGGCCGAGCGCGTTGAGTGCTTGCTTAAACGGCTTGACCGTGCGGCGGTTGTTTGGATCGGGAAGCTGAACTCTCGCGTAGGTTACTTTTGTCCCTTCTGGGTTGTTCTCTACGTCGTAATCCGCGGGGTAATCCGAAGGGTCGATGCGGAATACCATGTAGAGATAGCCATTGGGCTGCTTCTCACTGTGGCGTATCTCGACTTCGCGGAGTTCCGCGCGATAGGGTCCGGCAGGCAGTGGATCAAATTCAACGAGGTCTTCGAGGTTCACTGCAAGTTTGATAATGTCGGACATAGATAGTCTCCAAGTTGTTGTGCACGAGGGCACCGGGTTAAGATGCTACAATGGTTGTAACACCTGTGGATAATCGCGGTTGCGATCATTTCGGGGGAGTGCGAAGCTTGCTCCGCGTCTCCTGAAACTTTGCGATGATGTTGGACAAGCTGCACGGCTGGCCTTCATCGGGGCTGTATATGTCGTAGTTGAGGTCGAACTTTGGCACGTCCTTTGTATCGAAGATGCGGCTACCCATAGGGCGCTTTTCACCAAACGGTGCGAGGTAGACAGTGCGGCGGTTGCCACTGGCAAGCGCAAGGTGGTAGATTTCGCTGACCGCAAACGTGGACTGCATACGCACTTTTGCAGGTGCAAGGATAGTATGCTGCACGATGGTTTTACCCGCTGCGTCGTATTCGGGGTCGTCGCTGTGGGCAATGAAGAAACAGTTCATCTTGGTCTGTGCAGTGGCGCGTAGTATCTTGCCGACAATGTCACTGGCATTGTTGTTGCGGGCGCCGTATGCTGCGAGGCCGGGCGTTTCTAGCGATGGGGCGAATACCATGCTTTTGCCTACACCTTTGGCGATTGCGTCGTAGAGGCTGGCGATTACAATGGCTGTAAGGCTATCGACAACGACGCTGGTGTATTTATCCTTGTTGTTGATGATGTATGTTGCAGCTTTCTTGCCTTCGGTAATTTGTTCGCCGGGTGGTAATGGTGCAAGGTCGAGAATGTCTATGTCGTCGCGGTGTGCGACAGAGAGGTATCCATCCGGGTCGAAGTTAATGAGCAGTTTCTTGCCGGGAAGGGACATTGCCCATGTGGTTTTGCCTGTCTTTGCTTCACCCCAAATGAGGCCAGCGAGACGGGCACTTAGTGCGCTTGTTGATACGACTTCGACCATGAAGTTATTCCTTCCGCAGCAATGCCTTGAGTTCACTTGGTGACAGATTGCTTTCAAGCTGCATCTGTTCCCAAATGATAGGACGATCTTCCTCGGCAGCTGTGCATAGGTCGAGAAAGCTGCATGGCCGGAAGTAACGATTGCAGCTATGCGTATACATCGGTGCATGAACAGCATGGATGCCGGGGTAGCTGTTGATCGTATGCCGTGCATGTAGTGCTGTGTTGAGGAAGTTGAGAATGCTTTCGTGGTCACGGCCTTCGCTGAACGTCATCACGGGTGTGGTTGTTTTGCGCACAGGTACGGCGGAGCCTGTGATGATTACATCCATTTTAACGTTGTCGAAGTATGCGTGAAGCGCGCCGATGTATGCCGTAAGCTGGTGCCGTGTGCGGAATGTTTCACGCCAAGCATCATTCATACCAGATGACGTTTTGTATTCGCCTAGTGCAACAACGCCTGTGCTGCGGTTTTCATACACCATGTCCGCGAGGCCGATGAAGCGAAACTGCTGCACAGTGTCATCAGACATTTGGATAGTGAACACAACGTCGAGGCTCTTTTCGATACCGACAGGCGCAGTAGGATCATTGTCGTCTTTGACGTAGAGGCGATACTGCGCAAGATTGGAAAGGTAATGATGTGCGAGTTGAAGTGCGACGTGTTCAAGGTTGGACAACGTGCGGTTCTTGTCGTTGGGTTCATCGTAATAGTCAGATGATCCGATGACGCTGTAAACGAGATACTCGAAGCCACGAGCCGGATTGTCTTGGTAGCGGCGCAATGCTTCTGTCATGTTAAAAGCATTGTAACGGCCATCGCGGAAAAGGTTTTCGCCATGAAATTTTGCATGATCGGGAAGATCATGTTCAGTAATAAGATGGAATAGGTTGAACGCTGCAAGGCAGTCATGCATAAGCGAGCCTGCCTCAAGGGCAAGCTGACGATAGCCAATAACGAAGCGTTTGTGTTGAACGTTGTGAATGATGCCCCAACGCGGGCAGGTGACAACCGCCTCAATCATGGATGATGTGAGGTAAGGCATATCGCTGTTGAGTTCGTCTTGACTTGTTGGCCGTGCTGACCAATTGACAGGGACGGCTGCGATGGGATAGCATACAACGGTTGTAGCCGGGGGAAGTTGCATGGTGTTGTTCCTTTGCTGTGGGTATGCTTGTTGCTGCCCATCTTGTTATAGTTATTTATAGCAAGATGGGCAAGTTGTGTCAAGAGTTATTTTCTCACGTTGCTGTTGTGGTTAGTCGATCCTCGCTACGCGGAACGTTCCATCGAGTTGCACGACAACAACCCAAGCATGTGGAAAAAACAGGATTGTTTCATCGCGCAGCTTTGCACGAGCAATTTCAAAGTAGGGAGGATCGTCGGGATAGGTGATGCTGCTTGGCAGCAGGTCTGCGTGGTGTTTAAGCGTGAACCCTTCAAAGTCCATCCAGCCTCCGCCACGGCTGTATGCTGTGTCGATCTGCGACACGGCGTCACGGGTGTCGAGTTCGTTGATGAATTGTGGAAGGATGCCGAGTTCTTCGGGGCTGTGGTTCTTGCGCATGTACCATATGGTTGTCATGATTTTGTTCCTTCGTGTTGTGTTACATTGGTTGTAACGGTTGTCAGTTAACAGGCGTGTCATCTTCCGGGCCGAACAGCGTCGCCATGTCAACACCGCTGCGGGCGCCAAGACGACTGATTGCTTCGTGTGTGGCTACAGTGACAGTTGTGCCTTTTTCAACGACTTGTGCGAGCATGAGCATATTACTGCGCAGTTCTCGGATTTCCTTTTCCATCTGCATCTGCGCATCATGTATACGCATGATAACAACGGCGAGCGCGGGATGAAGTTCGGCCTGTTTAAGTGCCTTGGCAACGTCCTCTGCTACATTGGTTGTAAGGCTTGCGCGGTTGATAGCTTGTTGGATCAGGTCAGCTTTTTTCATAGTATGGTTTCTCCGTCAATTTGTGTTGTTATTTGCACACTTTCAAGTTCTGCACCAAAGTTGTCAATGTTGATGTGCGTTACAATGAAGTTGTGGTGCTCTTTTGCCCACTGAGTAATTAGGAGCATCACTTGATTGTCTGAAAGTGTCATCGTTTTTCGTGTTGTTACAACTGATGTAACAGTTGTTTTAACATTGTGCACACTCATAGCCTTGTTTCCTCGTTTTCGATGTTGACAATTACATTGTGACGATTGGACAATGCCCCAATGGAGCGTTCAAGTGTCTCAATCGCAGCGACGACCTTTTCCATTGCTTTGTCCGCACGTTCCTTGTTGCGGAGGAACAGATCAAGTTCTTTGTCTTTAAGCGTTGCAAGTTTTGCAGAAGTCTTTTGCTGATACGACGTTAGCAGGATTAGCCTACGAACACGCTTCTGCGCGATAAAGGTTTCCATTTCGGTGATGGATTGCTTTCTTATGTCAGGATGCGCGTAAGGATGTGGTTGTGTCATGTCAGCACCATACCAATTTTGTAACCGATGGATTGTTTGCAGCCAACTGAACAGCCCTATCCGGTGTCCAATAGTGATGCCAACCCATTCTTTTCTGAAACATCCATTCCTCCATAATTCTTGAAGATGATCCCATCGCAAGTTCTGCCGCTCGGATTGTTTCCTGTGTGTAGGTATTCATCTAGATAATCTCCGGTCGCGGTAGTTTGCCGCTAGGGCTTATTGCTGCATCACTGGGGCGCCCATTGACTGACTCCGAGGTGCGCGATACGAAAAGGCCCCGCTCCCATGCGGCGCGGGCCTCCCATGCGGCACGGTAATACGCTTCATAAATCTGGACTATTCGAGCCGGATCGACCGACAGCTTCTTGGCCTTGGGGAACATATCGAAGTGTATGTCAACTACATCCCGCGCACTCCCCGTCATTGGCCTGATCTCCGGTGATCCGACCGCTTTTTCATGGCTCTCGCATAAACCCATGCATAATACATCCAAGCCAATGCGAGTAAGATCAATGCGGCCAATAAAGTCCCGGTAAGTGCAGCAATCCACCATCCGAACCAACCATATTGGCTTATCTGTTCTACTTTTGTCGATAACCACACTGAAGTTATACACACGAGAGAAACCCCCCCTTTCCCGCTTGGTGCGTTTGATACATAAGCCCGGTCATTCCCTGCACTCCGCAATCAGGGCTTTGATGATCGCGGTCAGCCATGCGCGGGCGGGGTGGTCAAGGATTTCTGCGGAATATGCCACACGATTCGTTTTCCATACTTCTGCAAAGCTCACGCCAATTGCGAAAGCCCACCCCGGCAGCACCGCCTCGTGCAGCGCCTTGGCGGTGTCGAGTGAGCCGTTGAATGTTCCAACGAAAAAAGCCTGCCTGTGACTAGCAAACCCGTTATACACATCATCCCCCGAAACACGGGTTAGGTCTCCCAACTCGACGCATTGGAGTAATTTTTGCAACGCTTGCTTGCGGCTCATGGCTTCATCTCCATAATCAAACCAACAATCTGGTCAGGCCACACCCACCAAACCGGGAATGCACCTTCATTTTGCGCGCGCTGAAAATCGCCACCGTTGCGACACTGCCTCCCCATTTGGTCAAAGCACATCGCGGTGAAGTCGTAACCACGCCAACCCGTTACATGTAGGTGAGCCGTGTTGTTATATTCCGGGTGGCTGGTTAGTGCGCGGCTAGCACGGTTAATCCAATCCTGATACGATGAAAAGGACTGGCCTTCGACGGCGATAAATTTGGTCATGGCTTGGCCTTTTCAGCGATGTACTTTTTGACAGCTACCTGAATTGCCAAGGCCAAAGGTATCAGGACCATAAGCCCGGAAACTATCGGCCAACCAGAAACAGCGGAGGCCAAAGCCACCACGCAATACCCAAGCAAAAGTAAAATGGTGGCGGTTAAGAAAGTGAGGTGAATCATATCGTTTTTCTGATTGATAAGTCCCCATTTATAAAAATCCCAAAGTTTTTTCATGGCGTAACCTCCTTTGCGATGCGGGCCACGGCGTCAGGGTCGGCGGCAGACATGATCTTGGAATAAGCGTTTCGAAGCGTATATGCAGCCGCCTCGTAGTCAGAAACATATCTGCGTGATCCGCCCCATCTCGCCGCATCGTCGCAGCGGGTAGCCTCGTCTGCGCACCATTTAGCCGCCGCTTGCAGCCCCGCCACCACCGCCGCTTCAACGCGGGCGTCGGACGCCGCCTCGGTGATGTAGGGCAGAAGACCGGGATATTCCTGTTCCTGCCAAAATCCCATGGCGTCAATAATTTCCGGCATTTCAACCCATATCCGTTTTGGGGCGTTGGTCATTTCCATTCCTCCTGAGCTTGTATTACCGTGGCCGCAGTCCGCCCGACTGGGTCGGCCCAGATGGCCCATG
>Ga0163144_10010475_pt1 | contig 19762 bp, 15 predicted proteins | sample OliLak19BULKMAT1_FD_123175 | JGI IMG/M metagenome (GOLD analysis project Ga0163144, IMG submission 123175) | Freshwater microbial mat bacterial communities from Lake Vanda, McMurdo Dry Valleys, Antarctica - Oligotrophic Lake LV.19.BULKMAT1 | ecosystem: Environmental > Aquatic > Freshwater >... | reverse complement strand
TATTATTTATGAACAAAAATTAAAAGCTAATAACATCGACCCAAATGTTATTTCTAATTCTAAAACCAATGTAAAAATGATTTTAGAAAAAGTAAACGATAAAGGTAAAACCGAAGAGCAGAGTAACCTTGGATTATTTGGATTTTTAACTGGCGCATTAATGTTTATGTTTATTTTACTTTATGGAATGATGGTTTTTAGAAGCGTTATGGAAGAAAAAACAAATCGAATTGTAGAAGTAATTGTATCGAGCGTAAAGCCGTTTCAATTGATGTTAGGCAAAATTTTTGGAGTAGCTATTTTAGGTATTATTCAGTTTGTAGTGATGGGCATTATAACATTTATATTAACCACAGTTTTATCAACCCTCTTTTTAAAAGATGCAAAAATTGAATTAAGTAAATTTAATGCGCAACAAGAATTAGTTAAAAAAAATGGCACTAATTTTAACTTTGAACAAATGCAAAAGTTTGACGATAAATTAGAAATGTTTGAAATACTAAATAAAATTGAAAAAATTAATTTTGTAGAAGTATTTATTTGTTTCGTATTATATTTTGTTGGTGGCTACCTCTTCTACAGCTCAATAATGGCAGCGGTTGGCAGCGCCGTTGACTCGGAGGCAGACTCCCAACAATTTATTACTCCTATTATGATACCCTTAATGATAGGTTATTTTATTGCAACAAAAACAATTATGAATCCTGACTCATCCACTGTTTTTTGGGGCTCGATGATTCCATTTACATCGCCCATTGTAATGATGAGTCGAATTACAAACGGTGTGCCTCTATGGGAATTAATATTATCTATATCTGCATTATTTGCTTCATTTATAGGTACTACTTATTTAGCAGGTAAAATTTATCGAACCGGTATTTTAATGTATGGTAAAAAAACAAGTTGGAGAGAAATTGGTAAATGGCTATTTTATAAATAAAATTGCCACAGATTCACAGATTAAAAAATATTATTATAAAATGACTTGTATCTATGTATTAATTTTTTTATTCAGTTAAAGTTTATGAATCAGCAAACTTTCGAACTTTTAATACTCGGCTCATCAAGCGCTAGTCCAACTGTTGATAGATACCCAAGTGCTCAATTACTGAATATTGCCGAACGATATTTTTTGATTGATTGTGGTGAAGGCACCCAAATACAAATACGGAAATACAAAGCAAAATTACAAGCTATTGATCATATTTTAATTTCACATTTACATGGCGACCATTTTTTTGGATTGCCAGGTTTGTTAAGTACAATGAGTCTTTTAGGACGAAAACAAAAATTAACTATTTATTGTCCCGAAGATTTAAAATTAATAATTGATACAATTAACAAGGCTTCAGACACTGTTTTTAATTTTGAAATAGTTTGGCAGTTCACTAACAATAGCAGTTTAAATTTATTGTTTGAAGATACTAAAGTTCAAGTTTATTCATTTCCATTAAAACACCGCATATATTGTACGGGCTTTTTATTTAAAGAAAAATCTTTGCCTCGAAATATTGATAAATTTAAATTAGAAAAATTAAATATTTCGGTAGCTGATATTTTAAAATTAAAAAAAGGAATGGATGTAATTAATGAAGATGGTAAATTAATTAAAAATAATGATGCTACTACCAGTCCGCCAATACCGCGAAGTTTTGCTTATTGCAGCGACACTATTTATTATAAAAAAATTGCAAGTTATATTAAGGAAGTAAGTTTAGTTTATCATGAAAGTACTTTTTTAGAAGATAAAAAAGACCGAGCTAAAAAAACCTTTCATAGTACGGCCAAACAAGCAGCCGAAATTGCAACATTAGCAAATGCACAAAAATTACTATTAGGACATTTTTCTGCACGTTACGGTAACCTTAAATGTTTTATTGAAGAAGCAAAATCCATTTTTGAAAACTGCGAATTGGCGCTGGAAGGTAAAGTGTTCAAGGTGATTTAACTATTTTCCCATCGTTAAATCACCAACATAAAGCCAATTTTTAAATAGAGATATGCGAATTAAAACTCCCTCTTCGTTATGAAAATAATCCTTACCCTCAATAAGTTTATTATCATTTTAAGTAACTTCTTAAGTAATTTGTTTATGTGAATTATACAAAATATGTTGTCAATTTAAAATTATGGATTCTTGTAATTGTTTTTCGTTAACTACTGGTTCATTATTACAAGAAGTATTTCCAAAAATATAGTTTCTTTCTTTCAAGTTGTTTTTAGATTTTATTTTACCACCTTCTAAATACTTTCAACTACTATCGCATTTACCATCTGTATAATGACCTATTATAGCAATATTTCGGTTTTCATAAAAATTTAATTGCTTTCCAACTCGCTTTCCTTTTTCGTTAAAGTAAAATTCATGTTCAATATTACCATTATCAGAATACACAAGTTTTTTAGCAACCCACCTATTATTTTGCCAAATACATGCGACTTTTGGCTTTCCATTTTGTAATACATAGTGGCTAATCCAGATAGTCTAACATTTTCAAATGTTAATGCGCTTTTTAAATTTCCATTACAAAAAAACTCTTTTCATACTCCTATCTTTTTATTTTCTTTATAGTAACCGGTTTCAAAAACTTACTTCCGAGTAATAACAGTGCCATGTTTGTGTTTACCTAAAACAATTCACTACCTTTTTTTTACCAGTTAAATCAACCTTATTTATGGTGCCTATTTTCGAAAATAAATTAGTTTAAATAAAAATAATTATAGAATATATTAAATGTTTTATTTGCATTTTGGTCTAAGAAATGTTATTAACATAAAGCTAAGAAATTTAAGGCATATTTCCTAATTATTAAATAATCTATTATTCAAATTTATAATTAAATAATTTAAAGAAAACTTAGGTTTTATTGAACAAGGAAAACCCAATTTTAAAAATTGCAAATTAACGACTGTAGAATACCTTTGCTGTAATTTAATTTTATTTGCGCAAAATTTACATATCAAGACTTTTATTTTTTACTACACTACCAAACAGCTGGTCCGTATTTTTTTGTAATTTTATTTTTTGGAAACCCTTCATAAAAAATTTGGTCGAACCAAATTAATATTTTAAAACTGTAGGTGGGTGAATTTAATTTATCGCCAATTTTATTATTATTTTTTAATGTAAAACGGTAAGCAATATCAGCACCTAAACCAAACCATTTAAAAATTTTAAATTGCGCAGTAATCCCTGGCTCGTATAAAAGTAAAAACGATTTTTTTTCGTTGCTATAAATATTTATTTGTTTTGCGCGTTGAAACCAAGCTAAGCCTGTACCCACTTGTATAGGAATACTTAACTGCCAGCGTTTAGTTTTATAAAAAACAAAATCAATATAATAACATAAATATGCAAATTTTAAATATTTTTTAATAGTTTCGGTATTTCCAATTTCGTTTTGTATAATAAAATCGTTACTGTAATTCGATTTCATCCAGCTAATACCACCGCCAATTCGCAATTTACGCTGGTATGCAACCCCTAATCTTACTCCGGTAACACTAATTAATTGATTGCTTATAAAACTATTTCTACTTTCTAATCTAGCATCAATACTCGATTTGTTTTTAAATACATCGTGTAAAGTATCTAAAAATTGTGCTTTAGATTTTAAAAATAAAAAGAACAATAAATAAATAAATAAATAGTTTTTCAATTCTGATGTACTTTTATCAAATAAAAAATTATTTTTTTATGTGATTAATTAATTCTTTTAAAGTATTTATTTGATTATCTTTTTCTTTTAATAACTGGTTATGTAATTGATGAATTTTTTTCAATAGAAATTAGTGTTATACATATTATTAAAACCAGATTTTACACAAGAATTAAATATAACGCTATTGTTTAAATTTTTTATTGTGTCAATATCAACATCTAAAACATCAGCTATTAAATTCAATTTTTTTTCATCAATTTTTGTTTTACCACAATCAATATCAGAACAGCTAGAATGACTTATCCCTAATTTATCAGCTAAATATTTTTGACTAATATTTTTAATTTTGCAAACTTTACGTATTTTTAAACCAATATTATATTCTATAACGTATAAATTATAGGGTAAATTTAATAAATTATAGGTAAATATAGTTTGATTTTTTTAACTCTGTATATATATTTGTTTAAGTAATTTTAGTTAGCCCCGAATTAAACTTATTAAATTAACTAAATGTTTAACACTTAAAACTTAAAAAAATAAAAAAATGATTTTGGCTTAAAGCCTAGTAATTGCAGGATTAGCTGCTAATGCAAGAATAAATAACTCAAGCACAGCAACAGATGTTTACATTGGTCTATGGTCTGCATCATTGACTTGCTTGAGAAGTACTGATGTTTGCTTTCAGGTAAATGGTAATCAAATTATTATTTACACGTGCAGAAACTCAGTCCTATTGAAGTTGTACCTATTTTATCAGGTCCTACGAACTATGGCAATGGTAGATGGGTAGTTACTTATTAATTAATATATTTTAAGGGCTAATTTTTTTCTAAATTAGTCTTTAATTTTATAAATAAATAAAATATTTGCAAAAGGTTTAACAAAAATTTTATTAATGAAACACTTAATTTTAATATTGGTATTAATTATATTTAAAAATACAAAGGCAAACGTTTTAAAAATTTATTTTAATACAGTTTATTGCGCATCTTATTATTCTGCGGGTCAGGATCTATCCTACCTAAAAAATGTAAAAAAAATATTTTATTTAATGCGTCAAGATAATATTATTAGTGATGAAATATTCGAAAGATATGTTGTAGATACAAGTAATTTAAAAATAGGTTATATTTCTAATTACTTTTTTACAAGTGATATAAAAAAACCAGTAGAATCCTATTGTTTATATAAGTAATAAAATTATTATAAATTCTTTCCCATTAAAAAAATTTAAGTTACCATCTAAATAAAATTTCATCTACAGATAATACGGATGAAATCAAATTTCCAGAATCACTAAAACTTTCAAATAGCTTAAGCTTATCGTTTAATAATGATATTTTTTCAATTACTGATTATTTATTAAATAAAAATATAATATTTAATTTAAATAATTATAAAATTGAAAATATTAATGAGTTAAAAAGTAAGGATTTAAATATAAATGATTTTTTTAAATATAATTGTATTAATGAAAAGTTATTTAAGGCATTGGAAAAAGATTTAATTGCGCACGGAAGAGGTATTCCACCGATAGTTTCAACTGTTATATCTTCCAATAATATTTACACACATTACCATTTAGGTAACCCTGTTAAACAAGGTTTAGATACTAATGTCGGGCAAAAAAGTTTTATCCGTATTAAAAATTTAAAATCAAATAAAATAATCTTAAGTTGTATTAAAAACTATGGTTTAGTTAATCGATTAATTAATGGAAAGTACTTTGTAACAAACACTGAATTTTTACCTGTTAATAAGGATTTATATTTTCAAACACTTAGTAATTCCGAAAAAAATAAAAGTCTTTTTATTAAATATACTAGAAAAGATAGAGTTTATAATGTAATAGGTCCAACAGAAAATTCAGACAACATTATTCCAAAAGAATTTAACTTTGATTTGAAAAACAAATATTATTTTGCAGGGCGCACTAATTCTGAATATTATTTTTTTAATAAAGATCCTATCATTTATCAAATAAGTAGCGGAAAAACTATCTATTTAAAAATGATGAACTAATAGGTAAATTAAAAGGTGAAGCGGTAATTATTGATGTAAGGTTAATTGATGGCAATACTGAACTTTTAATATTTAATGATAAAAAATTATTTATTTATCAACTTGACTTAATAAATAATAAAATTCTTAAAAAATTTCCACTTAACTATTTAGGCGAAATTTTAAATCCATCATTTTATAAGGCAAATTCTTTCATAGTAAATTTTAATAATAAAAAAATAACTATTTTTAATTTTTAATTAGAGGAATGCCAAAATTTATCTATAATTTAAATAATAATTTTTAATTATAAGATAAAGTAGGCAAATAGTTCGATAAATATCTTATTCAAAATCTTTAAATTATTTTTGATTTAACAAAAGCTTAATATAATTCCCAAAAAAAGCTAAAATTATTTATTTTAACAGTTAATGTGTAACCTTTTATAATCTTTGCATTATATCTAGAATAGTTTTTTTTTATGATAAAAAATTTATGGCTAATAATTTTACTTTTTTTTGCAGTATGCTATAAATCTCAAACTATTCAACTAAAAGGCAATATTGCCGATACAGCCTCTAAGCAAAGCCTACCCAACGTAGTATTAATGGCCATTAAATTTACCGATAGTACTTTAGTAAATTTTACGCGAACTAACATAAATGGTATTTTTAAACCTATTACATTACCAGTTGATACTTATATTGTTATAATTTCTCACCCCAACTTTAACGATAAAACTTATTTATTAGTACCTACTAAAAATGATACGGTGTTCAATTTTAAAAATATAGTTCTTCCGCCCAAAAGTGTTGAGCTAAGCGAAGTTGAAATTATAGCCTTTAAAGATAAAATGTATTACAAAGGCGATACACTGCAATTTACGGCAGATAGCTTTAAAGTTAGGCCAAACGCTACCGTTGAAGATTTACTAAAAAAACTACCAGGCGTTAAAGTTGATGCTGCAGGAAAAATTACTATACAAGGCAAAACGGTTGACCAAGTGTTAGTAGATGGGGATGAGTTTTTTGGAAGCGACCCCACCATTGCTACAAAAAACCTAAATGCAAATACTATTGAAACGGTACAAGTATTTGAAAAGAAAAACGAAAATACCGAAAGTGGTGATGAAATGGTAAAGGTTGTAAACCTAAAATTAAAAGAAGATAGTAAAAAAGGATACTTCGGCAAAGTAAATGCTGCTAGCGATTTTACTAAATTTTATGAAGGTGAATTATTGGCTAATAAATTTAAAAAGCAACAAAAAATCTCGTTATTTGGTTTAGCCGCCAACACGCCCAAAAATGCATTTGCCTGGGGCGATGCTAATAAATTTGGATTAAATAACGAAAGTGGTATGAATTATAACGAAGAAACAAATAGCTGGCAAGGCAATCAAAATAATGGCACAGGGATACCCCAAACCCTAAAATCTGGTTTTTATTTTAACGATAAATTTAGGAAAAACATAAAACTTAATACAGATTATACTTTCAACAACAATCAACTTACAGCGGGTTCTGAAACCAACAACCAATTTTTTTTAAATGATACAAGTTATTCTAATAAACAACAACTTACTTCAACCTCGCTAAATCAAAGTCATAATTTTAATTTTAAGCTAAGTACAAAAATAGATTCTTTAACAACCTTAATTATAAAGCCATTTTTAAATTATAGTACCAACTCAATTAAAAACTTACAAGTAGATGAGTTTTACTCAAGCGAAGATGATTTAACTCGTAGCACATCTATCTTTAATGCATCTACCAGCTTTAATACCAGTGCTAATTTAAATTTAACAGTAGAACGCAAATTTTTTAAAAAAGACAGGCAATTAAACATTTACTACAAACCAGATTATTATAATTCACAAACCAACACCCAACTTATCACTGATTTTGTTTATCAAAATAATCAATTACCAAATAAAACGTTATTGCAATCGCGCAAGCAATTAAATAATAAAATAGTGCAAGATGCTATAATACAATTTACTGAACCGTTATCAAAAAAATTTAAGCTTGATAATATTTATGAAATAATGTACACTAAAAACACCAACAACCGCGGTACCTTAGATAAAGATACCCTTGGAAATGATATTTTAAACACAACTCAAAGTAACAATTTTGATAACACGCGTATATTGAACCGTTTTTTAACTAAACTAATTTATGATGTTAAAAAATATAGATTTAGTGTTGCCGCAGCTTATCGTAACTTACAACAACAAAATATTAATATTACTACAGGTCAAAAATTAAATCAAACCTTTCAATTTATTGTTCCGTCGGCAAGTGCTATGTTTCGTATCAATCAAGGCTCTAACCTAAGTATTAATTACCAAGCCTCTGCTACACCACCCGACATTATGAAGTTGCAACCCATTGTAGATAATACCGATCCTAATCGTATTAATATTGGTAACCCTAATTTAAAACCTTCGTTTAATAATAATGTAAATATTAACTACTATTTTTACAAAGGTATTAGCGATGTAAATTTTTATGGGGGCTTAAATTTAAATTCTACAAACAATCAAATATCTACTATTACATCGTTTGATAGCCAAGGTAAAGCTACAAGCCAACCTATAAACGTTGATGGCAATTACTACAGCAACTTATATTTGGGAGGAGGCTTTCCAGTATTTAAACGATTATTTAAAATTAATTATAATTTAAGTGGCAGTCATTCAAACAATGTTTCTTTTATAAATGCACAAATTAATAACCAACAAAATAGTAGCATTAACCCTAGTTTAAGTTTTGAAAAAGATGCCGATAAATTTGATGTATCTATTGGTGGCGATTACACCTACAATTTGCCAGTATCACAAATTAATAAAGAAACCAATCAACCCTATTATACGTACGGATTACAAGGACGTTTTAATATTAAGTTAACAAAAAAATTTAATATTGAAACAGACGCTAATTATACCAACAATGGTAACAGAGCGGTAGGCTATAATTTAAATTTTATAATATGGAACGCTGCCATTAGAGAAACATTTTTAAAAACAGAAAATTTAATTGTTGGCTTTGAGGCTAACGATATATTAAATCAAAACATTAGCAACACACGTAATGTATTTGGTAATCAAATAACCGATACTAAAACACAAATAATAAAACGCTTTTTTTTAGCACGTATAGTTTATAAATTTACAAGTCAAAAAACCAAAGAAAATAGCAATGAACTTGAAATGGATTAATTACTTTTTTACCCGATGTTGTACTTTATGTCTATTTGTAATAATAGTAAATATTGGCATTACTAAAGCTCAAATTTCGGAAGCAAAAATTACATTTGAACGCAAAACTAATCTTTTTAAAAAATTTAAAAATGATGGCATGCGCGATTGGTTAAAAGAAGAAAATAAAATCAAAATAGATGTTTTTGAACTTTACATAACTGATAGTGTAAGTCTATTTAAACCACAAGAAAGTGAAGAGAGCGAAAATAATGACTGGGCAACAGCTAAAAATACAACTTATCAAAACTTTAATACCAATAAACGTTACCTTATAAAAAATATGTGGGGAGAAGCTTTATATCTTACTGATAGTTTGGTAAAACGTAATTGGAAAATTACCGAAAGCAGTCGAAAAATTGCAGGTTACAATTGCCGAAAAGCCATTTGGCAAGCCAACGATAGCACTCGTATTTACGCTTGGTTTAGTTACGATCTTATACCAAGTTCAGGTCCAGAAAGTTTTAATGGTTTGCCTGGCACAATTTTAGGTTTAGCTTCCGAAGATGGTGGTGTTATTTATTTTGCTAAAAAAGTAGAAATTTTAAAGCCTACACCTGCCACCTTTTTAATTCCTAAAAAGAAAAAAATACAAACCTTAGCAGAAGTAACAGCACAACTCGAAAAACAATACGGTAAAGAAAAATGGTTTAAGGCCGAATTTAGCGAGCAATTTGGTATTTGGTAAAAGGTATTTAACACATTTAAATATCAGGTACATTGTACTTTTTATAAATTTTGAACGTATATTTGTATAAAAAATTGTCGTTAAATCCAGATATATTAGAGCAAGAAGTAATTGAAGTAATTCTTAAAGAAGAAGTTGCAAAGGCAATTGTTTTATATAACGACGATTATAATACTTTTGAATTTGTTACCGAAAGTTTAATAAAAGTTTGCAATCACCAATTAGAACAAGCAGAGCAATGTACTTATTTAGTGCATTACAAAGGCAAATGTGTTGTAAAACATGGCACTTTTAAAAAGTTAAAGCCAATGTGCGAAGCCTTATTAGAAAGAGGACTAACCGCAAAAATTGAGGATTAAATCAACAATGAAAAAAAATATAATTGCTGTAAGCCTCATTTGCATTACATTTTTAGGTTGCCATAAAAATGCTATTACTGGCAGCAGATCATTAACACTGTTGCCCGAAAGCGAAATGATGGCAATGAGTTATATGCAATACGAGCAATTTTTAGCAGAACATACTCCATTACCAGATGTCAATCAAAACGTACAATTAGTAAAAGGATGTGGTTTAAGAATACAACACGCCGTTGAACAATATTATAAGGATAAGGGTCTAAGCAATCAATTAAAAGGCTTTCAATGGGCGTTTAATGTAGTTGATGAAAATACAGTAAACGCATGGTGTATGCCAGGTGGTAAAGTAGTAGTATATACAGGCTTGCTTCCAGTAACACAAGATGAACAAGGTTTAGCTGTTGTTATGGGTCATGAAATTGCACATGCTATTGCTAGGCATGGCAACCAGCGTATGAGTCAAGGTTTATTAATTCAAACAGGTGGCGCAGTGTTATCTGTAGCTTTATCACAAAAAACAGCAGCTACCCAGCAATTATTTATGCAATCGTTTGGTATTGGTTCGCAATTAGGTATGTTAAGTTATAGCCGAAAACACGAAACCGAAGCAGATAAAATGGGCTTAATATTTGCGGCAATGGCAGGGTATAACCCCGAAGCAGCAGTAACTTTTTGGCAACGAATGAGCCAAAGCAGTGGCGGACAAAAACCACCAGAATTATTAAGTACCCACCCAAGCGATGACCGCCGAATTAAAAATTTACAAGCCTTTATGCCCGAGGCTAAAAAATATTATAAACCTCAATAATAAAAGCTGTCAATAAAATTATTTTACATTAAAGGATATTTATTCTATAAAATTTCAAGTTTAACTTACCAATTTTTTAATCCCGCTTTACACAAATTATTTTGTAAGAGTTACATGTCCAGTTTTAGTTAATTGCTTTCCAAAACTATTTATTAAGTTAACTTTATAAACGTACACTTCATCTTTGCAAATTTGCCCTTCGTACGATCCATCCCAACCTTTAGCTAATTCAGTAGTTACAAAAAGTTTTTCTCCCCATCGGTCAAAAATTGTCATTTCAAATTTTATAATTCCATAGCCTTTAGGTTGGAAAAAATCATTTATACCATCGTTATTTGGTGTAAATGCATTTGGAATGTATATGCCATAATCTTCGGCAATAGTTATAATTTTAATAGCAGTATCGCTACAACCCCATTTGTTTTTTGCAACTAAAACTACTGGAAATACACCAGCATTTTCAAAAATATAAGTTGGATTTTGTTGCGTACTTGTTATTGTATTACTTATAAAAGTCCAGTTCCATTGGGTTGCTGGGCCACCAATAGATGTAGCATCTGTAAAATTAACTTCTTCAGCTTTTTCTAAAGGTTTAAAAGGTGTCCAATAAAAATCTGCAACAGGAACTGGATAAGCGTTAATTACAAAACTTGCAGTATTTGCACAATTATTTGCATCAGTAAACTTTGTAATAAAACTATAAGTGCCTGCATTCGTAAAACATTTATTTAAAATACTAGCATTACTCGTTTCGCCATCGCTAATTTCCCAACTTGTACTTTGTATTGTGCTGGTTGCGCTTAAGCTAAAATTACCGCAAAATGGTACGCAATTATTACTTACACTACTAATTAAATTACCAGTTGGTAAAGGATTTACCACAACCAATAATGATATTGTATTTGTACAACCATTTACATCAATTACCGATAAATTATAAACACCATTAGCTTGCATTGAATTAACAACAAAACTTGGACTTGAAACACTTGCCACAAAATTATTTGGTCCACTCCAGCTATAAATTAGACCACCAGAACCTTGCAAGTTTAAGGGTTTATTTAAACATATAGGTCCATTACTAGTAACTGTTGGTGTAGGCAATTGATAAATAGCTAAATTAGCACTACTTACACTTGTACAAGTATTTGCAGATGTAACTACAACTGTATAAATGCCTGAACTTGTATTATTAGTATTATTAATTTGTGCTATAGCTTGTGTTGATGTGAAATTATTGGGTCCTACCCAACTGTAACTTGCACCACCGCTTGCTATTAAATTGGCTGTATTACCTAAACAAACTGCTGCCCCACTAGCAATTACTATTGGATTAATATTTATGATAACCGTAGTTTGTGCGCTAGCAACACAATTATTTGTGTTTGTAACAGCAACTGAGTAAACACCAGCATTTACTAAACTTACTAAATTTAAAATTGGGTTTTGAATACTTGTTGTAAATGTATTCGGTCCAGTCCATACATAAGTATTACCGCCACTTGCAGCTAAACTAAATGTTTTAGTTTCGCAAACCGAACCACTATTACTAGCAATAGGAATAGGTAATGGATTAATAATTATTGACGCAGTTGTAGCCGAAGAACATGAACCAACTGAAGCAATTAAAGTATAGATGCCATTTGATAGTAAACTTGCATTAGTTATTGTAGGATTTTGGGAAATACTGGTAAAACTATTAGGACCATTCCATGTATAATTTACACCTCCGCTACCTTGAAAATTTAAAATATTATTAACACAAACTGGTGAGTTGCTTGTAATTGTTGCAACAGGTAAAGCAACAACGGTTACATTAGCAACAGCAGTATTTGTGCACCCAACCAAGCTTGTTACAGTTAAATTATAAGCACCCATCATACTAAGTTGAGCATTAATTAGGTTTGGATTTTGTAACGAAGAAGTAAATGAATTTACGCCATTCCATAAATAACTCGAACCTGCTAAAGAAGTTGAATTTAAATTGATAGTTTGTCCCACGCAAACTATTGTATTAGTAACTGATAGTATTGGCGTTTGATTTACTGTTATTGAAGCACTTATTTGAGCACTACAAGTATTCGCTGCGGTCACTACCACTGTATAGTTACCCGAATTTATTGGCGTAACATTAGTTATACTTGGGTTTTGTAAGGCACTGTTAAAGCTGCTCGGACCACTCCAACTATAACTTAAGCCACCCGTTCCTACCAAATTTAATATACTACCTGGGCATAAAGGCGAATTGCTTGTTAAAGTTGGAATTGGTAAAGCATTTATTATAATTGATGCTGTTGTTGATGCAGAGCAGGTTCCAGCAGTTGCAATAAGTGTATAAATACCCGAAGCTAAAATAGAAACATTGTTTAGGGTAGGATTAGCAATTGCACTAGTAAATGCATTGGGTCCAAACCAATTGTAGTTTATGCCACCAGTTCCAATTAAATTTAAAGTTTTAGTAGCGCAAACCGGCGAGTTGCTACTTATTAAAGGAACTGGTAAATTAACTACACTTACATTACTTAAAGCTGTATTTGTGCAACCAAAAGTACTTGTTACAGTTAAATTATAAACTCCATTCATTGCAGTTATAGCACCTGTAATTGTAGGGTTTTGATTGGTTGACGAAAAACTATTAGGTCCTGACCAATTATAAGTTGCACCAGCTATTGAATTTGAAGTAATATTTATTGTATTGCCAACGCATACAGTTGCACCATTTGTTGTAATTGTTGGAGTTGGATTAACAGTAACAAAAGCACTAATTTGAGCACTACAGGTATTTGCAGCAGTTACAACTAATGTATAATTACCAGAATTTGTTGGCGAAACATTAGTTATACTTGGGTTTTGTAAGGCACTATTAAAACCGCTTGGACCACTCCAATTATAACTTACGCCACCTGTACCTGCAAAACTTAGCGTATTACCTGGGCATAAAGGCGAATTACTTGTTAGGGTTGGAATTGGTAAAGCATTTATTATAATTGATGCTGTTGTTGACGCAGAGCAGGTTCCAGCGGTTGTTATAAGTGTATAAATACCCGAAGCTAAAATAGAAACATTATTTAGCGTAGGATTAGCAATTGCACTAGTAAATGCATTAGGCCCAAACCAATTGTAGTTTATACCACCCGTTCCAATTAAATTTAAAGTATTAGTAACGCAAACAGGCGAGTTGCTGGTTATTAAAGGAACTGGTAAATTAACAACGCTAACATTTGCAACAGCAGTATTTGTGCAACCTGCAGCACTTGTTACAGTTAAATTATATACTCCATTCATAGCAATTATAGCGCCTGCAATTGTTGGGTTTTGATTGGTTGACGAAAAACTATTAGGCCCGACCCAATTATAACTTGCACCAACGATAGAATTTCCAGTAATATTTATTGTATTGCCAACACATACCGTTGCACCATTTGTTGTAATTGTTGGAGTTGGATTTACTGTAACCTGCGTTGTAGTAAATGAGGTACAACCTAAAGTATTAGTTGAGGTTATTGTATATATTGTAGTTGCAACTGGGTTTGCAACAACATTTGATCCAATTGTTGTATTTAATCCAATGCCTGGACTCCATGTATAGCTTGGGGCACCACTTGCTGTTAAATTTACACTTCCACCAAGGCAGTAAAAGCCACTATTTACATTTATAGTATTTGAAGCTGCTGTAGAAACCGTAACAACTGCCGAACCTGTTTTACAACCTGGCGCATCTCTAACAAAAACAGTATATGTACCTGCTGTTAAGCCAGTTGCAATTTGTGAATTTTGGCCACTTGGCGTCCATGTGTAAGAATAAGGACCTACACCGCCACTAACATTTGCAGTAGCATTAGATACTGGGCATGAGGGTGTACTTAAAGCTGTTACTGTTAAGCCACTTGCGGGTACCGGGCAAACACTGCACGTAGTTCTGTAATACAAACCAGCAACATTTAAAGCATAACAGTCGCCTCCAGTATTTATACCATAATTAGCATTGTTTTGACCAACAGTTACTGCGGCACCATTAAAAGGCACAAAATCCCAAACTTGTTGCGAGGCAGTTGGGTAAACAAAATTAGTAGCAAGACTATTAAATCTAAAATCAACAGTGCCAACTTGTTGTAAATCGCCAACTATCATAAAATGCTCGGTAAGGCTAGGGTTGGCACACACATTAAAACCAGTAATATTACTATTAATAGCACCACCTGTGCTTCCTTGGCATCCATCTGCTAAAACAAAACTGCCAGTAAAGTTTTGTGTATTATCCGCATAAATAATTATAAGTGTACCACCATCAGTGTCATTAGTTCCGCCAGTAGGCAAACCAGAAATAGAATAATTACCATTACCCGAAATAGCTGAAGTAACATCAGCACGGTAGTTCCACGAGCCAGCATAGCTCCAACATTTATCTAAACTAAAGCCAACCTATGCCATTGCAAAAACTGCATTAACTGCTAAAGGGTTTGTAATTGATAAATTTATTGGAGTGCCTCCACCCGAGCCTCCAGCATAAAAAAAAGCTCTAACTATTGTGGCACAAGGTGGAATTCCTGCAATATTAAAAATTGCGGGTTGAGCCAAACCAAGCGGTAATGAAAAAGGACGCTGAAAAAGTTTATTGCTTCTTTGAACATAATTTATTCCGCAACCTGACACAGTATAACTGGTTTGAACTAAATTATTACCATTATAAGTAGCAGTTGTATTACCTTTTTGACTTATTGAGTAGCTATTTAAGCTAGTACCTTTATTTGGATAAATAGTAACTTGAGATTTTAAAACCATTAAGTTTACTAAAAGTAATAAAAAGGTAGAAATTAATTTTATAGGAGAGTGCATATTATTATTTTGCCCTAAATTAATTTTATACTTTCAAAAATACAAATTATTCACTCATTAGTTCATAACATTCAATCAATATAAACATAATATTTTTTTCATTATAACATCTACATTAACTTGGATTTTAATATTAAACAACATAAAGTATAAAATTCTAACAAATATATTCTAAATACAGCTTTTCCATTTGGTTTAAGTTTTTAACCCAATTAAATTTTTATTTAATGTGTTGATATGCATTATTAGTTAATATGCTTCGTAAATTTGTATTTTGATAGTATTTTCCCATTGCTAAAAAAATACTCTCTACTTCGGTTGATGTAGTAATTAATCCTACGCTTTGATTAGGAATTAAATCTTTAAAACCTTCAATGCTACTAATAATTACAGGTATTTTACAAGCCATAGCCTTCGCAACATTCACACCAAAACTTTCAATTTCTGATACGTTTACCAAAACATCTAAAGTATTTAAGTGGTAAGGTACTTGATTATGAGGAACTTCAACCAACAAATTTATTTTACTATCTAAATTATAATAGGAAATTAATTTTTGTAAGTTTTCTTTTTCACTTCCTGTTCCCACAATTTTTAATTTTAGATTAACAGTTGGATATTTTTTTATTAATAAATTAAAAGCTAAAATTACTTTATCAATATTATAAATTTTTTCTAAATATTTTACACAACCAAAAGTAAAATAGGTATTTGTTTTTACTCCTTTTAATGCAAAAAATATATTTAAATTAATACCAAACGGAATTACATAAACCAGTTTTTTTGTATACGCACTAATTTCATTTTATAACACCAACGAGGTAACACAAATTTTGTTAGCTCTATATAATACAAATTTTAAAATTAGTTTTTGAAGTATACTTTTTTAGGAAACTTCATTACATCACTTCCCCAAGCTGAAACAATAAAAGGTTTAAAAAATGTTAAAGCTCCTAAAAGTCTGTAGCTGCTTGCATAATGCGAATGAATTACATTAGGTTTAAATTTTAAAACATAAAATATTAACTTTGGAAACAATAAAATGTACATTAACTTAGAAAACAGTTTGCCATTATTTTTTTTAAATGCTTGGTGCAAACACTTAATATTTTTATTACTAGCAAACCAAGTTGTTATTGATGAATTAAATGAAAAAATACCAATTACAAAGCCATTACTACTTAGACTATTTGCCCACTTTTGAGTGTGGGGTGAATTAATATCGGCTAAAAATAAAATACGAGGTTCCATAAGCTTTACAACTTATAGATGTAATTAATTTACAAAGGTTGAATGAGCGCAATTAATTAATTAAAAATTTTTCCCCTTAAAATAATTGTATCAATTAAATTGCTTCCAAAAGCATAAGGTAAAAAACCATAGCTGTTTATAGGTTTGGTAATTATTAGATTAGCCAATTTACCATTTGTAATTGTGCCAACTTTGTTTTGTAAACCCATAGCATAAGAACTATTTATTGTGGTTGCATTTAATGCTTCTTCGGGTGTTAACTTATATTGAATGCAAGCCATACTAAGCATTAATTTCATATTACCAGTTGGACTGCTACCCGGATTATAATCGCTTGCAAATGCAACGGCTAAGCCTTCGTCAATCATTTTACGTGCGGGCGGCAAAGGTAATCCTAAAAAAAAAGCAGCCCCAGGCAATATGGTCGGCATTGTAGCACTATTTTTTAAAAGTTCAATATCGTTATCATTACAAAACTCCAAATGATCAACACTAATTGCTTCACATTCAATTGCAGTTTTAATGCCGTTGGTATGACTTAATTGTTCTGCGTGTACCTTTCCAATTAGTCCGTATTTTTTGCCTGCTTCTAAAATTTGTTTTGTTTCTAATGAAGTAAAATAATTTTTTTCACAAAATACATCTAAAAAATCGGCTAATTTTTCTTGAGAAATTGCAGGAATCATCTCATTAATTATTAAATCAATATAACCTTTTTTATTCTCTTTAAATTCCGTGGGAATAGCGTGAGCACCCAAAAAGGTTGCCTTTACGGGAATCCAGTTCAAATCTTTTAAGCGTTTTATAACACGTAACATTTTTAATTCGCTATATAAATTTAAACCATATCCACTTTTTATTTCAACTGCACCTGTACCTTGTAAAATAATTTCGTAAAGGCGTTGCTTACTTTGCTCAAATAAATCGTCTTCGCTTGTTTCTCTTAATTTGTTGGCTGAATTTAAAATTCCCCCACCCCTACCCGCTATTTCTTCATAAGTTAAGCCGTTTATTCTATCCACAAATTCTTGTTCTCTATTTCCAGAATACACAATATGTGTATGACTATCGGCAAAGCAAGGCATCACTATTTTATTTTCGCAATCAATTATTTCTAAGTTTTTCCAATCGGTAATTCCCTCAAAAGTATCCATTGTTCCAAAATCTACAATCAATCCATCTTCTGCAGCTAGCCAAGCATTATCAATACATGGCAATTTTTTCATTTGGGCACCCGATAATTTTTCTGGAGCCACCTCGTAAATAGAAATGAGTTGTTTTATATTTTTTAAAAGTAGTTTTTGCATAATAGGCTAAATTATAAAATCATCAGCTAACTAAAAATAAAAATTATAACTTTGTTTTATGGCAGGAAATAGTTTTGGACAAATTTTTAAACTAACAACTTTTGGCGAAAGTCACGGTATTGCCATTGGAGGCGTTATTGATGGTTGCCCCTCTGGTTTAAAAATAGATTTTGAATTTATTCAACACGAACTACACCGACGCAAACCAGGTCAATCGCATATTACAACGCAACGAAAAGAAAGCGATACAGTTGAATTTTTATCAGGAATTTTTGAAGGTATTACAACTGGCACACCGATAGGCTTTATTATAAAAAATGAAGATCAAAAAAGTAAAGATTACAGCCACTTAAAAGATAATTTTCGCCCAAGTCATGCTGATTTTACTTATGAATCAAAATATGGCATTAGAGATTATAGAGGCGGTGGAAGAAGTAGTGCCCGCGAAACAGCCTGTAGAATAGTAGGTGGAGCAATTGCAAAATTAATTTTGCAACATTACAGCATTACAATTAATGCATTTGTAAAACAAGTAGGCGAAATAAAAACAAATAAAAATTTTGACGAGCTCGATTTAAGTAAAACTGAAAAGTATATTGTTCGTTGCCCTGATGAAGCAACTGCCCAACAAATGATTAATTACATTGAAGAAATTAAAAAGCAAGGCAATACCGTTGGTGGAATTATACAATGTGTTGTACAAAACGCACCTGTTGGTTTGGGCGAACCTGTATTTGATAAATTACACGCAGTTTTAGGGCATGCTATGTTGAGCATTAACGCCGTAAAGGGTTTTGAAATAGGAAGTGGGTTTGCCAGCGTTACAAAAAAGGGCTCGGAATTAAACGATATTTTTATTCCAAGTAATCAAAAAACAATTAACTCTTTTCCAAAAACCATTACAAACAATAGCGGTGGTATACAAGGCGGTATAAGTAACGGAATGCCTATTTACTTTAATGTAGCTTTTAAACCGGTAGCTACAATTATGCATTCACAAGATTCGATAAACAAAGAAGGTAGCAAAATAAATTTAGAAGCCAAAGGCAGACATGACCCTTGTGTTTTGCCGCGTGCGGTGCCAATTGTTGAAAGTATGGCTGCATTAGTAATGGTTGATTTTTTATTTATGTCTAAAGTAAACAAATTATAGTTTTTTTCTTTTCTCTTTCCTAATAACAAATTTATTTTATTTAATATCTTTTTTTAAGAGAGTAGAATATATAATTAATAAAGTCTTAAATTTTTTCATCTTTTTATCTATTTTTTTGCTAATAACTATGTAAGTTTTTATAGATAATATGTAACATATTAAAAAATAAACAATAGCACCTTTGTTTAATAAATTATAAATAAATTAATACTAAAAAAAATCGAAATTATGAAAAATTACCTATTAATAGCAGCCACTACAGCAGTTATATTTGCTTCTTGCAAAGATGTCCAAAAAGATGAATCTGTCATCCGTCAACGCGACTCTTTATTAAGCGTTATTGATGAACGCGAAAATTCGGTTAACGAATTTATTACATCTTTTAACGAAGTTGAAAGTAATTTAAACGCCGTGAGCGCTAAACAGAACATTATA
>Ga0163144_10010474_pt1 | contig 19763 bp, 16 predicted proteins | sample OliLak19BULKMAT1_FD_123175 | JGI IMG/M metagenome (GOLD analysis project Ga0163144, IMG submission 123175) | Freshwater microbial mat bacterial communities from Lake Vanda, McMurdo Dry Valleys, Antarctica - Oligotrophic Lake LV.19.BULKMAT1 | ecosystem: Environmental > Aquatic > Freshwater >... | reverse complement strand
CCATCTGTTCGAGCAGCGTCAGGTGCGGCGGGGCGCTCGGCGTCGCCGACTGCCGGGTCGAGAGCCGGGCTATGGCGTGGCGGATGGCGACCCAGCCGGTCTCGACGGCGCGGCGCCACTCGTAGAGGTCGACCTGCTGGATATGGCGGCGCTCCAGCGGAAAGAACGGGTCCGCCGGGTCGAGCAAGGCCCGGTAGATGCGGTCGACCTCGGTGCCGCCGGCAATGGACGCGGCGACCGTGGCCCCGGTCCCGGAGCCGAGATAAAACGAGAAGGTCTGTCCGCTGGCGCCCTTGCCGCCGCCGGCATCGACGCCGTCGGCGAGGGCGGCCAGAGCGCCTATCTGATAGAGACCCCCGGTGAACCCGCCGCCCGGCAGGCAGAGTGCCACTTGCACGGGGCGCGCATCCGACATGGTCACGACTCTTCCTCTTCCATCCTGGGGCCGGTCTCGGCCTTCCGGGTGCGCAGAAAGTCCGTCAGGGCCAGGAGACCGCCGGTCACCGCGGTGCCGGTGACCACCAGCCACGCTGGGATCATCTCCTGCGCGCCTTCCGGTTCATTGCCGGCGCCCTCGACGAAGGCATAGAACGTCACGCCATTGAACGTCATGTGGAGCAGCACGCCCGGCCAGATGGAGCCGCTGGCGACGCGCAGGAAGGCGAGCGCCGCGCCGACCATGCCAAGGGGCAGGAAGAGCTGCGGTTGACGGTGGATGTACGCGAAGAGCGTCGCGGTGCAGAGCACCACCGGAATCGCGGTGAGTCGACGGCGGAGGGTGCCGAAGAGCGCGCCGCGAAAGAAGGCCTCTTCGATCAGGGGAGTCGTCACGATGAGCCCGACGCCCACGGCGACCTTTCGCCACGTGGGCAGCTCGGAGAAGCCACGGAAGATCTCGCCGGCGGGGGCGGTGTCGGGCCACCGCGCGAGGATTGCCTCGTAGAGGCCGTCCGCGGGCAGGTGGAACGCGATGCCGAGGAGGGCGGCGATGGGATAGAACACCCAGCGACCGGCCCGGGTGCCGAAGATCACGCTCGGCCGAGTCTTCGGGAAATAGAGCCTGTGCATGACCAGGAGCAGCGCGAGGTACGCGACGACCTGGCAGAGCGCGAACCAGGCGTGGTCGTAGCGCAGGCTTGGCACGAGCTCGAAGCCGCCCTGAAAGAGGGTGGTCAGCGCAAAAATGGAACCGAGGGCCCAGAGCGTGGCCTCGAAGACGGTCATCGGCCGCTCGGCCGTCGGCTCGGGAGGGGGAATCGACGTCATGGAAGGGTGTTACCTGCCCCGCAGGTGCGGCGGGACTCCGCGCTTCGTGACGGTGTCGTGGGCCAGGTCGGCCCGGGTCTCTGTGTAATCGATGGTGCTATGGAGTCCGCGGCTCTCGTGCCGCGCCGCGGCGCAACCGACGATGAGCTCGGCCACGGTGGCGATGTTGCGCAGCTCGAGGAGGTCGCGCGTGACCAGGTGCTTCCAGTAATATTCGATGTTCTCTTCTTGCAAGAGGGCGATGCGCCGGGCCGCCCGGCGGAGGCGAGCATTGGAGCGGACGATGCCGACGTAGTTCCACATGGTCCGGCGCAGCTCGTCCCAGTTGTGCGCGACGACGACCTCTTCGTCGCTGGGGACGGCGTTGCCAGTCTGCCAGTCGGGCACCTCCGGGAAGGGGCCCTGACGGAGCTCTTCGATGTGCTGCACCAGCTTCCGGGCGGCGCGGTGGCCGAAGACCAGCCCTTCGAGCAGGGAGTTGGAGGCGAGACGGTTGGCGCCGTGGAGGCCGGTGGAGGCGCACTCGCCGATGGCCCAGAGGCCTGGAATGGTGGTCCGGCCGTGCAGATCGGTGCTGACGCCGCCGCACATGTAATGGGCCGCGGGCACCACCGGGATGGGCTGCGTCGTGATGTCGATGCCGAACCGGAGGCATTGCGCGTGGATGGTCGGGAAGTGCTCCTTGACGAAGCTCGCGGGCCTGTGCGTGATGTCGAGCAGCACGTGCTCGCTGCCGGTGCGCTTCATCTCGAAGTCGATGGCCCGCGCCACGATGTCGCGGGGGGCGAGATCCTTGCGCGGATCGTGGCTTTCCATGAAGGCGGTGCCGTCGGGCAGGCGCAGGATGCCGCCCTCGCCGCGCAGCGCCTCGGTCACCAGAAAGCTCTTGGCCTGTGGGTGATAGAGGCACGTGGGATGGAATTGATAGAATTCCATGTTCGCGATCTCGGCCCCGGCCCGGTAGGCCATGGCGACGCCGTCGCCGGTCGCCACGTCGGGGTTGGTCGTATAGAGATAGACCTTGCCGGCGCCGCCCGTGGCCAGCACCGTCGCCCGGCCGAGGAAGGTCTCGACGCGGTGGCTCTTCTCGGCGCCCGGCTCCTCGCGCGACTCGCGATCGTCCAGCACGTAGGCGCCGACGCACACGTCGGGCCCGCCGAACCGACTGAGCATGATGAGATCGATCGCCATGTGGTGATCGAGGAAGTGGATGTTGGGGTGAGCGTGCGCACGGGCGACCAGGGCGCGCTCCACCTCGGCACCGGTGGCGTCGGCCACGTGGGCGACGCGCCGGGCCGAGTGGCCCCCTTCGCGCGTGAGCGACAGTTGCCCGGACTCGTCGGTGTCGAACACGGCTCCCCGTGCCATGAGCTCGCGCACCCGATCGGGGCCTTCGCGCGCGCAGATCTCGGCGACGACCTCGTGGCAGAGGCCGGCACCGGCGATGAGTGTGTCCTTGACGTGGGCCTCGGGCGTGTCGCCGGGCGCGAGCACGGCGGCGATGCCGCCCTGGGCGTACTTGGTATTGGATTCGTCGGGCGACCGCTTGGTGACGATGGTCACCTGGCCGTGCGCGGCTGCGTCGAGCGCGAACGTGAGGCCGGCGATACCGCTGCCGAGCACGAGAAAATCGGTGGTGACGGTCACGGCGCGGAGCCTACTCCAAAACTCGCGGGTTGAGGCATCACCGGCGACGACAGCCGGGCGCCTGGTGAGCTGGTTCCGCGTGGCGAACCAGTGACGCGCCCCAGCGCGTCGGGGCGTGTGGCGAATATCCCACGCACGTAAGCCAGCTCTGCGCACCGAAGGGGCCGCGGAGCGGCGGCAGAAATGCGTCCGCATTTCCGGGGCGCAGAACTAAGATGCGGGGCCGCATGAGAACCTCCGCGAAAGCCTCCCTCGTTCCGCTGCTCGCCTCGCTGCTCACCTCGCTGCTCACCTCGGGCCTCGTTTCCATGCTCGCCGCGTGCTCCTCGGAGAACAGCGGCGCGGCCGGGGCGACGCCCGCCAAGGAGGCTGCCACGAGCGTCGCAGCGACGGCGTCCGCCACCGCGACGGTCGCGGCGACCGCCAGCGCCAGCGTGACGGCCACGGCCACGGCCACGGCGACGGCGGCGGCCGCGGTCGACGAGCGGCCGCCGGTCTGCCAGCGCTCCAATGAAAAGGTCTGGAGCACGGGCGCCAACAAGCTCACCGGCCTCACGACCAAGGGGTTCGACGACAAGCTCGCCATCGGCCTCGCGATCGGCACCGACCCGCGCGTGCTGGTGATCGACAAGGACGGCAGCGCCAAGCTCATGAAGGTGAAGCAGGGCGAGAAGGCGAAACGCTCCCAGGAAAAAGGGGCGATCCGCAGCCTGATGCGGGTCTCACCGCACGCCATCGACGGCGACGAGGCGCGCGCCTTCATCGACTACCGCGACGACTACAAGGACAAGCGCCGCCACGTGTGGTGCGGCCCGGCCGACGCCGACGAGAAGTTCCTGGAGTTCGACGGGACCTCGTGGCTCGACCTGGACCCCAAGCCGGAGGGCGAGGAAAAGAAGAAGCTGTTCTCGTGGAAGAAGCTCGGCGGTTACGTCGAGCTGCGCGATTGCCGCACCTTCGTGTCGCGCAAGGACAACGAGGTGTGGGCCCTGGGATCGGTCCTGCGCGGCATTGAAAAACCCGACGGAACCAATGAATGGAAGATGGTCTTCCTGGTCGACTTCGGCCAGAAGGACGACGAGATCGTCCTGCACGAGTCGCAGCTCAAGGGCGACCCGCCCAGGGCCGCCGCCTTCGAGATCCCGATCTCGCGCCGGATCAAGGACAAGGGCTTCTTGATCGCGACGCGCCACGGCGGCTCGTTGCTCGTCGGGCTGCTCGACAACAACCGCAAGCTCAAGGGCGCGTTCAAGAGCTACCGGGGCTTCCCCTCGATGCCCGACATCGGGTCGACCGACGATCAGCTCATCCTCACCACGGGCATCGGTGTCGGCGCGGACCGCACGCTGAAAGCCCTCCTCGTCTCCAAGGCGTCGCCCGAGCTGCCGGCCGACTACCAGCGCGTCAAGCTCGACCCGAGCGAATCGAGCGAGAAAGATTCCACGTTCTCCGCCCCCGAGCTGACGGTCGACGACAAGGGCCGCAGGTGGCTCGTGTACGTCGAGGGACCGGCCAACAAGGGGCACCTTCGCGTGGCGCCGCTGGGCATCGATCTCCACGCCAGCGGGCGCTCGTTCTCGGTGACCAGCGGCGATGTCTATTCGACGGAGGCGCGCCTCGCCGCCCTGCCCGGCGGGAAGCTGGTCATTGCCTATCTGCGCGACAAGGAGGGCAAGACCGAGCTGGTGACCGAGCACCTCAGTTGCGACGTGCAGAAATGAGACCGGCCGTCTCGGCAGATCGCTGGCCAGGCTCGCGGGCGAGCAGCAAGCCACTCCCGTAAATGATCGCGCAACATTGACGCACGGCGCCGACGGCGTTGACGCACTGGCGCAACGCTGTCAAACCCCCCGCGCCCTCGGCCGTCTGGCATCGTCTTGCATCGCCCGAGGCGCAAGGAGACGTCGGTGAAGATTCTCGTGGCGCTCAAGCGCGTTGCCGACCCGGACAACGCGAACAAGGTCAAAATCCCGGCTTCAGGGGCGACGATCGAGACGACAGGGCTCGAGTGGAAGCCCAACCCGTTCGACGAGTACGCGCTCGAGGCGGCCCTCCGCCTGACCGAGAACGGCCAGACGCCCAAGGTCCGCGCGGGTGAGGTCGTTGTCGTGACGTTCGGTCCCAAGGAGACCGAGACCACGCTGCGCGCGGCGCTCGCGACAGGCGCGGATCGCGCCATCCGCGTCGAGGCCACGGACGACAAGCTCGACGGCGCCCTGGTGGCCCGCGCGCTCAAGACGTTGGTCGAGCGCGAGAAGCCCGACGTGGTCGTGATGGGCAAACAGGCGGTCGACGGCGACTCGAACCAGGTCGGGCAGATCCTGGCCGAGCTGCTCGACTGGCCCATGGCGACGTTCGCCGCCACCGTGAAGGAAGAGGCCGGCGCGCTGCTCGTCGGGCGCGAGGTCGACGGCGGCGTGATCACGCTGCGGGTCAAGCTCCCGGCGATCGTGACGGTCGATCTTCGCATCGTGGCGCCGACCAGCGTGTACTCCAGCAAGACCGCGCCGACCTTCAAGTACAACGACGGCGTCCGCTTCGCGGCGCTCCCGGCGATCATGGCCGCGAAGAAGAAGCCGCTCGTCGCGGTCCCGCTGGCCGAGCTCGCCGCGGATCAGAGCCTCCAGGTGACCTACCACTCCTTCCAGGCGCCGCCCGCCCGCAAGGCCGGCATCAAGGTCAAGGACGTGACCGAGCTCGTGAACCGCCTGAAGACCGAAGCGAAGGCGCTCTGAGGAGATGACGAAGATGGCAAACGTTCTCGTCGTGGCCGAAGCCGCGGATGGCAAGCTGAAGAAGACCACCCACTCCGCGATCACGTTCGCCCAGAAGGCCGCGCAGGCGCTGGGCGGGACATTCTCGATCCTCGTCGTGGGCGACAGCGTCGCCGCGGCCGCAGAAGAGGCGAGAGCCCTGGGCGCCGACAAGGTGCTCGTCGCGGACGACCCGTCGCTCGAGGACTACGTGGCCGAGCGCTACGCGCCCACGGTGGCCGAGGTCGGCAAGGGCTACGCGGTCGTCGTCGGCACCGCCAGCGCCTACGGCAAGGACCTGCTCGCGCGCGTCGCCGGCCGGCTCGGCGCCGGCTACGCGTCGGACATCTCCGACGTGATCATCGAGGGCAGCACGCTCAAGTACAAGCGGCCGATGTTCGCGGGCAACGCCTTCGGCTTCTGCACGATCGGCACGCCCATCCAGGTGGTGAGCGTGCGGCAGAGCGCCTTCACGGCGGCAGAGCCCACCGGCTCGGCCTCGCCCATCGAGAAGGTCGCCGTCGTCGCGGCCGGCGCCGCGGCGTCGCGCATCGAGTTCGTGTCGTTCGATCAGGTCAAGAGCGAGCGTCCCGAGCTGGCCGAGGCGAAGGTCGTCGTGTCCGGCGGCCGCGCCCTGAAAGAGCGCTTCAACGAGCTCCTCGATCCGCTCGCCGACACGCTGGGCGCCGCCCTCGGTGCCAGCCGTGCGGCGTGCGACGCGGGCTACGCCCCGAGCGATCTCCAGGTCGGCCAGACCGGCAAGGTCGTCGCCCCGCCGCTCTACTTCGCGGTCGGCATCTCGGGCGCGATCCAGCACCTCGCCGGCATGAAAAACTCCAAGGTCATCGTCGCGATCAACAAGGACGCCGACGCGCCGATCTTCCAGGTCGCCGACTACGGTCTCGTGGCCGATCTGTTCCAGGCGGTCCCCGAGCTCGTGAAGCAGCTCCAGGTCGCAAAAGCGTCGTAATCATTCTCGCTCGCCGCGGCAGCACGGCCGCGGCAGTATCTTCCCCACATGCCCGTCCCGTTCTCTGCCCGCGCCACCCTCGCGGCGGGCGCTGCCCTGTGTCTCGGCCATCTCGGCTGCGTCCAGACCCCGACCATCCAGCTCCACCACGTCGACTTCAAGGGCCCGTCGCTCACCGGCGCGGTGCTCGACGTCGTGCTCGAGATCCACAATCCAAACAGCTTCGACGTGAAGGTCCGCAGCGTCACCGCCGACACGACGTTCGCGAACCGGTACCTGCTCCCGACGATTCACCTGCAGCCGAACCAGTGGCTGCCCTCCGGGCAGAAGACCCTGGTCCGCGTGCCGACCGTGCTGCCGTGGCTGATGATCCCGGGCATCGTGGCCGAGACCGTCTTCTCGCCGGTGGTCCATTTCCGGGTCCGGGGCTCGGTCGACGTGACGGCCACGCGCATGTTCGGCATCGAGGAGGACAACTATCCCGTCGACGTCCAGGGCACGCTGCCGCGCACGCTGATGGTCCAGCTCGGCAGCGGCCAGATCAGCTTTTGATCAGCGCGTGACTTCGCTTTCACGCGAGCGCCCTCCGCCACGAGGTGGACCCGCTCGGTGCGCCCCAGATCACTCCGCAACATCTCGCGCGCGCTGTCAGACGCCCGATGCGCTCACGCGAGCCGCCTCGCGCAGGCGATGGATCGTGAGCGCCCTCGGACACGAGGTGGACCCGCTCGGTGCGCCCCGAATCACGGGGCCGCGGGCCGTGGTGATCGGCGCGAGCGCGGGGCCTTCTGCCTCGATGCGCGCGATCCAGTCCGCGCACTCGGCGGGGGACAGGACGCCGTCGACGACGACGTGAAGGGGTTTTTGCAGGTCGATGAGGTTCGCCATCATGGCTTTTGACTCTGGTGGATCGCGCGTCCATCCAGGTCGCGCGGGGCGGCGCTGCGCGCGCAGGGCGGCGGTCATTTTACAGGTGAATCTGACAGACGAGCCGGGAACGACGCTTGCCATGTACTCTCGGATCTGGAGGCTTATCTGATGCGTCGAGCTTGGATGATTTTGCTTGTGATCACGGCGGCGCTTTCCGCAGCCCTGCCGATCGCGTGCGGCGCAGGCGGGAACGACACGACCGGCGGGAGCACCACGACGGCCGGCCCGGGGACGGGCGGCAGCGGCGGAGGGACCGGCGGCGAAGGGGGCCTGATCGGCGTCGGGGGCAACACCAACAAGCTCGAGATCGTGCCGGCGACGGCCGAGATCATCGTCACCAACGGCGCCGGCACCACCGTCGATTTCGACCTGCTGTCGGCCGGAACGAGCGTCAACGCCAAGTGGAGCGTCGACAAGAGCTCCGTCGCGACGGTCGACGACAACGGCGTCGTGACCGCGGTCGGCACCAAGGGCGGCGAGGTCAAGGTCACCGCGAAGTACGGCAACGACTCGAAGGTCGGCATCCTCACGGTGAAGATCGTCACCGAGCAGAACCCGGGCGGCCTGACCGACGCCGACATCGGCATCCTCAAGGGCCCGACCGATCCCAACGCCGGGACCGTGTGGCTCTACCCGTACGACAAGACGGTGTTCCCGAAGGGCATCTACCCGCCCGAGCTGATGTGGAACGGCGGCAACGCCGGCGACCTCTACTACGTGCGCTTCAAGACCAAGTACGTCGACACCGGCATCCTCACCAAGGTCGATCCGCCGTCGCGTTTCCTCATGGAGGAGGCGGCGTGGCACACGCTGACCGAGAGCGGCAAGGGCGAGGACGTCGAGCTCTCGATCACGCGGCTCGTGCCGGGCGCTGCCAAGGCGACCGCGGTGGTGACCAACACCTGGAAGATCGCGACGGGCGCGCTGCGCGGCTTCGTCTACTACTGGTCGAACTCCGCGGGGCGCGTCCTGCGCATCGATCCCGCGAAGGGCACGGCACCGGAAGACTTCCTCGCGGCGGCCGGCGTCAACGACGGTTGCTCGACGTGCCACACCGTCTCGGCCGACGGCCTGACGCTCGTCATCGGCGGCGACGTGTCGACGTCGACGTTCGATCTGCTGACGAACACGCCGAAGCTGGCGCTGGGGAGCATCGGCAAGCCGGTGCGCAACTGGGCGATGCCGGCGGTCTCACCGGACGGCAAGGTGCTGATCGAGAACAACGCGCCGCTGCCGGGACCGCCGGGCGGCAGCGCCGGGATGTGGGATCCGCAGACGGGCGCCAAGCTCGCCGGCACCGGGCTCGACAACGTGCTCCTCGACATGCCGGCGTTCGCCCCGTCGGGAAAGATGATCGCGGCGGTCGGCCACGGCGGCGCGCACGACCTCATCAAGTACCTGTTCGATCCGCAGACGAACATGGTGTCGGGCGAGACCAAGCTGGTCGATGCGGGCGGCGACGCGAGCCTGAGCGCGATCTGCTTCCCGAGCGTCGCCCCCACCGCGGCCGACGACACGACGTGGGCCACCTATCACCGCGGGGTGTACCCGGCGTCGCTCGACACACGCGACGGTCCGGGCGATCTGTTCCTCGCCAGCATGGACACCCCGGGCGTCGAGATTCGCCTGCGCAACGCCAACGGCGACGATTACCCGTTCCCCGTCGGCGATCGCGACCGCCACTTCAGCTACGAGCCGACGTTCGCGCCGCAAGAAGCCGGTGGCTACAACTGGATCGTGTTCACGGCCCGGCGCACCTACGGCAATCGCCTCACGGGCAACTCGACGCAGGTGAAGCAGCTCTGGATCACGGCGGTCAACCTGAACCCCCAGCCGGGCGAGGACCCCAGCCACCCGGCCTTCTGGGTGCCGGGCCAGGACGCGAACTTGAACATGCGCGGCTTCTGGGCGCAGAAGAACTGCATCCAGGCCGGGCTGGTCTGCAACAACGACTCCGACTGCTGCGGCGGTGTGTGCTCGAACGGCATCTGTCTGGGCCTGCCGCCGGACGAGTGCGCCGAGGACGGCGCGAGCTGCACGCTCGACACCGACTGCTGCGACTTTCCGTCGGGCGCAACCTGCCAGGCGGACGGCACCTGCGGGACCGATATCCCGCAGTGACGCCGGTGACACGGCGAGTGGCACGCTGACGCAGGCGTGCGGATGACACGCCGAGGGCCCCTGTTGCGACGCTCGCAGCAGGGGTTTTCTGCATGAATTTGGGTTGGGGACTGTGTGGGTGGGCCACCCCTCGCGCGATCGTGTGACGCGCTGATCCGCTCGCTCGGCCTTGCGTCTTGCGACGATGCGAGAGACGATGTTCCAAATAACGAACTCTCGCGCAGACAACCGGTTGGCTGCGCGGGAAGTGACGAGGATGGAGGGTTCATGACATTCGGGACTTCCGCGTTTCAGCGAGAAAACGTCCACCAGGGTTCGCAGAGCTCGCCGGCGACGGCGAGGGTCGTCCAGGCAGGGCTGCGCCCGCGGGCTCCCGGCTTCGAGGCCACTACCCAGGCAGCACCGCCGTCGGTCACATGGATTGGTCCCATGGAGGTGATGATGGAGGGCTGCCGTTACCGGCTCGTGCCGGCCGATGCCGCCGCGAACCAGACCAGCGCAGGCCCAACAAGCAGCGCGAACATCGCGAACATCGAACCGCTCACGCCGCGTGAGACACAGATCGCACGGCTCGTCGCCGATGGCTTCGTCAACAAGGAGATCGCCGCGAAGCTGACGATCAGCGAGTGGACCGTGTCGACGCACATGCGCCGAATCTTCGCGAAGCTGGGAGTGGAAACACGCGCGGCGATGGTGCTGCGCTGTTTCGGACGGGCGCGCTAGCCGCGACGCCCACGGCGCGAACGAGCGCCGCACGAACGCCGCACGAACGCCGCACGAACGCCGCACGAACGTTACGAAACCAGGAGCGTCCGCGCTACCGCGGACCTCCCCACCGAAGGCCGTGCCTCCTGCCGGCCTTCACCCTCAGTCGATCTTCAGCAACTCTTTGACCTTCGCGATCACCTGCGGAGCCTGGATCGGCTTGGTGATGTACGCGTTGGCGCCGAGCTGCAGGGCGCGCTGGCGATCTTCCTGCGAGCCCTCGGTCGTGATGATGATGATGGGCGTGTCCTTGTGCACCGGATCGCTGCGCACGCGCTTCACGAGCTTGAGCCCATCCATGATGGGCATGTTGATGTCGGTGATGATGACGTCGTACTTGGTGGAGGCGAGCTTGCGCAGCCCGTCCACGCCGTCGTCGGCCTCGGTCACCCGGAGGTTCTTCACGCGCGCGAGGGCGAAGACCAAAAGCTGCCGCATCATGGGCGAGTCTTCGACGATCAGGCACGAGTATTCGGCAGCCATCGATCAGTCCTCCGCCGCGAGGAACGCCTGAACACCGGGCACTTTGCGACCGGCATCGGCGAACAAGCGTGCATTCACGAGCGCCGGGGCGGCCTGTGCGCCGAGCAGCTTGAAAAGCTCGTTGTCCACGTGGATAAACTCCGTCTTCTGCGTGAGCGTGCCGAAGATGGCGATGATACCGACGGTGCGACCGTCGAGCTGCATCGGCACCACGGCTGCGGGATCGGCGAATGAGCCCTTGGATGTGTCCGCGGCGGTGCCCGTGTAGAGACGGCCCGAGCGGAAGGTATCGGAGAGCGGCCCGTCGGCGATGGGGATGCGGGCGATCGCGTCGGGGTTGACCCCCTCGCTCGCGATCGCGAGCAGCTCGGTCTTGTCGTCGGAGACCATGTACACGGCGAACTCGGCGGCGCCGAGGAACTGAGCCAGCAGCTCCTTGAGGTTGCGGATGCAGGTGCGCACGGTGCGCGCGGAGTGGAGCTGCGTGGAGGCGACGTAGAGGTTGGCGAGGTTGGCGAGCTCGCCCTCGATCTCACGGTAGTCGACGTCGATTCGGGTGGTGTCCGCCTCGACGCGGGCGTGCCGCTTGAGGAGGTCCTGCTTCTCGGTCTCGAGGTCTTCGATCTTGCGGATGAGATCTCGGATGGCCGTGTCGGAGGCGAGGTGGGCGACGAGCTTGCCGTTCTCGCTCTCCACCTCGGAGACCTTGTCGCGCAGGCGCTCGTTCTCCCGCAGGAGCTCCTCCGTGAGCTGGGCGCCCTTGCGGAAGAACTGCTGGATGAAAGCGTCGCGTTCTTTCTTCAGGTCGTCGACCGGCACGTCGGATTGGTGGGTACGCCCGCCTTTGTCTGCCATAGGTCCATCGCCGTCGTCGGTTGCCAGGCGCCTCGCGGGGGATCGAGAAGAAGTAGGAGCGTTGGTGAGCGCTCTGCTGAAGCGCGAGCCCGCAAGGGCTGCAGGCTAACACGCGATCGCCGATGGACGGAAGGACGGCACGCGCGACCGGGCGAGACCCCCCTCGCGGTGCGAGCGCCGGCCGCGGCGGCTAGGTGGATTCGAGCTTCTTGGCGAGCTTGAGGTAGCGGCGGAGGCGGCCGAACGCGAGGAAGGGGGCCTTGCGCATGGCGGCCACGTTGCGAGCGCCGACGAGGAGCATGGCCGCGCGCAGCTCGGCCTCGACCTCCTGGAGGAAGCGGACCGCGCCGGCCTTTCCACCTTCGACGAAGGCCTTGAGGACGGGGCGCGCGATGCCGGCGGCGTGAGCGCCCAGGGCGAGCGCCTTGGCGATGTCGAGCCCGCTGCCGACCCCGCCTGTCGCGATGATCGTCTTGAAGCGCGGGCGAACGCGGCGCGCGATGGCGACCGAGGCCGCGGTGGGCACGCCCCACTCGCGGAAGGCTTCGCCGAGCGGGCGCGCCTCGCTGTCGGCGCGCGCGGTCTCGACGGCGACCCACGAGGTGCCGCCGGCCCCCGAGACGTCGATGTGGCGGATGCCGCTCTTCGCCAGCCGCAGCGCGACGCTGGGACCGATGCCGCAGCCGGTCTCCTTCACGACGATGGGCCACGGCAGCTCGCGCGCGAGGCGCTCGAGCGTGGCGACGATGCCCTCGAAATCGCGATCGCCGCCGGGCTGGATGATCTCCATCGCGGGGTTGAGGTGGATGCACATGGCGTCGGCGCCGACCCGCGCGGAGAGCTCGGCGAGCGCTTCGGTCGGGAGGGAGCGGGCCTGCACCGCGCCGATGTTGCCCATCACGAGCGTGGTCGGCGCGACGTCGCGCACCGAATACGTCGCGCCCTTCTCCTCGGCGACCAGCATGGCGCGCTGGCTCCCGAGCCCGAAGCCGTAGCCGCGCTCCTCCGCGATCTGCGCCAGGGCGAGGTTGATCTCGCGGGCCCGCTCGGTCCCGCCCGTCATCGCCGCGATGATGATCGGCGCGCGGAGGCGCTTGTCGAGGAGCACCACCGACGTATCGACCGCGTCGAGCGAGAGCTCGGGCAGGGCGTCGTGGATCAGCTCGACGTCGTTGAAAAGGGTGGTTTTCTGGTGGAAGCCGACGTCGCCCGTGGCGCATAGCTCGATGTGATCGGCTTTCCGCTGGGCGATCGGCGTGGCGTCATTCGACATGCGACGGCGATCTCTAGGAGGCCGTCGCGCGGCTGGCAACCGATCTCGGTAGTTGTGGGTGCGTCGTGGGGGCGGCGCGGGTGCGAGGTTGGCGCCCGGCCGGCCGTCTTCTATGCTGGCAGGGATGGATCTGCCCACCGAAACCCAGATTCGCTGGATCTTCAACGCCACGGCGCGGCTCCTGGAAGCGGGCGCCGAGCCCGTGCGCGGCCTGATCCTCCCCACCGCCGCGTATTTTCCCGACGCGTTCGACGGCTCGCCGAAGGCGGTCGCTGCCCTGTGCGCCCGCATTCAGGAGCACGCCGGGCTGTCCGACGTCGTGACCGAGGTGAAGGTCGCGGCGCCCGACGGGACGGCCCAGAAGGCGAGCTGCTCGAGCGGCGCGTGTGGTCCCGGCGGCGGTCTCGCCACGAAGATCGAGCGCATCGCGCGGCACAGCGACGGCTCGTACACGATCGGGGTGGGCGCGGGCGAGGTGCGGCAAGCGGCGGCGCTGACCACGGCGCTCACCCGCGCGGTGGCGACCATCTTCCTGGTGGAGTCGGGCGCCATCGAGACGACACCGCCGAAGGACATCGAGGCGACGGCCGATCTGGCGGCGACGCTGCTCGGCTTCGGTGTGCTGATGACGAACGGCTCGCACATCTACATGAAGAGCTGCGGCGGGGTGCAGGTCCACTCGGCGACCAAGATGGGCGTCGAAGAGCTGGGCCTCGCGCTCGCGCTCTTCTGCGCGCTGCACGAGCTCCCGGACCGCCTGGCGCAGAAGCACCTGGAGACGACGCCGCGCGAGAGCTTCGACGAGGCGAGCGTGTGGGTCGCGTCGAACCGGAAGCTCGTGCGCCTGTTGCGCTCGGACCCGATCGCGATCGCCGAGGACCGTTACCAGATCGGCGAGGCGCGGAGCTGGCTCGCGCGGGCCCTGGGCTTCGGCAAGAAGAAGCAGGTCACCCCCGAAGAGGAGCTGGCGCAGATCGAGAAGTGGGTCGCGAGCCCCGCCGCGATCAAGGCGGTCGACGCGAAGAAGGCGGCGCGCCTGGCGGAAATCCGCGCGTTCATGGAAGAGAACGCCGAGACCTGACGGAAACGATCCTGGCGCGCCGCGGCGAATGATAAAGCGGCGGCCATGGCCGGTACGCTCTGGGACAAGGGCGGCGTCTCCGACGCCGAGATGATGCGCTACACGGCGCGCGACGATCACAAGCTCGATCAGCGCCTGCTCGCCTACGACATCGCCGCGACCGCAGCGCACGTCCGCGGGCTCGGGCGGATCGGCGTGCTCGACGACGGCGAGGTCACGCGGCTGGTGCAGGCGCTCGACGCGCTGGGCGAAGAGAACGCCGCCGGCGCCTTCGTGCTGACGGAGAACGACGAGGACGGCCACACCGCGATCGAGATGCGCTTGCAGGAGCGGCTCGGCGACGTCGGGAAGAAGGTCCACACGGGGCGCAGCCGCAACGATCAGGTGCTCGTCGCGATGCGCCTCTACGAGCGCGACGCCCTCGACGCGATCGCCGGAGCCGCGGGCGAGGCGGCGCGCGCGCTGCTGGATCTGGCCGCGCGCGAGGAGCGCACGCCGATGCCGGGGTACACGCACCTCCAGCGCGCGGTGCCGTCGTCGGTCGGATACTGGGCGGCCGCGCTCGCCGAGGGCTTCTGCGATGCGATCGAGTCGCTGGGCGCGGCGCGCCGGCTCGCCGATCGCTCGCCGCTCGGCGGGGCCGCGGGCTTCGGCGTGAACCTGCCGCTCGATCGGGCCGGCGTCGCGAAGGACCTCGGGTTCGCGGCGATCGCGGTGAACCCCATGGCGTCGCAGACCTCGCGGGGCATCGTCGAGGCGCAGATCCTGTCGGCGTGCTGGCACGCCACGGCGACGGTGCGGCGCTTCGCCTGGGACGTGAGCCTGTTCACGACCGCGGAGTTCGGCTTCGTGAAGCTCGACGACGCGCTGACGACGGGCTCGTCGATCATGCCGCAGAAGCGCAACCCCGACGTCATCGAGCTGATGCGCGGGGCGTGCGCCGTCGTGCAGGGCGGGCTCGTGGAGGTCCAGACCATCGTCGCGCTGCCCTCGGGCTATCACCGCGATCTGCAGCTCACGAAGGGCCCGACCATGCGCGGGCTCGACGAGACGCTGGCGACCGTCCGGCTCGTCCCGCGGGTCCTGAAGGGGATGACCTTCGACCGGGCCCGCATGGCCGCGGCGGTGACCCCCGAGTGCTTCGCGACCGATCGCGCGGTGGAGCTGGCCGCGTCGGGGGTGCCGTTCCGCGAGGCCTACAAGAAGGTCGCGGCCGAGATCTCGGGGCTCGCTCAGGGCGACGCGCTCGCGAGCCTGACGGCGCGGACGTCGTACGGCTCGCCGGGCAACCTGGCGCTCGACGACCTGGCGAAGCGGCTGGAGACGGTGCAAAAGGCGCTACGCATGGCTTGACGGCCGCTCCACCGAAGAGGATAGAGGTGCGTATGTCCGGAGACGGATCGCCGACCCTCGAAAGCCTGGTGGAGAGCGGTTTGCACTCGCACGCGCCCGACAAAGAGGGCGTCGAGCGCCTGCGCGAACGGCTCCACGCCTACATGGAGAAAAAGGGCCTGCGCTCCACCAACCAGCGCCGCCTCATCATCGACACGTTCTTCGAGGGCGCGTCGCACATGACCATCGAAGACCTCCTGGCGGAGGTCCGCGCCCGCGAGCCGAGCATCGGTTATGCGACCGTGTACCGCACGCTCAAGCTGCTCGCCGAGTGCGGCGTCGCGTCGGAGCGGCATTTCGGCGACGGGCCCGGCCGCTACGAGCTGGCGGACGAGGCGACCACCCACCACGACCACCTGATCTGCACCTCGTGCCGCCAGATCATCGAGTTCGAAGAGCCCCGGATCGAAGCCATCCAGGACGAGATCGCGGCCCGCTACGGCTTCGAGATCCACTCGCACAAGCACGAGATGTACGGCATCTGCTCCACCTGCCGCGCGACCGAGCGCAGCAACGGCGTCGCTCCCCGCGCCACCCGGCGGCCGCAGCCGGCGTGATGGCTGGTCTCGCCGCGGCAGCGAGCAGCCCCAGCTCGCTGGTCCTCATGATGCGGCCACGGGCGATCCCGGGCGGCGTGCGCAGCTCGCTCCGCGCGGTGTTCGGCGGATGAGCGGTTGTCGCCACGGCGGTCATTTCGGATAAGCTGCGGCCCGTGCGTCGCTGCCTCCGCTCGCTTGCCGCCTTTTTCAGCTCTCACACCATCGGCGCGAGCATCGCGCTCGGCGCCCTCGCCAGCGCCGTGATCGGGGCGAGCGTGGCGAGCGCCGCCGCCGATCCGCCGGACGTCATGCCGCTCTCCGACGTGAAGCCGCGCATGAAGGGCTACGGGCTCACGGTGTTCTCGGGCACCACCCCCGAGAAGTTCGACGTCGAGATCATCAGTGTCCTGAAGAACTTCCGCCCGAACCAGGACCTCATCCTCATCAAGACCCCGAACCACCCGCGGCTCGACGCGGCGCGGGTCGTCGCCGGCATGAGCGGCAGCCCCATTTATCTGAATGGCAAGATGATCGGCGCCTACGCCTACGGCTGGATCGCGGGCGTCGAGCCCATCGCCGGTGTGACGCCGATCCGCAGCATGCTCGACGAGCTCGCGCGCCCCATCCCGAAGACCGTGATCCCGAGCGGCGGCGCGCCGCTCCCCGCGAGCCAGGGCGTGACACCGCAGACCGCGGAGGCGTCGAGCCTCGCGTCCGCGCCGCCCGCCACCAAGTCGGCGCGCAGCTTCGTCGGGAGCGCCGAAGCGTACGACCTGCGCGCCCACGCCAAGCAGATCGCCGCGAAGAGCTCGCCCGCGCTCGCCGCGCCCGAAGGTGTCGGCCTCGCCCGCGCGTCGACGCCCCTCCTGCTCGGCGGCATGTCCAACGCCTCGACCAAGCTCGCGTCCGACCTGTTCGGACCCATGGGTCTCGACACCGTGCAAGCGGGCGGCGGCGGCTCGGCCAAGGTCGCCGCCGATGCGCCGACCAACTTCGTCGACGGCGGCGGGATTGGCGTGCAGCTCATCCGCGGCGACATGTCCGCCATGGGCCTCGGCACCGTGACGCGCGTCTCGGGCGGCAAGGTCCTCGCGTTCGGTCACCCCATGATGAACGGCGGCATCGAGCTGTTCCCGACGGCGATCGCCAAGGTCCACTGGATCCTCGCGAGCTTCCAGCGCAGCTTCAAGATCGGCGAGGCGGCGCGCCCGATGGGTGCGCTGGTGAACGATCGCCAGGCCGCGATCGTCGTCGACTCGCAGGTCACTGCCCCGACCATCCCCATGACCATGAAGATCGAGGGCGTCGACGGCGCGCCCAAGACCACCTGGAACATGGAGGTCACGCACGACAAGTTCATGGCCCCGGCGTTCACCGCGATGGCGCTCGGAAACGCGGTCGAGACGACGACCTCCGAGCGGCGCGACATGACGTGGCGGGCCACCAGCAAGCTCAAGATCGCCAGGTACGGAACCATCAGCTTCGACGATTTCGGGGCGGGCGACGGCGGCCAGCCGGGGGCCGAAGACTTCGTCCGCGGGCGGCTCGTCCGCGCGATCGGCTCGCTCATGAACAACCCCTGGGAGGACGTGAAGATCGAGAGCATCGAGACGACGATGCGCGTCACGTTCGAGCGCGAGGTCGCCATCCTCAAGGGGGTGAAGCTGCTCGACGTCGAGGTCGACGCCGGTGAGTCCGTCCGCATCGAGCTCACGCTGCTGCCGCACCAGGGCAAGGCCGAGACGAAGACCATCTCGGTCCCGATGACCGCGGAGATGGCGGGGCGCGACGTCGACATCGAGCTCGCCCCCGGGTACGAGGTCGAGCGGCCGCAGCCCTCGCCGAGCAGCGTCGCCGAGCTGGTGAGCGTGCTCCCCAACCAGGTGTTCGACGGCGAGAGCATGGTCGCGACCATCCGGCTGAAAGAGAACGGCGCCGCCGTCTCCGGCAAGCTCGCCTCGCGCCTGCCGCCCGGCGCCATCGACACCCTGCGCTCCGCGACGGACTCCGACGGCCCCGAGGTCTTCGCAGCGATGACCCACCAGGTCGTGCCGATGAAGCGGTTCATCGTCGGCCGCGACTCGGTGCGCGTCAAAGTCCGCCCCCTCCTGAAGTAGCCCCGATCGTGGTTCCTCTTCCGTCCACCCTCGACCAGCCAGCCCCACCGATCACCGCATGAGCCCCAAAAACCTCCTTCGTCCCATTCTTCCAGTAGCCCTCTTCGCGTTCGCCGCGTTCGCCGCGTTCGCCGCGCTCGCCGCTTCGCCTGCCCACGCCGTCGGCACGCGCACCTTCCAGCTCGACTCGCTCGAGGACTTCAAAGGCGGCGACTTCACGGGCACGAGCGTCGACTCGACCGGCAACCTGCGCGCCGGCCTCGCCCTCGGCACGACGCCCATCTCAGACGCGCAGTCGGTGTGGAGCAGCGTCGTGCTCGGCGACGGCAGCGTGCTGCTCGGCACCGGCAACGAAGGCAAGATCTTCAAGATCAACGGCGGCCAGGTTGGCCTCGCCGCGACCACCGGGCAGATGGCGGCCAGCGCGATGATCGCGGCGTGGGGCGGCGACGTGATCGTCGGCACCTTCCCCGAGGGGAAGCTCTACAAGCTGGCGGGCGGCAAGACCGACGGCAAAGAGGCCGCGAAGTTCGCCGATCTGCCCGAGACCGAGGACGTCTGGGCGCTCGCCTACGACGACAAGGCGAAGGCGCTCTACGCCGGCACCGGCCCGCAGGGCAAGGTCTACCGCATCGATCAGACCGGCAAATCGCAGGTGTATTTCGACAGCGACGAGGCCCACATCGTGTCGCTCGCGCTCGACGGCAGCGGCAACCTCTACGCCGGCTCGAACGGCAAGGCGCTGCTCTACAAGCTCACCGGCCCGGGCCGCGCGGCGATCGTCCACGACTTCGACGGCGACGACGTGAAGGCCATCTCGGTCGCGCCCGACGGCGCCGTGTACGCGATCGCCAACAAGTACTCCGAGACCTTCGCGCCCCCGAAGCGCAACAAGACGGGCCAGAGCGGCCCCACCCCGTCGCGACCCGGCAAGCCTGGAAAAGGCCAGCTCGTGCGCATCGGCAAGGACGGCGTCGTCGAGAAGATGCTCGACGACAACGACACCCATTACGTGACGCTCGCCATCGGCGACGACGGCGCGCCGTATGTCGGCACCGGCGCGGACGGCCGCGTGTACACGGTGAACGACAACCACCTGTCGCGGCTCGTCGCCGACACCGAAGAGCGTCAGGTCGGCGCGCTCGTGCTGAGCGGCAAGAAGAAGTTCATCGCGACGACCGATCCCGCCGTCTTCCACGAGGTGAAGGGCACCGGCGGCGCCGATGCGGTGTGGACGAGCAAGGTCCTCGACGCCGGCTTGCGCGCGACGTTCGGGCGGCTCGCGTGGCGCTCCGAGGGGCAGGTCGAGCTCGAGACGCGCACCGGCAACACCGAGACGCCGGACACGACCTGGAGCGCGTGGTCCAGGTCGCTGACCGAGCCCGGCGACGTCGCCAGCCCCGCGGGCCGCTACGTGCAGATGCGCGCGCGTTTCAGCAAGGACGCGAAGGCTGTCGTCCGCGAGGTCGTGCTGAGCTTCGTGACTGACAACGCCCGCGCGATCCTCACGAGCGTCGAGGCCTCCGCCAAGAGCCAGCCGCGCAGCCCGCTCAAGACGGGCGTCGTCGCTT
>Ga0163144_10010472_pt1 | contig 19764 bp, 33 predicted proteins | sample OliLak19BULKMAT1_FD_123175 | JGI IMG/M metagenome (GOLD analysis project Ga0163144, IMG submission 123175) | Freshwater microbial mat bacterial communities from Lake Vanda, McMurdo Dry Valleys, Antarctica - Oligotrophic Lake LV.19.BULKMAT1 | ecosystem: Environmental > Aquatic > Freshwater >... | reverse complement strand
GTCGATCTTGACGATGCCCCGGTCCTGGACAAAAAAAAGAAGCATCGTATTGAGGTGGTGGTAGACCGCTTCAAGGTTCGTAAGGACCTGGGTATCCGCCTGGCAGAGTCTATTGAGACCGCCTTGGGCCTGACCGACGGTCTGGCGTCGATCAGTTACATGGACAGCAGTGAGACGGACATCAGTTTTTCCGCCCGTTTCGCCTGTCCCCAGTGCGGCCATAGCATTGATGAACTGGAGCCCCGGCTGTTTTCCTTCAATAACCCTGCAGGAGCCTGCAGCGGCTGCGATGGCCTGGGTGTGAAGCAATATTTTGACGAGGAACGTCTGGTCCTGGACCCCGAGTCGAGCTTGGCGGAGGGCGCAATACGCGGCTGGGATCGGCGCAATGTGTACTACTTTCACATGTTGAATTCTCTGGCCAGGCACTATGGCTTTAATATTGATACACCGTTCAGGGAGTTGAGCAAGAAACACCGGCAAATCATCCTGCACGGCAGCTCCAAGCAGGAAATTGCCTTTTCCTACATCAACGACCGCGGTGATATCTTTCAACGCACACACCCCTTCGAAGGCATCCTTCCCAATATGGAACGCCGTTATCGGGATACGGAGTCGCAGTCGGTACGGGAGGAGTTGTCCAAATTTTTGGCCACCCAGCCCTGCCCCGATTGCCACGGCACGCGGCTGCGACGCGACGCTCGCCATGTTTTTATGGACGGCTACGACCTGCCGAGCATCACGGCCATGCCAGTGGGCGAGGCAGAACTTTACTTTGGACAATTGAAACTGGAAGGCCGCCGCGGCGAAATCGCCGATAAAATTCTGAAAGAGCTGCGCGCCCGCTACCGTTTTCTGGTCGACGTGGGACTTAACTATCTAACGTTAAGCCGCAGCGCCGAGACCCTGTCGGGCGGAGAAGCCCAACGCATCCGCCTGGCATCCCAGATTGGCGCAGGGCTGGTGGGTGTTATGTACATTCTGGACGAGCCATCCATTGGCCTGCACCAGCGCGACAATGAACGGCTGCTGGCCACCCTCACTCATCTGCGCGATATGGGCAACACCGTGCTGGTAGTGGAGCACGACGAGGACGCGATTCGCAGTGCGGACCACATTATTGATATCGGCCCAGGCGCCGGCATACACGGGGGCCGGGTAGTAGCGTCAGGCACCCTGCAAGATATCCTCAACTGCGAACACTCTCTTACGGGCGCCTATCTTTCAGGGGCGAAGGAAATCAGCATACCGGAGCGGCGCACACCACGCGATGCGCAGCACTTGCTCGTTCTAACGGGAGCAACGGGCAACAATCTGCAATCGGTCACTCTGGAAATCCCACTTGGGTTGCTGACCTGCATCACCGGAGTGTCCGGCTCGGGCAAATCATCCCTGATCAACAGTACGCTCTACCCGATCGCCGCCACGGAACTCAATGGTGCCACGACGCTAACACCGGCACCCTTTGAGTCGATAACAGGTATGGAGCAGATCGACAAGTGCATAGACATCGACCAGAGCCCCATCGGCCGCACACCCCGGTCCAATCCGGCGACCTATACCGGCATTTTCACCCCGGTACGCGAACTGTTTGCGGGCACGCAGGAGGCGCGCTCCAGGGGGTACAAGCCAGGCAGATTCAGTTTCAATGTGAAAGGCGGTCGCTGCGAGGCCTGCCAGGGTGACGGTGTCACCAAGGTGGAAATGCACTTCCTGCCGGATATCTATGTACACTGTGATATCTGCAAGGGACGGCGCTACAACCGTGAAACCCTGGAAGTACGCTACAAGGGCAAGAATATCCACGAGGTCCTGGAAATGACTGTTGAGGACGCACTGACCTATTTTGCGCCAGTCCCTGCCATCGCCCGTAAACTGCAAACCTTAATGGACGTCGGCCTCTCCTACATCCGCCTCGGCCAAGCCGCCACCACACTGTCCGGTGGCGAGGCCCAACGGGTCAAGCTGTCCCGGGAGCTGTCCAAACGCGACACAGGCAAGACCCTGTACATCCTGGATGAGCCGACAACAGGATTGCACTTCGAAGACATCAAGCAATTACTGGAAGTCCTGCACCGCCTGCGCAATCACGGCAACACGGTGGTCATCATCGAGCACAATCTTGATGTTATCAAAACGGCGGACTGGATCGTGGACCTGGGTCCCGAGGGCGGGAGTGGTGGCGGCAGGATTATCGCCACAGGCACTCCGGAAGAGGTGGCGAAGACCAGGGGCTCCTTCACTGGACAGTTTCTGGCAAAAGTATTGAAAAAGCGCAATCGGCGCAAGGCTGCCTGACCAACGCCTAGCGGCGGATATCCTCGACCTCCAGAAGAATGAACTTCATAGGTATTCCCACAAGACCGTGAACAATCGAACTCGACTGTACCCTGAACAACAAGACATCATATTTCCAGTTGATCATATGAAAGCTCTCCTGCGTGCCATTGGATATACTCACATCGACACTGTAATCACCGACAGGCAATAGAGGCATGGTAAATTCAAAGCTCGCAACACACATCTGCCCGGCTGGAACCGCTACTGGTGATTCCCGGTACGACAGATAAGTATTGTCCCCAAAAACGGCCTGGCCCAAACGATTCTTAATAAAGAAGCCAACGATAGGCCTATCCAGATTGATCGCGCTGACACAGTGAATCCTCAGTGTTACGCTTTCGCCGCCTACCATCCACGTCAGCTTTTTTCCATTTTCCAGAAACTCGACGTCGACAATATCAGCCTGTCCCTCAGTGAAGTCTGCAGCGTTTTCATTAAATGCAAAGAGTTCGATGTCATTTCTCAAATTGCTGCTGTTGATAAATTCGTAGCGCTGATCCCTGTACTCTATCGAGGGTCTGGGGCTTGTGTATCCTGTGATAGTCGCTGTGTCTGGTTTCGCGACGACCTCAGTGTTATACAGACCCTCCAGATACAGACTCACCACATCTTTTGCCACACCTATTGATTGCACTTCGCCCCTATCCAACCATATGGCACGATTACAGAGACCGACGACCGAACTTGTATCATGGGACACAAACAAAAGGGTGCCGCGCTCACAGAAGCGCCTAAGGAAACGCATACACTTCTGGACAAAATAGGCGTCTCCAACAGCCAGTGCTTCATCGATAACCAGAATATCCGCATCAACGTGTGCAATGACCGCAAACGCAAGCCTGACAACCATGCCGCTAGAGTAAGTTTTGACCGGCTGGTCCAGGAACTCGCCAATATCTGCGAACTCGACAATACTCGGGAACCGTTGGGCAATAGATTGCTCATCCAGACCGAGGATGGAAGCATACAGGTTTACGTTCTCGCGTCCCGTAAACTCGGGGTTGAATCCGGCACCCAACTCCAGCAGCGCTGCAATCTTGCCTCGAACAGCAACTTCTCCAGTGCTTTGTAAAAGCGTGCCGCAGACAATTTGTAAAAGGGTAGATTTACCAGACCCATTTTTTCCGATAATTCCAACTGTTTCCCCCTTCTCGATAGTAAAACTCACATCCCTTAGAGCCTGGAACTCGCTATAATATTGCTTTCTACCGCGCGCCAGCATTTGCATGAAGCGATCCTGTGGCCGCTCATACACCTGGTAAGCCTTACCTAAATGATCCGCCCTAATTACCACCTCAGATGACATCGGCAAATCCACTTCTGGTCTTCTGAAACCAGGCAAAACCCAACCAGGCTACACCAACGCTGACGGCATAATACACACCCAGTTCCGCCGCAGAGGGCAACTGCCCAAAGAGGAGGAGCTCTCTACTGGACTCGATGATAAAAGTGAGAGGATTAAGGTAAAAAGCCCACCGATAGACTTCAGGAATGGAAGACAAGGGATAAAACACGGGTGACAAAAACAGCAGCACCGTACTGATAAACCCTGATATCTGGGACAGATCACGGAAATAAACACCCGCAGCAGAGACAAACCATGAAAGACCGAGAGTGAGAATCATAAGCGGCAGATAAACCAGGGGAACTAGAATTGCTGTCAAGGGAATGTGCCCTGTCAACAATAGTTGGCCGACCAGCAATACAAGCAAACTGACTCCTGCGTGGAACGTGGCAGATCCAATAGAGACCCAGGACAACACTTCCAGGGGGAAGACGACTCGTTTAACAAAATTCGCATTTCCCGTGATCAAGATAGGGCTTCGAATAAAGCACTCGGAAAAAAGCGCGTGCACGATCATCCCGGCGAAGATCATGATAGCAAAACCGCCATCATTGACTATTGCGAACTGCGTCTCACCCCAGCGAGCCTTAAATACGACGGTGAAAACGAAGGTGTAGACAAGAAGAAGCAGTACGGGATTGACAAATGACCAGGCCGAGCCGATAACCGATCCGCGATATCTGGCTGCTACCTCGCGCCTTGTCATTCGGGCAATGAGGGTGCGGTTGCGTGAAAACGATTTAATCAAACTCCAGAGTGAGCCGTTGAAGTGGTTCATTGCTTAGCCCGACTCACTGAGTCTGGAGTAAAGAAAACTTGCTTCTCAACTTGCGTATAAATTGGAAGCACGAAGACCTCAGATAGGTATTATTCCTCGCCCTCAGTACTCACTGGTTGTGGACGATCCACCAACTCGACATAAGCCATCGGTGCTTTGTCTCCGGTGCGATAGCCACACTTGAGAATACGAATGTACCCACCTGGACGCTCCTGGTAACGAGGCCCCAGCTCGTTAAACAACTTGACGACAGCCGAACTATCGCGTGTCCGGTCAAAGGCAAGGCGACGATTGGCAACGCTGTCTTTTTTCGCCAGCGTAATGAGCGGTTCAGCATAGCTGCGCAGCTCCTTCGCCTTCGGCAACGTTGTCCTGATCAGTTCATGCTCCACCAACGAGACAGTCATGTTGCGAAACATGGCTTTGCGGTGAGAACTGTTACGATTTAATTGACGTCCACTGTGACGATGACGCATTTTTGCTATCCTATTTTACTGTGCTATCACAGCACTACTATCTGTTGGTCTGGACTGATCAAGCGTTCAGAACACGATCGTCGTTTTTTAAGCTGGCCGGCGGCCAATTATCCAGGCGCATACCCAGCGACAGACCGCGGGATGCCAGTACGTCCTTGATCTCGGTGAGTGACTTCTTGCCCAGGTTAGGTGTTTTCAGCAACTCAACCTCGGTACGCTGCACCAGATCGCCGATGTAATAGATATTTTCTGCTTTGAGGCAGTTAGCGGAGCGGACTGTCAGTTCCAGATCGTCTACCGGACGCAACAGAATCGGATCGACTTCGTCCTCTTCCACCACGGATTCCGATTCGGACTCACTCTCCAGATCGACAAATACGGCCAGCTGTTGCTGCAAAATTGTGGCCGCACGACGAATCGCTTCCTCGGGATCGATAGTGCCATTGGTTTCCAGGTCCAACACCAGTTTATCCAGATCGGTACGCTGCTCCACCCGGGCCGCTTCAACGACGTAGGAAACCCGATATACAGGGGAAAAAGTTGCGTCCAATTGCAGACGCCCGATAGAGCGCGTTTCATCATCGGGACTTGTACGGGAATCGGCAGGCGAATAGCCGCGTCCGAGCGCCACAGTCAACCGCATATTGATTTCCGCACCGGCGTTGAGATGACAGATGACATGATCGGGGTTGCGAATCTCGATATCGTGATCAACCTGTATATCGCCTGCAGTCACCGTGCCCGGTCCCTTTTTGCTCAGTGTCAGCTCGGCTTCTTCTTTGCCACTCATGACCAAAGCCACGCCCTTAAGGTTCAGCAGAATTTCGATGACATCTTCCTGAACACCTTCAATCGCGCTGTACTCGTGTAGCACGCCATCGATTTCCACTTCAGTAATGGCACTACCGGGCATGGAAGACAACAATATACGACGAAGAGCATTACCCAGAGTATGGCCAAAGCCACGTTCCAGAGGTTCCAGGGTTACCTGGGAGCGTGTGCTGTTTTTCTCGTCAACATTGATCACGCGGGGGGTCAAAAATTCGTTCACTGCACTCTGCATTGGGGCACCTGTCTTTTAGGTTGGTCCTTCAGTGGATTACTTGGAGTAAAGCTCGACGATCAGGTTTTCATTGATATCGGACGACAAATCCTGACGGTCGGGTACTGTCTTGAATACTCCTTCCAACTTCTCGCTGTTGACGTCAATCCACTCGGTTTCGCCACGATGAGAAGCCAGCGCCAGTGCAGACTGCACGCGCAGCTGCTTTTTGGCCTTCTCACGCAAGGCAATAACATCTCCCGCCTTAACCTGATAAGAGGGGATATTCACAACAGCACCATTTACCATAATGGACTTGTGAGAAACCAGTTGGCGGGATTCAGCGCGGGTAGAGCCGAACCCCATACGGTAAACCACATTATCCAGCCGGCTCTCCAAGAGCTGTAGCAGGTTTTCACCGGTTGCCCCCTTAAGACGCGCTGCTTCTTTGTAATAATTGCGAAACTGCTTTTCCAGCACGCCATAGATACGACGCACCTTTTGCTTCTCTCGCATCTGCACACCATAGTCTGACAGGCGGCCACGACGCGCCCCGTGCTGACCTGGAATAGTTTCCAATTTGCACTTGCTTTCCAACGCACGAACCCCGCTTTTCAGGAACAGATCCGTTCCTTCACGACGGGAGAGTTTGCACTTGGGTCCAATATATCGAGCCATGTCAATTCTATCCTGTAAGCGTTATACGCGACGTTTCTTGGGTGGACGGCAGCCGTTGTGTGGGATCGGGGTGACGTCTGTAATGTTGCTGATCTTATAACCGCAGGTGTTCAGCGCACGAACTGCTGACTCCCGACCGGGACCGGGACCTTTCACCTGTACATCCAGATTTTTTAGTCCGTATTCCTTTGCCGCCTCGCCGGCACGCTCAGCCGCAACCTGCGCGGCGAAAGGAGTGCTCTTGCGCGAACCACGAAAGCCAGAGCCGCCCGATGTTGCCCAACTGAGGGTATTACCCTGGCGATCGGTAATGGTAATGATGGTGTTATTGAAGGATGCGTGAATGTGCGCGATACCATCGACAACAGTCTTGGTGATTTTTTTTCGAGTGCTCTTGGCACTTGGCTTAGCCATACTCTATTTCCTGCATTAATATCAACACTGCACTAGGGTGCAGCTACACTAAAAAGGATTCGCGTCGAACAGGGCTTACTTGCGAATCGGCTTGCGCGGTCCCTTACGGGTACGCGCATTGGTCTTGGTTCGCTGTCCTCGCAGAGGCAGACCTCTTCGGTGACGCAGGCCCCGGTTACAACCCAGATCCATCAAACGCTTGATATTCATGGAGAGTTCACGACGCAAATCGCCCTCTACCATCAATTCACCCACTTTGGCGCGAAGAGCATCCATCTCCTGCTCAGTCAACTCGCCTATCTTGACGTTTTCGGCAACGCCGGTGTCAGCACAGAGGCGCCTGGCCTGGCTACGGCCTACCCCGAAAATATATGTCAATGAGATAACAGCATGCTTGTTATCTGGTATGTTGACGCCGGCAATACGAGCCATTCAACTCTCTCCAATCATTTGTCGTCGTTGCATGCTGCACCTTTTTCAAACCCCGGTATTTGACGCTACCGTACCTCGGGGCGCCTACAAAAGGCGCAGCAGTCTAGCGATATCGCTATTAAAAATCAACTGCCGCTGGGCGATCCTTATCCCTGACGCTGCTTGTGTCGTGGATCGGTATTACAGATCACACGGACAACACCCTTGCGCCGGACCACCTTGCAGTTCCTGCAAATTTTCTTTACTGATGCACGTACCTTCATTACAACCACTCCCTACTTGGACAATCCGGACCCGACTATCGAACGCGTCCAGCTCCACCATAATTCTTCAAATTGGCCTTTTTCATCACCGAGTCATACTGGTGTGACATTAGGTGACTCTGCACCTGGGCCATAAAATCCATTACCACCACGACCACAATAAGCAATGATGTGCCCCCCAGATAAAAAGGCACATTCCACATCACAACCAGAAATTGCGGCAATAAACAGACGAGCGCGATATACGCCGCGCCAAACACTGTCAACCGAGTCAGTACGCCATCAATGTAATCGGCGGTTTTTTCTCCGGGCCTGATCCCGGGCACAAAAGCACCCGAACGCTTCAGGTTGTCAGCCACCTCTACGGGATTAAACATCAACGCCGTATAGAAGAAACAGAAAAAGACTACAAATACCGTGAACAAAAGAATGTTCAACGGTTGTCCAGGTCCAATTGCCACCGCGAGGTCCTGTAACCAGTCGGCAGAGCCACTGGAGCCAAACCACTGGGCTATAGAGGCCGGGAACAACAAAATACTACTGGCAAAAATTGCCGGAATTACGCCGGACATATTCACTTTCAACGGCAGATGGGAGCTTTGCGCCTGGTACATCTTGCGGCCCTGCTGCCTCTTCGCATAGTTCACTGTGATGCGCCGCTGACCGCGCTCGATAAACACAATCATGTAAATCACTGCAATCGCCAGTGTCAGTATAAACAGCAAGATCAGGATATTCAGCTCTCCCTGCCGCGCCTGCTCCAGTGACTGACCTATGGCTGCAGGCAATCCCGCCACAATTCCAGCGAAAATCAACAGGGATATACCGTTACCTATACCCTTCTCCGTAATCTGCTCACCCAGCCACATCATAAATACAGCGCCAGTGACCAACGAGGTGACGGCGGTCACATAAAACAGCAGCGATGAGTCATAGGACATACCCTGGTTTGCCATACCCACCGTCATACCAATGGCCTGGATAATAGCCAGCACCACTGTCAGGTAGCGCGTGTACTGGCTGATTTTACGGCGGCCAGACTCGCCTTCCTTCTTTAACTGCTCCAGCTGCGGTGTCACTGAGGACATCAACTGCATGATAATGGACGCAGAGATGTAGGGCATGATCCCAAGCGCAAGGATACTCATCCGCTCTAAAGCACCACCGGAAAACATGTTAGCCAAACCCAATATCGTGCCCTGATTCTGATTAAAAAGCGCAGCCAGCTGCCTGGAATCGATTCCCGGTACCGGAATATGGGTTCCGATTCGATACACGATGATCGCCATCAACACAAAGCGCAGGCGAGAAAAGAGCTCGCCAAGGCCCGCCTTGTTGACTGAGGGCAGCTGTCCTATTGCCATTTATTCCTCTACTTTCCCGCCAGATTTTTCGATGGCTGCGCGTGCACCTTTGGTGACCACAAGGCCTTTGATAGTGACTGCTCTTTTCAGCTCGCCGGACAGAAAAACACGAGCCCGGACAACATTTTCCTTAACCAGATCAGCGCCCTTCAGTGCCGCCAGATCGACAACATCACCCGCAACTGCATTTAACTCTCCCAGGCGAACCTGGGCGGTGGTGCGACTGATGCGCGATGTAAAACCATACTTTGGCAAGCGTTTCTGCAGCGGCATCTGACCACCCTCAAAGCCAGGCCTGACTTTGCCACCCGAGCGAGATTTTTGCCCTTTGTGGCCACGTCCTGCAGTCTTGCCTGTGCCACTGCCAATACCACGACCTACGCGCTTGGCGTTCTTCTTCGCGCCCGGCGCGGGACTCAGGCCATTCAGTCGCATCATATCTGACATAAATTACTCCTCTACCTTCACCAGGTAGTGCACCCGGTTGATCATGCCTCGAACAGCGGGTGTATCCTCAACTTCAACGGTGTGACCAATACGGCGCAGACCCAGCCCCGCTACACACGCCCTGTGATTTTTCAGGCGCCCATAGGTACTCTTGACCTGCGTTACCTTGATAGATGTTTTAGCCATGACTTAGCCAACCTAATAGTTAATTCAGAATTTCTTCAACCGTCTTGCCACGCTTGGCGGCAACAGTCTCAGGCGAGGACATATCGCGCAGACCATTAAAAGTTGCCCGTACAACGTTTACTGGATTAGTCGAGCCGTAGCATTTGGCCAGAACGTTGTGTACGCCAGCAATTTCAAGTACCGCCCGCATCGCACCACCGGCAATGACACCAGTACCTTCCGACGCCGGTCGCATATATACCTTGGAGGCACCGTGAGCTGCTTTTATCGCATATTGAAGAGTGCCGTTGTTCAACTGCACTTGAATCATGTTACGGCGTGCCGCTTCCATCGCCTTCTGAATGGCAACTGGTACTTCACGCGCTTTACCACGTCCGAAGCCGACCTTTCCTTTACCGTCACCGACAACCGTCAGGGCCGTGAAACTGAAGATTCGACCGCCCTTGACAACTTTGGCAACGCGGTTGACCTGAACCAGCTTCTCCTGGAGATCGCCTTCCTGTTGCTGTTTTTTCTGATCGTTAAAAGCCATATGTATACCCTAGAATTCCAGTCCGGTTTCACGAGCGGCATCGGCCAATGCCTTAACACGCCCGTGATACTTATACCCACCGCGGTCAAAAGCAACTCTTGCGATACCGGCTTCCATGGCTCGTTTGGCTACCAGTTTGCCAACCTCCGCCGCCGCCGCAATATTGCCCGTGGTGCCTTTGCGTAAATCAGAGTCCAGGGTAGAGGCGCTAGCGAGCACCTTATCCCCAGCGGGCGCAATAATCTGCGCATAGATATGTCTGGGAGTACGGTGCACACTCAGCCGGTTCATACCCAGATCACGTATTCGGGTACGAGCACGGCGAGCACGGCGTAACCTTGAATCATTCTTTGCACTCATCTCAAATACCTACTTTTTCTTGGCTTCTTTACGATGGACAATCTCGTCAGCGTAGCGAATGCCCTTACCTTTATACGGCTCCGGCGGACGAAAGCTGCGGAGTTCCGCTGCAGCCTGCCCAACGGCATGCTTGTCTATGCCCTTCAAAATCACTTCGGTTGGACTGGGGCTCTCGGCCGAGACACCCGCCGGCAGTTGGTAATCCACCGGATGGGAAAGGCCCACCGTCAAATTAACTATGGTGCCAGTTATCTTGGCCCGATAGCCTACGCCATTCAATACCAGCTTTTTCTCCCAACCTTCGCTGACACCTTTGACCATATTGTTTACCAGAGCACGGGTTGTGCCAGCCATGGCACTATATTGAACGCCTTCATATGCCAAGGTCAGAACGCTGTCGTCCTGGGTGATCTGTATACCTTCAGACAATGAAAGTGCCAGCGTACCCTTGCCGCCCTGAACTGTGAGGTCGCTACCACTGAGCTTAACCTCTACACCATTGGGCAGCGAAATTGGATCCTTTGCGACTCTAGACATTTTGAAATACTCTTTACATCAAAGTAGGGTTTAGTAAACCGTGCAGAGCACTTCGCCGCCGACACCAGCAGCGCGCGCTGCGCGATCAGTCATCACGCCTTGCGATGTGGAAATAATGGCCACACCCAATCCTGTTCGAACTGAGGGCAGCTCGCCCCTACCACTGTAGGTACGCAAACCGGGACGACTTACACGGTTTATTTCCGCGATGACGGGCTTACCAAGGTAATATTTTAAATCAATGGCCAAGCGAGGCTTACCGCTATCGCTGGTCGCGCTGAAACCATCTACATAGCCTTCATCCTTCAACACTTTGGCAACAGCAACTTTTAACTTTGAACCGGGCATCTCTACACGTGTCTTGCCAGCCATTTGTGCGTTGCGAATGCGGGTCAGCATATCTGACAGCGGATCTTGCATACTCATAATCTTTTAATCTCCGTAGAACAACTCGCCTGTTACCAGCTCGACTTAACCAGGCCGGGCACATCGCCGCGCATCGCCGCTTCGCGTAACTTGTTTCGACAAAGGCCAAATTTACGATAGACCCCGTGCGGTCGACCCGTGATTTGGCAGCGTCGCCGCTGCCGAGTCGGACTGGCGTCACGCGGGAGCTTTTGCAGACTTACCTGCGCCTCCCATTTTTCATCGTCAGAAGCCTTGGTATTAACCAAAGTTGCCTTCAACGCCGCACGCCTTACTGCGTATTTTGCTGCGATCTTTGTACGCTTTTTCTCGCGTGCAATCATTGATTTCTTTGCCATGTATAAAGCCTCTTAATCCTTCAGTGGGAAGTTGAAAGCGCGTAACAACGCTCGGCCTTCATCATCCGTACGAGCGGAGGTAGTAATGGTGATGTCCATACCACGCAATGCATCCACCTTATCGTACTCAATTTCAGGAAAAATAATTTGCTCTGACACACCCATCGCAAAATTTCCGCGACCGTCAAAGGATTTAGGGCTCACGCCACGAAAATCCCGAATACGAGGAATAGCGATGCTGATCAGACGTTCCAAAAACTCATACATGCGGTCTGAACGAAGAGTTACCTTACAACCAATTGGCCAACCATCACGCACCTTGAAGTTCGCGATAGATTTCCGTGCTTTAGTCACTACCACTTTCTGACCAGCAATCTTCTCCATGTCGGCAACGGCATTTTCCAAAACCTTTTTGTCGCCCAGCGCCTCACCGACACCCATATTCAGAGTGATCTTGGTAATTCGTGGGACTTCCATCACATTGTCCAAACCCAGCTCTTCTTTAAGCCTGGGAACGATTTCGCTTTTGTACTTGTGTCTCAACGTTGCCATGTCTTCTACCTGTCGACCAGTCAGCCACCGAAGGCTTAGGAGTCAATCTCCTCGCCACTGGATTTAAAAACTCGAACCTTACGGTCACCATCAACTTTAAAGCCAACTCGATCAGCTTTATTCGTGGTGGGATTGAAAATCGCCACATTGGAAATCTGGATAGGGGCCTCATTTTCAAGAATACCGCCGGCGACCCCAGCTTGCGGATTAGCCTTGGTATTCTTCTTGACCATATTGACACCGGAAACTAGGACTCGATTGTCATCCAGAACCCTGCGCACCTTGCCGCGCTTACCCTTGTCCTTGCCAGCCAGGACAATCACTTCGTCTTCGCTTTTGATCTTCAACATTTGTCTACCTCTCCTTACCCAAAGGACTAAATAACTTCAGGGGCCAAGGAAATAATCTTCATGAATTTTTCACCACGAAGTTCCCGAGTTACTGGACCAAAAATACGCGTCCCTATTGGAGCCTCCTTCGCATCCAGCATAACTGCTGCATTATCATCAAACTTGATGAGAGACCCATCGGGGCGGCGAACACCCTTCCTGGTACGAACGACCACTGCAGTCATCACCTGTCCTTTTTTGACCTTACCTCGAGGATTTGCTTCCTTAACCGTCACCTTAATAAGATCGCCTACACGGGCGTAGCGCCGCTTGGAGCCTCCCAACACCTTTATGCACATCACTCGACGAGCACCACTGTTGTCTGCGACTTCCAAATATGACTGTGTTTGAATCATGCTCTACTCCCACTTGCGGCCAGGCCGCTACGCCGTTGACTCTAATATGCGGATCAGTCTTGCGTGGCTCTTTCCACTATTTCCAACAACTTCCAGGTCTTGCTCTTGGAGATAGGGCGCGATTCGGCAACCGTAACAGTGTCGCCCATGCTGCACTGGTTACTCTCATCATGAGCATGGATTTTCGATGAACGTGTAATGTATTTGCCATAGACAGGATGCTTCTCCCGGCGCTCTATGAGTACAGTAATCGTCTTATCCATTTTGTTGCTGACAACCTTACCAGTTACAACCCTTGTACGCTTTTCTGCTCCTGCCATTTTCAATTACCCGTCTTTTCAGTGAGTACAGTCTTCACACAGGCAATGTCGCGTTGGTTCTGCTGCAGCAAGTGGGTTTGTCCCAACTGGCCAGTAACCTTTTGCATACGCAGCTTAAACTGCTCTTCACGCAGAGTCAGAAGCTCCTTGCCCAGATCCTCGGCGGACTTTGCACGTAATTCATTTGCTTTCATCACATCACCGTCCGTTTAACAAATTGCGTGGCAATAGGAATCTTCGCTGCCGCCAGAGCAAATGCTTCGCGTGCCAACTCCTCAGAAACGCCCTGCAGTTCATAAAGCACCTTACCAGGCTTAATCTGGGCTACCCAGTACTCAACATTACCCTTGCCTTTACCCTGTCGCACTTCTAACGGCTTTCCGGTGATGGGCTTGTCTGGGAATACACGAATCCAGATTTTTCCACCGCGTTTGATGTGACGAGTCATTGCCCGGCGGGCCGCTTCGATTTGACGAGCCGAGAGGCGCCCCCGGCTTATGGCTTTCAATCCATACTCGCCGAAACTCACTTTACTGCCGCGATGAGCCAAGCCACGGTTGCGGCCCTTCATCATCTTGCGAAATTTTGTACGCTTTGGTTGAAGCATCTGCGTAACCCTTAATTAGTTGCTGTCTTCTTGGCACTGTCAGCCTGGCCTTCGGTGCCAATGACTTCGCCCTTAAAAATCCAAACCTTCACGCCCAGTATCCCGAAGGTAGTGGCAGCCTCATACGTGGCATAATCTATGTCCGCGCGCAGAGTATGCAGAGGCACTCGCCCTTCACGATACCACTCCGTGCGTGCGATCTCAGCGCCACCCAAGCGCCCTCCAATCTGGACTTTGATGCCTTCTGCACCCTGACGCATGGCATTCTGTACCACCCGCTTCATAGCTCGACGGAACATCACTCGGCGCTCAAGTTGCTGGGCAACATTTTGCGCAACTAACTTTGCATCCAGATCCGGCTTGCGTATCTCTTCAATATTGATGTGCACAGGCACACCCATCTTCTGCGTCAGATCTTTACGCAGTTTGTCCACGTCTTCTCCCTTCTTACCAATAACAATACCTGGTCGGGCAGTGTGGATGGTAATACGCGCTGTTTGCGCCGGGCGCTCAATCACTACGCGACTGACAGATGCGTGGTCCAATGTCTTCTCGATATAAGCCCGGGCCTGCAAATCAGTAATCAACTGCTTGGCGTAGTTTTTGTTGTCGGCATACCAGATCGATGTGTGATCCTTAACAATTCCTAAGCGTATGCCGGTGGGATGTACTTTCTGACCCATTTGGTCTTCTCCTAAGCTTAACGGTCGCTGTCCGCAACTTTTATAGTGATATGGCAGCTGCGCTTCAAAATGCGATCCGCACGGCCCTTAGCTCGCGGTCGCAGACGCTTCATGGTCATACCTTCATTTACAAAAATGCTGGACACCTTTAACTCGTCGACATCCGCACCTTCATTGTTCTCAGCGTTAGCTATAGCTGAGTCGAGCAACTTCTTGACAATGTGTGCGGCCTTTTTAGTGCTGAACTCCAGTAGGCCAAGAGCCTCCTCCACACGCAAACCCCGCACCTGATCCGCAATCAGGCGAACCTTCTGAGCAGAAATTTGTGCGCCTTTCAATCTTGCTGCTACTTCCATTTTCTAAACCTCGCTACAAATTAGCGTTTAGCGCTTGGCCGCTTTGTCCACAACATGACCTCGGAATGTGCGGGTTAACGCAAACTCCCCCAGTTTATGCCCGACCATGTCTTCATTAATCAGTACCGGTACGTGCTGGCGTCCGTTATGAACTGCGATAGTCAGTCCAACCATGTCGGGTGATATCATAGAGCGACGTGACCAGGTCTTGATTGGTCGACGGTCATTGCTCTCAATTGCAGCTTCAACTTTTTTCATCAGGTGAAGGTCAATAAAAGGACCTTTCTTCAGTGAACGCGGCACAGTCTATTCCTCTAGTCTTTTGGCTCTAACAACTGAACTTATTTCTTACCACGACGGCGTACTATTAAGCTGTCTGTACGCTTGTTCTTACGGGTTTTGTATCCTTTGGTGGGTGTACCCCAGGGACTAACTGGATGCCGACCACCAGAGGTGCGTCCTTCACCGCCACCATGCGGGTGGTCGACGGGATTCATCGCGACGCCACGGACAGTCGGTCTAACGCCGCGCCAGCGGACAGCCCCAGCCTTGCCCAACTTGCGCAGGTTGTGCTCGGAGTTGGAAACCTCACCCAATGTTGCTCGACAATCAGACAACACCTTACGCATTTCTCCGGAACGCAGACGCAAAGTGGCGTACTGACCTTCGCGCGCTACCAGTTGCACCGACGCCCCAGCGGAGCGCGCTATCTGCGCGCCTTTGCCAGGTTTCAATTCAATACAATGCACCACTGAACCGACAGGAATATTGCGCAAAGGCAAACAGTTTCCGGATTTGATCGGCGCAGCAGAACCCGACTGAAGAACATCGCCAGCCTTTACGCCTCGGGGCGCAATGATGTAACGACGTTCCCCATCAGCGAATAGCAGCAGCGCAATATGCGCAGTTCGATTGGGGTCATACTCCAGACGCTCCACCTTTGCGGGAATGGCATCCTTGGTACGCTTGAAATCGATTATGCGATAGTGCTGCTTGTGGCCACCGCCTATGTGGCGAGTAGTAATCCGCCCATTGTTGTTGCGACCACCATTCCTGGTTTGATTTTCCAACAACGGCCCATAGGGTGCGCCCTTGTGCAAATCGTCATTAACTACCCGGACGACGTGGCGACGACCTGGGGACGTAGGCTTACTCTTTAATACTGCCATTTGGCTCCTGCTCCTTAATCCGCCACGGCAAAGTCGATGTCCTGACCTTGCTCCAGTCTTACGTAGGCTTTTTTCCAGGTTGATTTGGTACTAAAACCATGCTTGTTACGCTTGACTTTACCTTTGATCCTCAAGGTATTCACATCGCTTACCCTGACTTTGAACAACTGCTCAACAGCTCTTTTTATTTCCGCCTTGGATGCATCGACGGCTACCTTGAACACGTACTGATTATTCGTATCGGCAACGATAGCTGCCTTCTCGGAAGTATGCGGGCCTGTCAGCACCTGAAACACGCGCTCCTGGTTCATCCCAACATCTCCTCGAATTTCTTCACAGCATCAACCGTGACCATAACTTTGTCGTGACCAATGAGACTGAGCGGATCAATGCTATCGACATCACTCACATCCACTTTGTGTAGATTGCGCGCTGCGAGATAAAGATTTTCATCTACTTCAGCGGAAACAATAAGTACGTTGTCTACGCCATATTCGCCAAGACGCTTAAGCAGTAGCTTAGTTTTAGGTGCCTCCAGGTCCAAACTCTCAACAACCACCAAGCGGTCCTGTCGAGCCAGCTCCGACATGATCGTTTGCATCGCAGCACGATACATTTTGCGATTCACTTTCTGGGAGTGATCCTGAGGTTGTGCTGCAAAAGTCACACCACCACTGCGCCATATCGGGGAACGTGTAGTTCCTGCGCGGGCCCGACCTGTGCCCTTCTGACGCCAAGGCTTCTTGCCACCACCGCTTACCGCAGCACGGTTCTTTTGGGCGCGAGTTCCCTGCCGGGCTCCCGCCATATAGGCAGTTACCACTTGGTGGACCAGGTCCTCATTGTATTCACGTGCGAAGGCTGCATCAGAAACCGACACTGTGACCACTTCGCTGCTACCCGGCTTACAAACACTTAATTCCACGTTAGAGACCCCCTAACCTTATGCTTTGGTCGCGGGACGGACAATTACGTCGCCGCCGGGCGCGCCAGGTACGGCGCCCTTGATAAGCAATAAATTGCGCTCGACATCAACCCGGACAATTTCCAGGCCCTGGGTTGTAACATTCACCGAACCCATGTGGCCAGCCATCTTTTTGCCTTTCCACACACGTCCTGGGGTTTGGTTCTGACCAATAGAGCCGGGAGCGCGGTGCGAACGTGAGTTACCGTGCGTAGCGTCCTGCATGGCAAAATTCCAGCGTTTAATAACGCCCTGGAAGCCCTTGCCCTTGGATTTACCTGCCACATCCACTTTCTGACCAACTGTGAAACGCTCTACGGTAAGCTCAGAACCAACGGCGGGCGCCTCATCAGCGTCGCCTAGACGGAACTCCCAGAGACCCGTGCCCGCTTCGACACCAGCCTTGGCGAACTGCCCTGCCTGTGACTTACTTACCCTGGAAGCCTTGCGAGTACCCCTAGTGACCTGAATCGCGCGATAGCCATCGCTATCGATCTCTTTGATTTGAGTAACGCGGTTTGGAGTGATCTCCACTACGGTTACTGGAATTGAAACACCTTCTGCGGTAAAGACTCGCGTCATACCGGATTTACGACCGACTAAACCAATAGTCATATTACTAACCTCTCAGTGTACGGGGCTGTACCCTCTATGGCCGCCCATTACTGGGCGTTACACGCTTGGGACTCCTGCCCCAAGCAGGTCTTGCTACAATTCGTAGTTAACCAAGACTAATCTGAACTTCCACACCTGCTGCCAGGTCAAGTTTCATGAGGGCATCCACGGTTTTCTCTGTGGGCTCCACAATGTCCAACAGCCTCTTGTGAGTACGAATCTCGTACTGATCACGGGCGTCCTTGTTAACATGCGGCGATATCAGCACAGTAAACTTTTCCTTTCGTGTAGGAAGGGGGATCGGACCTTTTACAATTGCACCAGTGCGGCGCGCTGTTTCGACGATTTCCTGAGTAGACGAATCTATCAATCGATGATCAAAGGCCTTGAGGCGAATTCGAATGCGTTGACTGTGCACCTGACGTAACTCCAATCAATAAAAAAACCAGAGGCTCGCGATGGAACCCCCCGAAAAAGGAACGCGAATTCTAATGACCGCACCAAGTCCTGTCAAGCAAGGCACGCAATTAATTACTCAAGCGACGCGTCTCACTTGGCGAATATATTATAACCAATGGCTATATAGGGCTGATGCAACCCTGCAGGAAAACGAGACTACCCACTACTGGGCACAGCTCAGGCAGCGAGTGGCTTGGGAAATAGCCTTCAACCGTGCCTCACCAATAGAATCCACGACCTCATCATTGTCACGTTCTTGCGCCTGTTCTGCAGAGTCGCCCGAGTGGGACTGGGTGACATCTCCTTTCAGTCTGGATAGGCGTGCCTGCAGTACAGCTAAACGCTTTTCCAACTGGTGTTTTAGGGCATCATGCGCCATAAATGCGCCTCCAGCCTTAAGTGGCTGTCAGCAGACGATAGAGCTCGTCCTTCAGGTGGATGCGTCGCAGCTTGGCGTCTTCCTCGGTGCGTGTCGCGACAGGGGTCACCTCATCTTCCATCTTTTCGATCTCGCGAGTGAGTGAGTTCGTAATACTCATCGAATAACTTCCGAAAATGGACATCACTTACCTTCAATTCATGGATGCGTGTTTTCATTTGCGCAAATTCGTGGATAAGGTCGCGGTGTTCTACAGCCATACAATCTCCTCATAGATACGTAAGGCGCTGGTCATAGCTTAGCGCGCGGGCCAATCAATTCCATGATCCAGGTCAGCATACTGAGACAACGGCCATGAATCACGGACTTGACGCAGGGCCGGGCAAACCCGACCATGGGCGCTCTCAATGGCGCGCACTAAAGGAGACATACGTGGAACAATCCCAACGCACACATTCGGTGTTGTTGGGCTACCTGCTATGGATCTTCGGATTCGTCGGAGCCCATCGCTTCTACTACGGCAAACAAGTTACGGGGGTCATCTGGTTCTTCACATTCGGCCTGCTCTTTATCGGCTGGTTTATTGATCTGTTACTGATCCCATCAATGCAAAGGGAGGCCGAGCGGCATTACGTCCCTGGACCCGTCAATTACGATCTGGCATGGATTCTCCTGACTTTCCTGGGCGTGTTTGGCGTTCACCGTTTCTACATGGGAAAAATATTCACCGGCCTGCTTTACCTCTGTACTGGCGGACTCTTTTTGATTGGCTACCTCTATGATTTTCTTACTTTGAACGAGCAACTTTCCGAATACTAAGGGGACAGAATTAATTCTGTCCCCCGACCGCTAAGCAGTCGCTTACTCGATAATCTTGGCTACCACACCTGCGCCAACCGTACGACCACCCTCGCGAATCGCAAAGCGCAGCCCTTCCTCCATCGCAATCGGCGCGAT
>Ga0163144_10010471_pt1 | contig 19764 bp, 1 predicted proteins | sample OliLak19BULKMAT1_FD_123175 | JGI IMG/M metagenome (GOLD analysis project Ga0163144, IMG submission 123175) | Freshwater microbial mat bacterial communities from Lake Vanda, McMurdo Dry Valleys, Antarctica - Oligotrophic Lake LV.19.BULKMAT1 | ecosystem: Environmental > Aquatic > Freshwater > Lake... | reverse complement strand
GGTACTTTCGGTTTCTGACTACAGACCTTAGCACGAAGCCGAAAGAACCATCGGACAAGCCGATGGGATTTTCTTTGCGAATCCCGTTGGCTTGCCCATCGGTACTTTCGGTTTCTGACTACAGACCTTAGCACGAAGCCGAAAGAACCATCGGACAAGGAGGTCGTACAGCTTTCGTTTTGCTCGCAAAGGCAGGTGCAGGGTGGCACGCTCAGAGCGTTAGCGATGGGCGTGGGGAGCTTGGCAAATGGAACTAGCGACTCACACCCCTCAGAGCTTGCCACCCACGGTGCAGGTAGATTTCAATCTGCCAATTGCCTTAAGAGCAGTTACGCGTTCTGCGAATTCGCCAGGTTCCGATCCCCACAGCCCCCGCTAACGAGAGCAATATGACTGTTGAGGGTTCTGGTACTGCAGTGATCGTGATCAACCCCGAATTCGCCAGTTGGATGTTCAATTCTGTGCCATCTTCCCTCTTGAAAGACGTTTCTAGATTCACTAACGATATTCGATAGATACCGATCGCTGAACCCGGTGTGGGAGTAGAGTGCACAAGCTGGAGCCTAGTTAATAACTTGTCCGAGTCCAAAACATCCAACTGCAGGTTCAAAGACGAAGCAGTAAAGTCCCCACCGACAGCTGTCAAAGGGTCTAGCAAGGTGATCGCTGGATTCGCAGGATTAAGATCTGAAGAGAAGACATAGTCAGCACGGCCACTCGGGTCGGGCTGAAATAAATCATTATCGAAAAACAAGTTACCACTTGCATTGGGGGTTGGGTTAACCTCCGTGATGACAAATTTGTAATCCGCGAACGCAAAGCTATCTATACCGGTGGTGCTGCTGCGAATAAAGACATCAAAAACAGCTGTGCCATTCGGGGTGATCGAACCACCTTGAATAGTGATAATGAGACCACCCATCGCCCTGTTCTCTCGGACCCCAAAGACAGTGACTACGGCCAACACGAGGATGCTAACCTTGCAGCGCCAGTTGCTAAACATCATTATAAAAAACCTTTAATCATCTAAGAGTAATTTGAGTGCTTCGTCTAAACGCCGATTGATATTTTTTTGCCCAGTGGTCAAACTGCGGTCCGCTGTGAGGACCGAGCCACTGCCGTCTACATCCCCGCTTAGGTTTGAGCCGGTCCGCCCAAACATACTGTTTACGAGATTCAAGTCCGCTTGATCGACTTGAGCGTCACCCGTGGCATCGCCTAGAATGCGACAGAACTCAAACGCACCGTCCGCAAGATCCGTGAAGTCTCCATCGCGGTTTGCATCAATTAGAATGCGATAAAACCCGTCACCTGCGTTCGTGGTTCGCGATCCAGTGATACCGTTAGTACCAAAGTCCAGTCGCAAGCGATTTGCGACTTTTGTGACGCCATAATTGGAAATAATGACACCTGCCTCGAGCGTTACGTTCGTCGCATCAAGAGCAAAGCGTTCCACTTTCACCCTCTCTACAGCCAGCAATTCACTCAGTTCATCTTCACTGCTAAAGAGGACGTCCATGTAGCGAATGTAGGAGCGTTGCTGCGCACCGAGTTGAACGTCGATGCCAGTCGCGATTAGTCCCGTAGGTGCAAACGTTCGGGTTAAGACCACGTCTTGGTTGGCGTTCGGCGCCGATTCCACATTTCCGGAGGAATCGCGTCCAATGCTAAAGAATCGATACGTATGCGCAAATCCATCCGTTTTCCCTTGATACGAAGTAGAAGCGACATAGACTCCGGACCCATTCGTTGAGCCGGCAGGGGTCGAACTGATCAATTCTGCCGTACCGCTGTCCAACGCAACATACAAATCAAAGAAACGCAACTGACCGCCACCTGTATCTGTGCCCTGCATAGTGACGTTGAACAATCCTAGGGTCGTGTTGCTAACGGCTGAGACTTGGGTAGCCGGTGGATCGAAATCACCGACGTTGATTTTAGCGTCTGCGGGTGCATTGACCTTCGACTCTTCGTTCCCAACATTGTCTCGAGCGATGCTTCGGAAGAAGTAGGACTTCCCGCTCGATGCTTGGAAGACGGTCGTCGGATTGGAAGCGGCCACTGTCGCAAACTTGGTAAACGCCCCGCTTCCAATCGCAACATACAAATCGTACTCTCGTACCCCCACCACTTGGCTGCCAACTGGCCCTGCTGGATCGCTGCCGGATACCGTAAGCGGAATACTGAGCGAGGTTGCATTCGCGGGCAAGGGTTGTAAGAGACTCGTGGGTGCCGTTGTGTCGCGCGCCGACACGTTCACGCTGAACGAATGATCGACCGTCCCACCGGCGATATCCGTTGCCCGGACCGTGATCGCCGATACGCCGCTGCTGGCGGTATTAAACGTCAAACCTAGGTTGGAACCCATTGCTCGAGGCGTAACCAAGCTCGTATTCGTATTGCCAACGATCGAATAAGTCAATTCCGTAACCAAACCATCGCCATCGCCAAAGACTCTAGCCAAATTGGCGTGGTCACCCGAAATAGCAAACCCCTCTCGTACCGAAAGATTCGAGATCGGTTCGACAACCGTCGGTAGGATATTTGACGTAACGACCACGACAAAGGAACCGCTCGTCGTCGTCGTCCCGTCAAAGACACTCACTCCGACAGTGAAAGAACCTGCCGCTGCGTAAACACGATCGAGCGCCACCGTCTTCATAGCCAAATCGAATGGCACCACGACTCCAGCTACCGAATCGTTCGTGTCGTAATCGACGGTTACTACCCAGGGATCGACTCCTGGATCTTTAAAACCGATCGATCTAGTAAAGCTACGTCCTTGTTTGGCTGTCCCACCCAGACCCAAATCCAAAGTAGGCGCAACATTGGTAATTTGGATGTTGGCCGTTCTCGTTGTCGGGGTCCCTAATTGTCCGTCCGAAACCGACGCGGTCACGACATAGTTTCCAACCTCTCCAAAGATATGCTTTAGCCTAAACGACTTGTCTGCGTCGATTTCAAGCGGCACCGAAACGGCATTCTCCCCAACTCGCTGAACCCTTGCGGAACCAAACCACGCGTCACTACCTGGATCGACAAAGTTGCCGTTGAACAACACACTCGTCCCCTGGGCTGCCGAGGATGGACCGACAAATGCCGTAACCGAAGGAGCGATGTTTTGGACATCGACGTCGAGAGAGTAGTCTCGCGTGGCTCCATCTTTATCCTTGATCCGGCCCCGAAGCGCACGTAGTCCACTTGCAGGGAACGAAACACTTTGCGAACTTGGAACAACATCCACAACTTCAAATATGCCGTCGCCATTGAGATCGAAAGAGTAAGTGAATCCGGCGGCGAAATCTGCTGGTGCATCGGACGCGTTTTGCAATCCGAATACCGCTGTGCTTCCCTCGACGATCGGAAGCGATTGCGAGAGATTTGGCACCGCAGTCGGAGCCGCATTCTGAACGGTCAATGATCTGCCAATCGAAATCTCCGTGCCGACAGGCATGTCATCGTCCCGGACAGCCAAAGTCAATTGGTATAGCCCATCGTCGTTAGGAGTAAAGTCAAATGCAGGACTGGTTTGGGTCGTTGTACTGTACGCCACTCCATTCCGCGTTATCGTCCAGGTAAATACGAAGGTATCCGCAGTTCCCGGATCGACCAGCGTTGCGGTCAAGTTCAGTGGAACGCCTTCGTTGCTGACCGTCGGCAATCCAACCATATTGAGATTGTTTGGCGCGACATTGCTTACCATGATCGTCACTTGCGCTGGATCGCTCACCGCTCCGCCATTGTCTGTTGCCCTAAACGAGACCAAGTAAGTGCCGTTATCGTTAGGCGAAAATGCGGTTTCGGAACCTGCCCCGGTCGCATAGGCGTTTTCGTTCTTCAGAATCGTCCATATGAGGTTCGTGAACGTATCCTGAACGCCTGCATCCGTAATCGAACTCGCGAGTACAAGTACGCTGCCTTCTGGCATCGTCGCCGCCGAGCCCAAAATCGACGTCACCGGCTTCGCGTTTGCCACGTTCAAGGTGATCTGAGTCGGCGTGCTGATCGCCCCAGAGTTGTCCGTTGCAATGAACGTCACGACATAAGAACCGTTGTCCAGCGGAATGAAACTAAAGTTCTGGCTAGTCCGATTTTCGGTTGGATACGCTAAGCCGTCTTTCGTGACCGTCCAAGCATAAGTGAACTGAGTGCGACGAACTGGGTCTGAGTAGTCGGGGTCGGAAACGTTGCCCGTCAGAGCGATTAGCATCCCCTCGATCGGTTGTGCAGGCGCGTCCAAGATCGATACAATCGGTTTTGCATTCTGAACAAGTAGCGTCACCGGAGCGGCGATTGACGTCGCTCCGTCTTTGTCCGTTACCCTCAGCGTTGCAATATACGTCCCTTGATCGTTTGGCGTGAAGTTTAGGGTTGATTCGACAAGGCTAAACGCAGCGTAGTCCTGGCCATTCTTCTTCAACGTCCATATGTAAGTGAACGTGTCTACGGAACCCGGATCAGAGAAACTGGCCGTGAGAGTGATGCTATCGCCCTCAGAAGGCAAGAGCGGAGCGCCGGTGATGGAGACGTTCTGTGGGACGACGTTTGCAACTGTCAGCGTCGCCGAATCGCTAAACGAACGAGCACCAGCTACGACTTCACTCACCAGAAGCGTTGCAACGTAGGTGCCGTTGTCAGCTGGCGTAAACGTAAACTGTGACAGAGCTCCGCCGATCACGTCGGTGTTTGGAGTTGTTACGACAATGATTCCATCTCGCTTGACTTCCCAACGATACCGTAATGGGGTCGTATTCGTCGGTCCGTTTGGATCGACGATTACGCCCGAAAAGACAATTCCCGTTCCCTCAAAGCCACGCCGATCCGAGCCAATATCGACGATACGGACGTTGCCGAAGTCCACGCCTAGAGTCAGAGGCTGCTGGGCCGAAATGACTAGGGATGGAATCGGGGCAAGCCAACTGCCACCGGCAGTAAGTTGTTCCACGACTGTACGATTTCCCGCTTGAATAGCGAGTCCTCCAAAGCGATACTCACCCATTGCATCGGTGACCGTGCTCGGCTCATTTAAATCAAGCGTTCCATTCCCATTGATGTCTAAGTAGAGAATAACTCCCTCGACTCCGAACTCGTCAACGCCTCGAGATCCGTTGAAGTTTGCGTCATGATACTTAACGCCGTAAACGCCAGCCGAGCCGAAGTTGACATCAAATTCTCGGGACTCGGTTCGTGGAGATGCGCTGGAGGGGGAATCGCTGGCCACAACTTTAATCCGGGCAACCGAATTGCGAGGTGTCATCCGCGAGACCGTTAACCAGTCCCCCACGACCGTCGTATTGACTTCACCTGACTGCTCCGAAAATGAATCCACGATGGCGTTAAAGGTCACGGAACGGCTAAAGCTGAACGACGAATCCCCATCTAGACCAGGTGGAGCATTGATCGTTTGGACCACCATCGCCGTTCGCGGATCATACGCGACAAATCGATTCAGGTTGTTCGCAATCGATAGATCATCGACGTAAACGTACAGTCGACCATTGGGAGCGAACCCGATGGAACGAGGTATGTCAGTCGCTGTGTACGACGCAAACACACTGCCAGTCAAGGTTGGTGTAACGATTTGAATACTTGAACTCGTAGTCGAGTAAGCGTTCGCATTGTAGATCGCTCGCACTTCTATCTGCGTTAAAGCACGGTTAAAGAAAGCGACTTCATCCATGCGGCCACCGAATGCCGTATTGAAGAATCCTTGCGCCACACCCAGCGTCTTGGGACCTTGGAGCCCGACAACCGTTCCGCTGTAGTTACTATTTGCTTCGAGCACCCCGTCAACATAGATGCGAACCTGTTTCGCCGCATCGTCGCGCGTGACCGCGACATGATACCATTGACCGATCGCAAGATTGGTACTGTTGAATGTATTCGTATTGCCCGTCGATGTGCTTTGGTACCAAGCGAATCGAATGCCCGAACCACCCGTCGTCGTTTGGGCAAGGCTACCTTGCGATACGCTTCCACCGGCATTGAAATCGGAGATCAAATACTGACCGCCATTAAGCCGATCGAACCAAACCCACGATGCAAACGTCATGCTGCCCGGCACATTGAGCGATGCTGAATTTCCTAAAACAACTCGGTCCGCAGTCGAGTCTTGAACTCCATCGAATTGAAACGCACCTGCTCCGATTCTGGCCGGCGTGGTCGCAGTCGCTCCATTGGATAAAGTGCCTTGGTTAGCGCCAATCGAGTCGTTCGCATTGCCATCTGCACGCCACAAACTTACAGCATTTGTTAAGGTCGTCGTCACGGGCGTAGGCTGCCCACTGAACCGAACAACCGACGGGGAATCAATGCCATTGGCACTGATACCAACCAACTGACCATCTGGCCCAAACGCGATCTCACCATTCACTTCAGGATTGGTATCGATGTTGCCAATGAACGAACCGTCTAAGCCGAATCGATAGAGACCGCGCTGCGAGGCCGATACATAAAGTTGCCCGTCGCTTGAGAAAGCCAGACTCCTCGGTTCTCGGATCATGGCAAACACGGCACCGCTGTTTCCAGAGGAGGGAAGGGGCGCACCTGTGGCAAAGTCGTACCTGAAAATTGCATTCGTTCCTGCTACATAGAGTTTTCCGTCTGGAGCAAAAGCTAAATCCCAAATCGTCTGCCCAACCGTTGCCAACAGAGAAGTCCCGCCACTTACTAACGTTCGGTAGATGGATCCGCCGCCCGAAGAATACAAACTGCCATCGGGGCCAGTTGCAGTTTGAGACGCATTGAAGATCGGTGGTACGTTCGATTCCGCGTTTCCGGTTGCTGTATTGACTCCAAGCACAGCACCGAATTGCGTATACAGCAAGGTGCTCGGTCGATCAACATCCTCGCCAAATAGCTGGACATAGACTGGTCCCAATGCCGAAGTGGCAACATTGCGAACCGGAACGAGCGATGGGCTTGACTGGTTCAGTGTGTAGCTCAGTTCCGGAATCGCTACGGAATTGATCGGTTGTGCACTCGTCGGCCCTACCAAGTACACTTGATCGATATTCGAAAGTGGATTGCCGTCCAGGGACAAGGATTGCAGGTTCGGCAGATTCACAAACGATTGACCATTGGAATCGACTCGGACAAGTCGCACGGCATCCGCCGAAACGTTTCCATCCACACTCGCAGCCACGAATACATCTAAGTTACCGCCATCAAGCTGGATGCCTGAACGCACCGTTTGCCATGACTTGCCTCCAAACGTGGTGCCAAGCGGAACTAAAGTTTGGTCGACTGATCCTAGAAAGTTGCTAGCAACAAACCTGCCTACCGAATTGTGAGACGAAGTCGATGTTGCATCCAACAGTAGCGATACGCCGGTAGCATTGAATGCAGCTCCATCGATAACTCCCGAGGCGTTGAATGAAACTTGAGCTGCCGATGATGGTACGGCGGTAACCCATACTTGGCCCGCCAATAGTCCGCCCTGCAATGTCTGCAAGTCAACAGGGACAGCTTGCAAGTACCCCCCCACCTTAAGCGAAACCTGCCCCGCATCGCTACCGCCAATGGCCAGCCCAAATGTTGGCTGCGAAATTGTCTTTCCCGAAACATTCATGACTGCAATGAGATCGTACCCGACGAAATCATAAGAAAGGTTGTAAAAACCATTCGGCAATCGGAAGACCGCGTAAGCAGCTTTGGCCGCGTTCGCTTGGGCGATAGCCGCCGTTGATAATGCATCGGTCGCGGAAAAGTTTGCAAGACCGAAACCATCCGCACCACCAACAAGTCCCGGTAGGCTCGGTGTGCTAGTCCCATTGTTGTATGGATTGGAACTCAATGGGAGGAAACTACTTCCTTCCAATGTACGGATCAGAGCTCCTTGTGAATTCCCGGCGAAAGGCGAAGCAGTAATCGTGCCAAATTCAAATCGACCAGATGAGACGTACGTACCTGCAATTTGCCCAGCCCCACTGCCCACATCGACTACGGATTGGGGAGAGGAAATGATTGTGGACGCAATCAATCGAACTGTACCGCCAGACCCGCCTCCGCCGATACCGCCGACTCCACCAGCGGCACCATTTCCACCACTTCCGCCAGCACCACCCACACCACCGAGAAATCCAGTGCCCGTCGGTGCAGGAGGTTGTTCGCCTGGCAGGCCAGCATTACCGGGCAAGCCGACAACGCCACTTTGACCGGGCTGGCCCTGGCCCCCTCGAGCCTTCAATATCGCCCCGGCTCCGAGTATCAGTTTGCCTCGAGCCAGAATCTCAAAGGCACCGCCACCTGCACCCCCACTGCCGCCATCGCCTCCTCGACCGCCTACACCGCCAGCTCCTCCGACGCCACCCTGCCCTCCGTCGCCACCCAACGCTCCGTTTCCATTGCCGCCGCCAGATGTTCCTGCCCCACCTCCCTGTCCACTGGCGCCACCTCCTCCAGACCCACCGGCTCCCGCACCACCACCTGGACCACCACCAACTCCGCCGGATATGTAGTTCGCGTTCTTGACGGAAAATACATATCCAAGCGATCCAGGGATGCCATCGGAACCCTTCTGTCCGTTTGAACCCGCGGAACCTACAGACCCAATCGTACCAGGGGACCCAGCCGTGGATACTGGCAATCCGCCTACACCCGCAGTCCCTCCGAATCCCCCGTTGGCATATCCAAATGGATTCGCAAGCGTGTTGAATCCATTGGGGGTTTGGTATTCGAGAACAGGACTGTCGTTGCCCCGCGTTCCGTCATTACCCGCTACTCCAGCACGTCCTCTTCTCTGGCCGTTCGCATCGATTCCACCTAAACCGCCTGGTGTCCCGCCAGAACCAGCCGAATTCCCAACATTGCCCGCTCCTACATCAATAACGGAATCTCCTCCACCAGGCCCTGCGACCATTCCCACCGCAGATGCATCCAACGTCGCATTATCGGCAATGAAAACATCATTGAGAACGCGAATGGATAACGGTCGCGTTCCAATCACAGTGATGCTATCAGGGCCAATGACCAAGTCCCCTTTCACAACGATCTCCGCCACATCGCCAACATTGGGTAAGGTCACAACGGCAAACGTTGCTTCCGTCCCGAAAAACGTTGACGCGGAGTTGTCATCCCCCGTGACGGTCATCGTACTTGTGTTGATCAAAACAGTCTTGGATGTGCCAAACGTCGGCGGGGAGATGGTCGGTGGTGAGTTGAATGTATTCTCAGCGATTGAAATAACAGACGTAAGCTGCTGGGTTGTATACGCCACTTGGCGTGAACGCGATTCCTGTTCAGGCCAACTCACTTGAACATCGTATGTTCCAACCGGTAGAGAGTTAAAGCTCCATTTTGCTTTGCTCGCACTGGTCCCAGCGGAAATCAATCGATAGTCATTAGCAAACGCATTCGTATTCTTGTCGCCAAGCCAGACACCCGTTGACTCCGAGTAGCCGGCGTCGCCATTATCGACAATCCTTTGGTTCGTTAACCCTTGCACGGAGACAATTTGATTGCGTGCTAGGTACAGTCGCTCCAACGTGCTTAGGTTTGCGAGCGAATCGACAGTCGTCAATGCATTGTCCGTCAAACTCACGACCCGCAGATTCGTTAAGCCTACCAATGGAGTGATATCCGTCAGACCTGTTTGATCGGCACTTACAAAGCGGAGCGAGGTCAGGTCAGCCAACGCTGTCAGTTGCACCTTGGGTGCTTCGGCAATAAGGAAAACTGAATCCAAATCAAGCGCCCGCAACTTTCTCATTTCCGTCAGAGGAGTCAAGATCGAAACGTTCGTATGGCTCAGCGAAAGCGTCTCCAAGTTCCTCAATCCAACTTCTATTGCCCCATCGCGTGGCAACAACGAGCGTGTAGGTGCCAAAGGAGACAAACTCGGAATGAAGGAGTAGGCCAAATTCAAATTACGCAAATTTGTTGCATACTGAAGCCCCTCGAAACTCCCGATGTTTCCCCGGTGACTTGCATCCAATTGAGTTAGTGTTGACAATTCACTCGCATGGATTGGCCTGGCTAAAATTGGGGTCAGCAACGAATTCGCTGCCTGAGTTGTTTGGATGCCAAACGAATCTGCCACCAACTGCCGCAGCGTTGGGTCCACGATGACAACGACTGGATCTAGTTTCGCTACCTGGACCTGTGCAATGGAATCTTGCGATTCGGAAAGAGTCGTCCATTCGTTCGGTTCGAGATCATGAAACTCAACGTTGTCGCCGATGAAAAGATCTGGACCTACTCCTCCCCAGAGTCGGTCCAAATCCTCATTGCCGCTAAGCGTGTCGCTACCATCTCCACCGCGAATCACGTCGCGATCAGAACGTCCATAGACCGCTCTCGTTTGTCCCTCAGCTGGGGGCAAGAAGCGGAAGGTGGCTGTTTGGGATGTGCCCTCAATGCCTGTCGCCCGAATAAAGTACCGACCAGCGTCAAAGTGACGTAGATCGACGACCGATGCCCCTTTGGTTATCCATTGCCCTGTCGCGTCAAACACATCCACAGTCACTCCCAAAGCCGGCTTGACCGTTAAGTTGGACGCGAATCCGTTCACTTGGACGTTGGCAAACGGAAACAGACTGCTAATCACGGGCTCGAGTCGCAGGGCGATTCGAGTGAAACCTCGCCGCGTGGCTTCCATGATCGCTTGATGCAATCCGCTGTCACCTACCAATGATAAGTTGCCGTTACCCGAGTCCGGGAGGGTAATCTCAATCACCTTCTCAAAAGCGACCGGGCTAGTCGCATCGTCGAGCGTTACCAAGCCATCCGCTTCACCTGAGATAACGCTCAGCTTGAAACTTGCGGACCGAATGAAACGCGTACCGAACGCTGTTCCATCCGTCTCAACCATCCTGCCCGATAGTTCTTCTTTGTAGAGTAACTTATTGTCCAGAACTGTTAATCCAATCGGAGATGGTCTTCCCTGACCCATTGATGAATCGGTTACAAGCGAGGTTCCTGCTGGAGTTCCATTCGTCTTGTAGAGTCCGCTGCCAGACGACAAACCATTTGCGGCGAAGTACACAAATCCATCAAACAACGTAAAGCCCGAAGGCGCCGCGCCGGTGCTGCCCCCAAGGTCGATTAGTCGGGTCGCGCTGGTGGCGGAAACGCTTGTCGCAATCACATACGGATTAGCATCCGATCCCGTCCGATTCGCGGCGAAAAACACACGGTCGCCAATCGCAGTCAGACTCGCCGGATTGACCAGCGATTGCGACTCTGCATCCAAACTGATCTGAACCGTTCCGGAGTTGGAGCCATCGCTTGTCCAAAGTTGACCGTCGGCAGAAAAATACAATTGGCCGACAACGTCGACCATCGAAAATATCGCCCCCGTCACGTTTAGGAGCTTCACTTCCACCGTAGTTGTCTCAGTACCGTTGGATCGCCAAAGTGCGTTGTCGCGACCAAAGAACAGTGTGCCACTATCCCGCGTACTCGCAGTCAATTGAAATGCGTTGCCAACACTCAGTGACGACACTACTGGTGCGTTGATCGGACTAGACAGATCGAGCGACCAAAGGCTTAAGATCGCATTCACGCTGCTCGCTGCGCTAAAGTAGAGCAGGTTTCCGACCACAGCAAAGTCGGTCACTCCGTTCACCGCCGTGATCTCGATTGTCTCATAGCTTTCAAGACTAGTCCTATACAAACGCCCCGATGCCGTGCGCGTGAGCAAGTTGATACCTGTGATTTCCATTTCCAGCACCGAATCATTGTCGCTAAGACTTGCGATCTGAAAGGGCTGTCCATGTGGATGCGAAAGTATTTGAATCGTCGACCCAGAAACATAGATCAAATCGCTGCCTCGGGGCGTGAGGAACTCCGGGCTCATCGTGCCCGGTACACCGAGGTTTTCGCCTACGTATGCTGTGTTCCCAAGCGTTCCGTCGGTGTACGCAAGACGATCGTTCAACGCCAGGTAAAGTACGTTGAAACCATTTACCGTAACTACGGCACGGTTCGCCAGATCGGCACTATCCAAAGCAACATTTGCGTAGCTCGAATAGGCTACTTGGAGGTCCGTCGTTGACAGTCCGCTTTGGTTTTCGATGAAAGGCAATAGGTTCGAGGTTTCAAACTCCATCACCACGGGCGCGTTTTGATACGGCTGAGAAAAAGGTCGAGCAACCGACCTTGCGGCGATGTCAATATTCGCCTTCGGTTCGGGACCAACAATGAGAGAGTTGCCTGGCAGCCCGTCGCCCAGCGTGTTGATTTCAAACCAGCGCTGACCTGTAACGGTCCGCTCAAATGTTACTGAAATCCCTGGCCCATCACTGATTAGAAAATCGCCACTGCCCGGATACGACACGTTGCCCAATAGATCCACGTTGTCAACGGGCAATTCGGTTCGTTTTCTGTTGCCATAAGCTGTGAATATTCGACCTACGTCTGCGGCGTTCGTCCCCAATGTGGCATCACCACTAATCGAAGTGAAAACTAAGTCATCAATGCCATCGCGATTGATGTCTCCGATCGGCATTCGGCCCAACTGCTCCGCCAGTCCACTAGATTGCGTCGATTCGATGACGAGACTCGCGTTTGACAATGCGATAGTCGAACCCCAGCTATCCGCTAAGAAATCCCAGAAGACAAAAAGCTTCCCTGAAATCGCATCTCCGTCCGTCAGCCGAACCGACTCCAAGACGGCTAGGTCCGTTTTGCCATCGCCATTCCAATCGCCGGCTGTGGGAGTCAAAATCACATCGGTTCCGACTGCGGCACCACTTCGGAAAAGAGTTCGACTTGGTGTCGGACTCGTTGAGCCTACCAAGCTCGTCGATCCCAAGTACACCAAGACTTGATCATCAATGCGATTGGAACCAAGCGACGTGCGGAAACTCGAAAGTTCCGAAGTCACCACAGCAAAATCATCGTAGCCGTCGGTATTCGCATCTCCTAGCGCTGCAACGCGTGCGCCCACCGCACGGTCTGTCAAACCCGTTTGTTTACCCGAGATCAATCGACTCGATGCTGAAAACCCAACCGCTGAGCCACCTGGAATCAAATAGACACTCGATTGCGGTCGCTCGAAAGTATTGGAAACCAGCATGTCCTCCAGCCCATCTCCGTTGACATCGCCGACAGCCACGACTCCAAGTTGATCGCCATCCCGATCTTGAGCAGTTGCAATGGGCGGAACAGGGTTGTTCACCACTTTGACTGATATCGAATCGAAAAACGCGTCACCAGACGTACCACCTACGACTCGAGCTGAGATTCGGATAGAACGAGCACCAAACGGAGCAAGGCGTGTACTTGCGACGTTTAACCAATCTCCTGACGTAGTCGATATTCCTACCTGCTGGTCGCTGTTTGCCATGACTTGATTCCGCGCGTCGATGAACGAAACGCGTATTTCCGCTTGCTTCACAAAACCTCTCACCCAACCCGAAATACGAAACTGCTGATTGCCGCCATCAACATATCCCACAAAATCAGAGAGCGAAACGTCTTGGCTCATCGAGTCACCACCGCTGCGGCCAACGAAGAAATTGGCTCCTTCGGGCGGAATAATGTTCGTGGTCGTTGGATAGTTTGCTATTGAAAAGCGATTGCTCGACCAGCCGGCAGTGTTTCCCGTTTCGGCGCCGCCATTGACCAACAATTCATCGGCAGAATAGGCAGCTGCTCCCGCTGATATCCACTCCATGTTGCCATCAGTTCCCTTTCGATACGCGTACGTTAACATCAGTGGCTGTTGGGTCGTCGCATCCCGTCCGATCAAAACAATCTCGGAACGTCCGTCGCCATTTCGGTCTACAAACGAAACGGACGCAGTGTTCGTCACAAAAGGATTCGGGGCAATTTGTAAAACTGGGACGTCAAGTTCATTCGTAGGTGAGATCGCCGATGCTGGTGCCCGACGACCTTGAACCACTCGAACCTGCAGAATTGACGGTACGGACTGGGGAAACTCACGTACAAATGCAACATCGGTCAATCCAATGCTCGGCGTTGAGGAACTATGATCTCCTATCGCGTTGATGTCACCAAAGTTCGTCGATACGCGATATGCGGTCGAGTTAAATGTTGCCGACAGATCGATTGCGATATCCTCACGATCCAGGATGCTCTCATTTGAAATCGCATCGATTGGTCCAAGCAGAATGTAGGCCGTGTCGGAGCGATTCAGCAAATCCGATCCGTTGACAATGAAATCCGCGTAGCCGTCGCCGTTCCAGTCCCCTGCTGACTGGATAGATCGCACAGCGCGAGTTGCGATCGCTCCCTCAATCGCTGGTACCTGGTCTAGCCCAACCGTCGTTTCACCGCCACTCCAGTTGATTCCATCCAGCGAATGCGCGGTCGATGTCATTGCGGGGCTTGCAAAGCCATACGAGAATAGCAAAGGCGACTTCGTGGTCTCGGCAGGAATCACGTTACCCAAAACTTCCTTGCCCAAGAAGATGTTAACGAATCGCCCCGCAATCGAGTCAGCTATAGCAAAGTCTGCTTTGCGATCGCCATTGATATCTCCGAGGGCCGCGAAAGTGAACAACGGCGGAGCGGCAATGATCTGGTTCAAAACGTCGGCATAAAGCGGTTTGCCTGACTCGATGAACATCGACGGCGGATCAGCGATGGCTGGCCCACCAAGATAGATTGCTGCTACAGCATGGATCTTGTTCCCGCTTTCATCCAGTCTCGGACTCACTTCGAGAATGGTTCCCCCCACATCCGAATACGCGTCGCCATTTAAGTCACCAATCGATTGCAACGGACCGGCAGTTAGCTTACGAGCCACCGTAGTGTTTGTAATCGTGCCGGAAAAGGGGTTTTCGCCAGATGGACTCAATGGATTGGTAACGACATACGTTAAGCCTGGCGCCGTCACAAGAAAATCCGTAGGCCCAAGTCCGTCGATGTTGCCAGCCTTCTCGATCTTGAATTCAGATAGGATTGGATCGCCTGGGTCGATCCCCTTGTTCAGCCTGATAGCGCCTGCGTTCGCGATCCCGCCACTCGCCAGACTAGTCGATCCATTCACGATATAAATCGTGTCTTTGCTAGTGATTGCGATGTCGCCCCGGGCATCGCCGTTGCGATCCCCTATGCTACCAACATTCCAACCCAAGACTTGACCCGAACCCGGCCCTGTGTAAAGGATATTCGGTGTTGCAATGCGCCTCGTTCCAACTTGAACTTGAACGTCGTCGATGTACCAACCCAAGAAATTGTTATAGACTCCATCCACCGAATCGAACTCGAATTGCAACCAGATTTTGCCGGTATAACCCGCTAACCAATCGGTGCCGGCCCCTGTCAACTCGATACGCATGTTTTGAAATGCGCTAATGCTGCCGTCCGCAAGAATCTGTTGCTGTCCTACAAATAGAGATTCGCCCACAAAATTTTTGGAAAGTAGGTTGTCTCCGTTGGACGCGACAATGACCGATTGAGATGTGTTCGTACTCGAGAAGTCTGGCGTGTCCGCGTCCGCCCCAGTAGCGCCACGGGCCTTCGCAACTCGCACGATTGCTTTGTCAAAAGTCACATTGGCAGACCCAGTGTTCTCGGTCTGCAACAGCGAGGCAAAGGAAATAGCAATCTCAGAACCGGCAACAATCGATAGATCGATGGCTGGAGAAGTTAGTGTTCCTCGTACCTGGGCACTAAGACCAACATCAAAGCTGCGTTGTTCTGCGACGGCTCCCGTCGCGCTCAAGTTGATATTGAACGCCATGGAGCCATCATTGGAATGCCCCGGCGTTAGAACTGGATTGACGGTCGGTTCAAGTTCGGTTTGATGCCAATTGACGCGAGCGCTTGGGTTCGTGATAGGATTCGATGAAACTAGATTGGTCGCCACAAATCCTTGGCTGCTCAGGTCAAAGCTGTAGTTCAATATCGTCCCGGTCGGGCGGTAAGTCCAACTGCTGCTACCGTAGAATATCCCCGCGGCTCCTTGCATACTAAGAGCAGAAGTAGGACTATAGCCAGGGTAACCAACCACCAAATCCTCTTTGCCGTCTCCGTTTATATCTCCCGCGTTGGCAAAATTGGTTATGACCAACTCGCTACCGTTGACTATGTTGATGTCGGACTGAGTAAGGAAATCGACGTTGTTCGGCCATACAGCCCTTCCAAGATAAATGCGTACCGCTCCGTCCGTAAAGCCATTGATATCGCGATAACTAAGCACGGCCAAATCCGTCTTGCCGTCTCCGTTAAAATCGCCACTCGCAAAAGTCGGTTGGTTTATGCCATTGAACGGAACAGAAACTCGGAACGCAGGAAGCGAACCTACCAAGGACAACAGTTCATTCCCGTAGTACACGCTCCCAATCATCGAACTGCTAGTGGTTTGAATCGAGCCGATGAAGTCGGTGCGACCGTCGCCATTGATATCACCTATCGCGATCGCGGCCGGAGTTTCCGATGCACTGGCAACGTTAAGCCGACCATCCGCGCCTCCCTGATTCTGCGGTGCGCCTGCCGGAACATCCGTTGAAATCGCGAACAACGCTTTGTTAAACGTCAATTCATACGGACCGACCGCATCTACGATATTGTTGTTTATACCAAGGCTAAATTGATTGACGTTGATGACATGCAGTAAGTAGTATTCGGGAACTCCTTCAGGCCGTTCAAGCAGTACAACTTTGCCACTCGAGGTATCCAACTTGCCCGCATGCAAGTACATCAAGCTGCTGTCGTTTGGATTCGTTAGTGCGGGGTTGTACCCAATTCCGCGTAGCTTGTTTCCAACAATCGAAACACTACTCAGCAACGCAGAATCAGTGAATCGCAACTTGATCGATTCTCGCAGCACATTCGCAGCCTTGGCCTCACCAAACCGATTGAGAGCCGTAGGTGTTTTAATCACGAACCAATCGCCCGCATCTCCACTCGTTAAGTTCAGTCCGCTGATCACCAAATCGCTGGACAAGCTCATTCGAAGCCGCGATTGTTCTTCTAAAAACAGCGTCGCGCCGGAAACCGAATCGTTGTTGCTGCCCGACGCATATTCGTATCGATCTGGAATCAACGTAGGCGAACCACCAGACATCCAATCGTCGCCGCTGCCACCGAGCAACGTATCGTCGCCGCCACCGCCGACTATGACATCGCTACCAGCCCCGCCATCAATCGAGTCGTCCCCCGCTCCACCGAAGAGTCGATCCGAACCGGGTCCTCCTCGAATAATTAGATTAGCTGCCGCGCCCTGAGGTATCGCATTCGGTGCAAAGCCCCATTCAAGTGTCCCGCTGTTTGCAGTACCTAATATCTTGTACTCCGAATCCGCGCGCACTTCATCGTCGCCCGAACGCGTGTCGATGACGGTCTGCTCGACCGAGTTGGTCATGTAATAAGCGTAGTCCTGACGAAACTGACCGGTCGTGGTGTCGCTGCTCCAACGTTGATTAGCGGTATCCCAAACTCGCGACGTTAGTTCGTAACGATGCAGAATCGTATTGAACTTGATCGCAACATTGTCAGGAACGACGATACCGTTGGAGTCTGTATCTCCTCCCAAGAACAAGACTTGGTCGGTGCCATTGCCACCATCAAAACGATCGCTTTGCGTTGGCACATACGTCGTTTGGTCTGCTGCATTGATGAAGCGTTGCGATGATTTTAGCAACGGCAAGGAATCCGGCAAAAGCTGGAAAGTGTCGTCCCCATCACCGCCCCACAGCAAATCCTGGGATTGGCGATCGGTCCCTCCACTCAATACATCATTGCCATTGCCGCCAAAGATCCAATCCTCCCAGGAGCCACCAATGAGAGTGTCGTTTCCGTCTCCACCGATGAGAATATCGCGCCTTAAAATCTTCAGCGTGCTTGCCAAATTGAGCGGCACAGCCGCATTTAACGCCAGAAAATCCCCCGCAAGCGTTTGCATCGGATTGTTCAATGTCAGTGAACCGGGCGTCCGACCCATAACCGGTCGTAGCTCATATTCGCCAAACGTTGCAGTCAATGAGTTTGCATAGGAGACTCGGAGCAAGTAGGTGCCCCGGAGCAATGAACTCAAATCGAGTTCTGCCACCGATTGCCTCGTGGTGTCGATCGATCTCAGCGGTTGCTGCCCACCGACCGCGAAGACCGAGAACAGCAAATCGTCACCCGCACGCTTCATGATCGATATGCGATTGAGTGGCGATTTATCGGTAGGCAACGTCGTCTCATTGATCGAAAACTTAAACCAATCGATGTCCGACTTGTTGCTTAAACCAAGCCCAGCTATCGCTCCATACTTCTCAATCGCGGTTTCTTCTGTCGACAAGTCATACGCTTGAGATTGGGATGCATTCGACTCAGCCCAGTCGTTGGTTGCGATATCGATTTGATAAACGGTCGGGATGCTGTTGGACCGGACCTTTAGCCAATACTGCTTGCCAGCGACGAGGTTCAGGTCCCCCCAAGCCAGCCTGCCGGAGCTTGTTGGCGTCGATGATGCCAGTTCCATTACGTTGGATTGTGGCGTTGGCCTTTCAAATAGCGACAGGACTATCCCATCATCGCTTGCCAAGCTGCTAATTCGCAGAGCGTCGCCGCTCTTGGGAACCTGAGCCGACGTGGCAAACGAAAGCGTATACCAGTCCACGTCCGAAGGGCTGTCGATAGTCAACCCTTGGATGCTTCTGGGTGTCCGCCATTCATTTTGGATTCCCGACTCACCAGCCAAAGTCGGGCCGTCGAGGTTATAAGCCGTCTCAGGCGTGTCGTTCCTGCGGCTTCCCTCTGAAGAGTCTATCAGGATGGGGCGCCCGGATTTGTATTGGACCAAATCTTCCCCCCGTCCCGCATCGGTCCAAACGGATTTCGTAACGGTCGGTCCGACGGTGATCCTATCATTGCCATCGAGCGCATCAATGATAATCGCTTGAAAGTCTCCTTCGGGCGGCAATAGTTTTGAAAGACCGTACGAGCCGACGAAACCAACGATCGCCTTTTGACCATCGGCAAGTCCGAGCAGAGCCCTAGCTGCTGCGTTCGTTGACACGATGAAGAGCGATGGGTTATTGCGCAACTGGGAATCGGTTCGCACGATAGCGAGCTTGCCATCGACCAATCGTGCCGAAAGCCGATCGCCTACCCCAGCCGCAATCAATCGTGAATTGATGTTGGTCACTAACGAAAGCGATGAGTTATTTGTCTGGATAGGAACCGTTACAGCAATCGCCAACCCGCCGTCCATACTGAGCGAAAATTCTGCAAGCTGCGTTAGACTTCCGTCCGCTGGCAACGCGACGCTTCCCAGGATAGCCGCCCCGTAGTAGTTGTCGTCGGAGTTCCAAATCAGATTCCCACTCGAATCTTTGGCTTCAAAGTCCAATTGGACCTGCGCATCGAAAGTGAAATTGCCATTGTTGTTGGTTAGCCGCGTAATGAGATGGTGACCTTGGAGGACGCCGGGTTCCGTCACGAAGTCGACCGAAATCACATCGTCTTTGTTGGAGCCGCCGTAGTACCAAACTTTATCCGTGCTCCTGGCGTAGGCTTTCCACTCATCTCCCGCTAAACCGCCGTCACGGTTTTCAAACAATCGGCCCGATCGATCGAAAAGTAAATCCCTGCCAACGCTCGCGCCGTTGCCATAAAGGAAATCGAGTCCTGTCCCACCAAAAAGCAGATCGGAACGTGGCCCGCCGAGTACTCGATTCAGCCCGGTGTCCTCGGGCAGGTATGCCGGCCTAACAGGCCCTGGCTCATTTACAAAACCATCTCCATCGGTATCCCCGTTGGTATCTCGAAGCGTTCCATCCGGCCAAACAAAGATACCGAACTGTGACGTTGGTGAGCCAGGAGGCGTGCTTCGGAAATTGACCCCGGCGTCAGGATCGCGAG
>Ga0163144_10010470_pt1 | contig 19764 bp, 17 predicted proteins | sample OliLak19BULKMAT1_FD_123175 | JGI IMG/M metagenome (GOLD analysis project Ga0163144, IMG submission 123175) | Freshwater microbial mat bacterial communities from Lake Vanda, McMurdo Dry Valleys, Antarctica - Oligotrophic Lake LV.19.BULKMAT1 | ecosystem: Environmental > Aquatic > Freshwater >... | reverse complement strand
TTCCCACGTCTGGTCGCCGACCCGCTCGGTGATCTCCGGGTTGATGAACACGCGCAGGTCGCTGGGCTCGTCGTCACCGGCGATATCGATCAAGAACAAGCGAACCGGCTCGCCGATCTGCGTTGCCGCCAAGCCGACGCCAGGGGCGGCGTACATGGTCTCGGCCATGTCGTCGATCAGGGCGACGAGCTCTGGCGTGACGTCACCGACAGCGACACCTTTGTTGCGAAGGCGAGGATCGGGGTAGTGAAGGATGGTGCGAATGGCCATCGGACTTGCTGAAAGATGCGATCAAAACGGCGCCGCGTCGAGCGTTTCGGCCGCCCGGGCGGCTCGGGGGCGCGTGAGTGTCTTCAAAGCAGAAGTTTTCAGAATTTCGGGCATGGGCACGGGCACGTTTACGGGCGAGACCGCGCTACCGCCGCCGTGCGCCAACCGTAGAGCGTAAGCGCGCTCTCGTGTGCTCTTCTCATCCCGCTCTAGCGGGTGGTGCGCTTGAAGATGGACAGGTCGAGCGCGACGCCGCGAGCGACCAGATCTTCGGCGATGCGAGGCACCACACCCGTGGGGTGGAAGGAGCCTTCGACGGTGCCACCTGCCGCGGTGCGTTCGACCGTGAAGGTGAAGATGTCACGCAGGTCGAGCGGTGAGCCTTGGGCGAGCGAGAACTCGGCCACGCGCATCACGCGGTTGCGGCCGTCGCGCAGGCGCGCAACCTCGACCACGAGATCGAACGAGCCTGCCAGCCACTCTCGCGCGGTGTCGAGCTGGAGCATGCGCTTCGTGGCAGCGACGTCGGCCGGGAGCCGAGCCACCAAGTGGCGCAAGGTCGGCGCGCGGGCTGCGGCCAGCACGCCATCGACGCCGTCGCCGATGGCGTCGACAATCTCGGCCACGACGTGACCGGCGAAGGCACCGATCACGAGGCGATCAGGCCGCACGCGGATGGCCGCGTGAACGGCGCGCGCGCCCTCTTCGGCGGTGTCGCCGATCAACATCGACACCGTGTGGGGCTGGTTCAGCACCAGCTCGTCGTCTTCTTGGAGAACGACGACGCGATCTTCCAGATTGCCGGCACCCGCAAGCGCTCCGAGAATGGTGGTGCCGCCGGCGCCGACGCCGCCTGTTACCAGGATGTTTGCGCGGCCCTGAACTGCCAGTGCGAGCAAGCTCGCCATCTGCCTGGAGATGGTGCCGCCGCGGACGAGCTCTTCGAGTGTGGCGAGCGCGCGTTGCGGCTTGCGAATGACGAGCATGTGCCCGTCTCCAGAAGCGGGAGGCAATACACCAAAGAGACGTGCACCACGCTCGAGGCGTCGCTCGACGAAGTACTCGTTCGCCTCGAGAGGCCTGCCGGCGCGCACACAAATTCTGCGCACCACGCGAGCTGCGGCGGCTTCGCTGGTGAAGGCGATCTCCGTCGCCACCTGCTTCTTGCCATGCAGCGCGACCACGTGATCGTGGCGGATGACCTGCACCTCTTCGACGTACTCATCGTCGAGCAAGGGACCTATCGGTCCCAGCTCGAACAGCTCGCGGCGAGCCTCTGCGACGAGGATCTCCGAATCGATGTTGGGCGGCAGCTCGCCGCTCGAACGCATCGAGCTGGCCTTCTCGGCGAGGGCGCGCTCGATGGCAGCAGCGAGGGCAGGCGAGGGAGCCTCGCCCGAAGCGAGCGGGGCGGTGTCGACCGCCGAGGTCGCACGCTCCATCAGTTTGCCGAGGGCGGCGCGGTGAGCCGCTGCCTGCGAAGAGTCGACGACGTCGCCAGAGCGAACGCTCGAGCGAGGTGATTGGGCGGGCTGCGAAGAAGCGGGGATCGACGCCGGTGCGGCGGCAGGCGGCCCGCTGACCCTGGGTGCGACGCCAGGCGGCGGCGCGGTGGGAGACTGCCCAGGTGCGTGTTGTACGGTTGCCTGCCCATGCACCAGCGGCGGCGGCGCGAGGGCAGCCGCAGGCGCGGCGGGCTCCGGTGTGGGGGCAGCCGCCGCAACCGCGATCGGCACCGGTGGTACCAATGCAGGATGCACCATCGCCGGAGGGCTCATGGCAACGGCAGCCTGCGGAGCTATTCCTTGCGCAGCCTGCGGAGCAATTCCTTGCGCAGCCAAAACGGCAGCCTGCGGAGCAATTCCTTGCGCAGCCAAAACGGCAGGTTGCGGCGACACGATCGCCGGCGCGACCATCGGAGCCGGTGGCATTGCGGCCGGCTGCCGTCCGAATGTGGGCTCGTTGCCCGGTACGGGGACTTGCGGCGGAGCGGGCTCTGGCATCATGCGCGGGCCAGGCCCGAGCGCCGTCTCGCGTGCGCCGAGCGGAGCGGGCGCTCCGATGCTTGCAGGCGCGGCGCCGGCTTGCGGAGACGCTGCGGCGCCGTGCATCTGCATCGGCATCGGCGGAGGACCGGCGGTGGGCGCGCCTGGCAGCGGCGGCGGCATGCCAGCCGATGAGGGCTGACGGTAGGCGGGCTGCCCATCGTTGCTCGCATCTTCGCTCGGCTCTTCGTGCGGCGCAGGGCCGGCGACAGCGGCGGCGGCGGCGGCTTCTGCTGCGAGCTCGATGCGGAGGACGAAGTCGCCGATGTAGATCTTGTCGCCTTCGCGAACGATCGTCGCTTGCGCGATCTTGCGACCGTTGACGTAGGTGCCGTTGGTGCTCTTCAGGTCGGTGACGATGAAGCGGCCATCACGATAGAGAAGTCGCGCGTGTCGCTTCGAGACGTTGCCCTTGGGCAACATGAGATCGTTGCCCTGCACGCGGCCAACGTTGATCTCCGTCTTGTCGAAGCCTTCACGGCGCTCCGACCCACCTTTTTCACTGATGATGATGGAGAACATTTCGTCAGGCGCTCTGGGGCGGATACTAACGTCATTTATCGGACGTTGCCCACCTAGCAACCAAGTGTGATCGCAGGTCGGTGCTGAAGCGCTTGACCATTGCCCCGGGGCGCGTCTACGTTCCGCCCGCTCGCCAAGGGGCTCTTACGTGGGCAGCTGCGTTCGGAGTCGTCTTGCTGGGCAAATAGTACGGGGAGCGCGCGGTTTGTCGTCTGACGACCTCAACAGCGCGTTGAAGTGGAGGAAGCAAATGGCAGTTGGCAAGGTTAAGTGGTTCAACGACGAAAAGGGCTGGGGCTTCATTAAGCAAGAGGGCGGCCCTGACGTTTTCGTCCACTACTCGCAGATCAACGGTGACGGTCGTCGCCGCCTGTTCGAGGACGAGACGGTCGAGTTCGAAATCAAAGAGGGACCGAAGGGTCTGCAGGCTGTCAACGTGACGCGACTGCAAGGCGCCACCGCCTGATTTCGTTCGGCACCTGACACGCCTTCAGCGGTACCCAAACTTCAGCGGTACCCAAACTTCACCGGCGCCCAAAGGGAGGGGCGGCCGCCTTCGCGGTGAGCCGCCCTTCTCATTTCAACCGAAGGTTGACGATCGAACATCTGGTGCGTCAGGCCGTGCGGGGCAAGCCAACTTGGTTGAAGCCCCGCGCTCCCGCGTCGAAGCAGAATGTGGTCACCTCGCCGATCGCGCCGCTGTCGTCGATCTCGTAGACGTTGAAGCCTGCCATCTTGCTGGCGTCTTCATGCAAGAGCGACGCGCTGGTCGCGCCGATGACCTCGATCGAGCCCCGCTCGGTGATCTGCGGCTTGCGCACGCGTCGGTGCCAGTGCCCATGGAGCAGCAAACCACGCGCGACGTCGCGCAGCGCGCGGATCTCGCCTTGGGCGTCCCACAGACCCTCGAGCGCGGTCTTCGTGTAGCTCGCGGGGTTGTGCAGCGGGTGGTGCTGCAAGATGACCGGCGTACGCGCCTTCACTTCCGGGTGCGCAAGCACCCGCTCGAGCGCCGCGATCTGTCGCTTGCCGAGCTGGCCCGACGCCACGAAAGGGGGCCGGGACACCGCCGTCGATAGTCCGATGATCGCAGCGGGCCCGCGCAAGCGCACGAAAGGGAAGCCGCCTTCTGCGCCGATGTCGTGGACGTCGGAGGTCATGTAGCGCGAGAACCATTCGGCGAAGCGGCCCTTTTTCACCGAGCCGCGCGTGTAAACGTCGTGGTTACCCGGCACGAGGCTGATTTGATCGGCGCTGAGGCCGACGGCGCCTTCGAGCAACGCGCGCACGCGATCGAACTCGCGTTCGAGCGCCAGATTGGAGACGTCACCAGTCACCACCAGATGGTCGACGGCCAGATCGGCGAGGCGCTGGACGGCGAGCGTCACTGGCTCCGGCTTGTGTTTGTGTCCGCGTCGGAGGCGAAGGTTCGCATAGCCGGTCAACCGCTTGTTGAAGAGCCGGTAGGGAACGGCGCCTTCGAGATCGAGCAGATGTAGATCCGACAGGTGGGCGATGCGCACGCCACACCTTTATCAGGGTGCTTCGTAGGCGCAACGAAAGCCCCGAAAAGCAGCGCGCGAGCCAGGCGATGCATGGCCGCGCGCGGCAGCGCGCAGCCAGGCTCGCCCGTGACCGTAACTGCCGCCGCGAACGACTCGTTCGTCGCCGCTGTCGGGGCCTGTCGGATCCACGCTCGGCGCCTGTGCGTATTCCGCGAACCAATCGCCGACCCACTCCTCGGCGTTGCCTGCCATGTCGAACAGGCCCTCCGGCGTCTTGCCGGCGACGAAAGAGCCCACCGGCGCGAGCTCGAGGAAGCCGTCTTTCGCCTCGAATGGATCGACCCCGATGGCGAATCGACCGGCGTTGGCGAAGTACGGATCGAACACGTTGCCCCAGGGGAAACGGCGGGCCTTCATGCCTCGGGCGGCGTACTCCCATTCGGCTTCGGTCGGCAGACGGCCGCCTCTCCACTGGCAATAACTGGCTGCGTCGCCGTGGGTGACCATCGTCGCGGGCAAATTCGGCTGTTCGAATCGCTTGCCGCCGACTGCGAGGAGCACGGCCTTGCACGGGCCCACTTCGACGCAGCGTCGGTAGTCACCGCCGCTGACCTCGAGCCTGTCGATCACGAAATCCGACAGTGTGACCGGGCTCTCTGCGAACTCGTAGACGAACCATTCTTGTTCGCAGGCGCTCTCGGAGGCCTCCGAGGCGCAGCTCGAGAGGGCGCGTTGAATCTCGTCCACCTCCGAGCCCCGCTGAAACGTGCCACCGCGGATCAACGCGCGCCCCTCGGGCCCGAGCGCCAAGGTGACGACACCTTGGGAGGTGTCTGCGATGCGCGGCGGACGGAGATCTGCCAGCACGCTCGTCGTCACCGCCGTCATTGCGATGACCAGCGAGGTGGAGGACGAGCGCCGCATGGTCAAGCCTGCCCTCAGAGCACCAAAATCTGGCCGGGATGCTCGATCAGGCCGCGGAGGGCCTTCAAGAACGTCGCACCGATGGCGCCGTCGATGACCCGATGATCACACGACATCGTCATGCTGAGTCGCCTGCCCGGGACCACAGCGTCACCCTTCACCACAGGCTCGCGCCGCAGCGCGCCGATGGCCAGGATGGCGCCCTCGGGCGGGTTGATCACTGCCGAAAATTCGTCGATTCCGAACATGCCGAGATTCGAGATGCTGAAGGTGCCGTTCATCATCTCTTCGGGCAAGAGCTTCTTGTCTTTGGCACGGGCGGCGAGATCACGCACCTCGGCGGCGATCTCGACCACGCTCTTCTGATCCGCGTCGCGCACGACCGGCGTCACGAGCCCGTCTTCGACCGCGACGGCGACTGAAATGTCGATGCGCTTGTGTATCAAGATCGCGTCCGGTGTGAACTGCGCGTTGCAGCTGGGTACACGCTTGAGACCGATGGCGACGGCCTTGATGATGAGATCGTTGAAGCTCAGCTTGGGGGCGTCTTTGTCGCCCGCAAGCAAGTCTTCGTTGATGCGCTCGCGCAGCGCGAACAGCGGCTCTGCGTCGACGTCGATAGTCAGGTAAAAGTGGGGGATTGTCGTCTTCGACTCGGTCAGCCGGCGCGCGATGGTCTTGCGCATCATGCTGAGCGGCTTCACTTCCGGCTCACGGCTCGCTCTCGGCGCCGCGCGTCCAGCCGCTGCTGCCGCCATGCCCTCCAGATCTCTGGCGATGATGCGGCCATGCGGACCGCTGCCCGGAACGCCCGCGAGGGAGAGACCTCGCTCTCGGGCGAGCTTGCGGACATACGGCGATGCCTTGACGCGCTCGCCCGAGATGGGTGCAGCGTCCGCGGCTTGGGCTGCCGCCGGCGTCTGAGCGGCAGGAGCAGCGGGGGCTTGGGCGCTGGCTTCGGACGGCTTTTCGGGGCCAGTCGGGCTGGCAACGGGCGCGGGAGCTGCGGCCGGAGCCGCTCTGCCGCCACCGACCTTGGCGAGCAGGGCGCTGATGTCTTCGCCGGCGTTTCCGACGATGGCCACCGGCTGCCCGAGCTTCACTACGCTGCCGGCAGGCACCAAGATCTTGAGCAAAACGCCTTTGTCGAAGGAGCGAAACTCCATCGTCGCCTTGTCGGTCTCGACTTCGGCGAGCAACTCGTCGACGGCGATCGCGTCGCCTTCTTTTTTCTGCCAGGACCCGATTTGCCCCTCTTCCATCGTGGGAGAGAGCTTCGGCATGTCGATGATCTTGGCCATCAGACGCTCCTGTAGCTGACGCGCTTGACGGCTTCTACGACGCCGGCGGCTTGCGGGATCACGAGCTGTTCGAGCTTCGCGTTGTATGGCATGGGCACGTCTTTGGTGGTGACCCGCTCGATCGGTGCGTCGAGATCATCGAAGGCCAGTCGCTGGATGCGGTCGACGATCTCTGCGCCCACGCCGCCGTAGGGCCAGCCCTCGTAGGCGATGACCGCACGATGTGTCTTCTTCACGCTGTTCACCAGCGCTTCTTCGTCGAGCGGGCGCAGGCTGCGCAGATCGATCACCTCCGCCGAGATACCGTCTCTTTCGAGGGCGGCGGCTGCCTCGAGCGAAACATGGACCATGCGGCTCCAAGAAATGATGGTCACGTCGGTGCCTTCGCGTGCGATGCGCGCTTTGCCGAACGGCACCAGGAAGTCAGGGTCGTCACTGACAGTGCCCTTCAGGCTGTAGAGCGTCTCGCTCTCCATGTAGAGCACGGGGTCGTCGTCGCGAATCGCGCTCTTGATCAAGCCCTTGGCGTCTTCACAGGTCGACGGCGCGACGACCTTCAGACCTGGGATCTGTGCGTAGAAATGCTCCATCGAATGCGAATGCTGCGAGCCGACCTGTTTTGCCGAGCCGTTCGGCGCACGGAAGACGATCGGTACGTTGAGCTGACCGCCTGACATCTGGCGCAGCTTGGCGGCGTTGTTCAGGATTTGATCGAAGGCCACGGCCGAGAAGTTCCAGGTCATGTATTCGACGATCGGGCGGAGCCCGACCATGGCGGCGCCGATCGCGACGCCCGTGAACCCGCTCTCGGTGATGGGTGCGTCGATCACCCGCTTGGAACCGAATTTTTCGAGCATGCCTTCGGTGACTTTGTAGGCGCCCTGATAGTGACCGACCTCTTCGCCGACGATGAAGACGCGGTCGTCGCGCTCCATCTCTTCGCTCATTCCGAGCCGGATGGCCTCGCGAAAGCGGACCTCTTTCGGCTTGTCGTCCGCCGGCTTGGCCTTCTCGTCTTGGGCTGATTCTGTGGCGCTCATCGCGCGAATGCTCCCTTGTAGGTGGTGGCTTCGAGCAGCTCGGGGCCAGGCTCGGCGCTCTCTTCCGCAAACTTCACAGCGTCTGCGATCTCTTCTTCGATGGCGGCGTCGACTGCTTCCAACTTTTTCTGTAAGCCCGCCTTCTCGAGGTCGGTTCGGCTGCGCGAGAGTGGGTCCTTCTTTTTTTGGTCTTCGACTTCTTGCGGCGTCCTGTACTTGCCCGGGTCGCTCATCGAATGACCGCGGTAGCGGTACGTGCGCGCCTCGATCAAGGTCGGCTCGCACTTTTCTCGCGCGCGCTGAATCGCTTTGCCGAGCTTCTCTTTCACGGTGTGCACGTGGTCGGCGAGAAATCGATCGCTCGCCATGCCGTAGCCCGCCGCACGCGCCGTCACGTCCTCTACCGCGAGGGTGCGCTCGAGCGGCGTGCCCATCGAATATTCGTTGTTCTCGCAAACGAAGACGACAGGCAGCTTCCACAGGGCGGCCAGCGACATTGCCTCGTGGCAGTCGCCGATGCTCGCAGCGCCTTCGCCGAAGAAGACGACCGTTATGCGACCGTCGCCCCGGTACTTGGAAGCGAACGCGGTGCCAGCCGCGAGCGGCAGGTGCCCGCCGACGATGCCATAGCCGCCCAGCATGTTGTGCTCGACGTCGAAGAAATGCATCGAGCCACCGAGCCCCTTCGAGCAGCCCGTGACCTTGCCGTAGAGCTCGGCCATCGCCGTGCGCGCCGTCATGCCGCGCGCGAGCGCCAGGCCGTGGTCGCGATAGGTGGTGATCACGTAATCGGTGGGCTCGAGCGCTGCCACCGCGCCGACACCGACAGCTTCTTGGCCGATGTACAGGTGAAGAAAGCCGCCGATCTTTCCCATCGCGTACGCCCGCGCCGCTTCTTCCTCGAAGCGGCGAATGAGCTGCATCTGGCGGTACAGGGCGAGATGGTTGTCGTGGTCCGTCATGTGAGAGGCCGCGAGGGTAGAGTCGCGGCGCACGTTAGGGAAGGCCGCTTTGAGTCCGAAGGCTTCACTTCGTCGGCGGTGTCGAGGAAGCTGCGGCTGGCGCCGGTGCCGCGCTGGCCGACGTCGGTGGCGGAGCAGGCTCGGCTGTGTCGGTCGCGTTGGTGCTGTCCTTGGGCTTCGGGTCAATCGGCCGCTTGCGCGGTGGCTTCGTTGTCTGTGTCGGTTGGGCAGAAGCTTGCTGCGACTCGCTGGCCGATTCGGTCGCCGATGCGCTGGCGGGGAGCGTGACGGCTTCCGATGACCGCATCAGCGCGCGGGTGAGCAGACCGAGCACGACAAGGACGACCATTGCGCCAACGAACACCTGCCAAGTCTTGCGTTCTTGAGGCGCATCCGAAGGCCGATCTGGCATGCCTGAGAGGCGGACCAGCTGATGACCGGTTTCGTCCGAGCCGCCGGGGCTCTCGGCTTTCGCAGACTTCACGAGGCTCTGGCGGGCGAGCAATGCGTCCATCACTGCGATGCCGAGGCCCTTGCAGCTCTCGAAACGCTGCGCCGGGTCGCGCGCCATGCCTTGTGCCAGCGCGCTGTCGAGGTCGGGCGGGTAGCGCAGCGAGTCGGCGAACGGCTCCGGTGGGTCGTTCGCGATTTTGGAAGCCACGGAGACGGCGTCGTCGCCAGGAAAGGCGCGCGTCCCGCGGATGGCTTCGTAGAGGGTTGCGGCGAGCGAAAATTGATCGCTCTCCGGGGAGAATTTTCCTTCGCGGAAGGTCTCGGGGCCGCTGTACGCGGGTGTTCCGAGGATGCCGCCCGCGTGTGTCAGCGTCGAGTCGGGGATGCGCGCGATGCCGAAGTCGGTGAGCTTGGGACCCGTGGGGGAGAGGATGATGTTCTCGGGTTTGACGTCACGGTGCAAAACGCCACGCTCATGCGCCCAGGTGAGGGCGGCGCCGATCTCCCGGGCCAGCCGAGCCGCTTGTCGAGCAGCGAGCCGGCCCTCTCCGAGCCGTTGCTTCAGGGTCGGGCCCTCGATGTATTCGAATACGAGATAGAGCCCGAGCGCATCGTCCTCGCCCATGTCGTGGATCACCACCAGGCTCGGGTGCGTGACGCGCGCTGCCGCCCGGGCTTCGTGTCGCATGCGCACCAAAAGCGCATCGCGCACGTCGTCGCCGATGCCCAGATCGTCGCGCAACAGCTTGATTGCGACGTGACGTTCGAGCACCGGATCGCGCGCCAACAGGACGCGACCCATCGCTCCGGTGCCGAGCGCTCTCACGATCTCGTACCGTCCGATCGCAGAGGGAAGCTCGCGGGGAGTGGACCTTGCCACGATGTATTTTCTAGCGACCGGGCCGACCCTTGCCTAGACAGATTGCGCGTAAACGCACTCGGTCACGTCGGCGCGGCGCAGGTCGGGCAGGCGTCCTTGGCGCGTTTTTCCGAACGCTCGACGCGTTCCCTAACGGAAGTGCAGCGCGTGCTGTCGAGCTGGCAGATGTGTTCTGCCGAAGCCCGCATCGACGCCAGCGCCTTGCACACCGTCGTGCAACGGTCAGCTCCGGCGGCGAGGGGCTGACCGAGATCGGTCTTGCCTTCGATTGCGAAGCCTGTGTGCTTCTCGGCTAGCTCGAACGCCGCTTCTTCTTCAGCCAGGCTGAGCGTGGAGGGCAAAGTCATTTGGGGCGCTGCGCCGGACATCTGGCCGGGTCGAGCGGGGTATGCCGCTCGGTCGCTGACTGCTTCTTGGGCCGGCGCCGACGGCTCCTTGCTCTGAGCCGAGCAGCCGAACACGGCTGCGGAGGCCGAGATGGCCGAAAAAGCGAGGGCGAAGTGGACAGTTCGCGACATGGTCAAGGCTCACATTCCGAACATTGGGCGGTAACACGCGTGGTTGCATTGGCGACCCGCGCTTTGGCTGCATCACAACGCTCTCCGGCGGAGAGCTGGCAAATTCGATTGGCCGAGCGCCCCATGCTCGCGAGAGCATCGCAGGCGTTCTCGCAGCGGCTGGGGGACGCTTTTTTGGTGAGCGGCTCGGCGCCAGGCTGCGGTTTGCCAGGCAGTGGCTCGGGTTGGGCCTCGGAGGCTGCCCCGTCTGCGCCCGCACCGAACATGGTGTCGAGTGAGGCCTCGATTCGACCGAGCTCGGCCTCTGCGCCCTCGACCGTGAGTGCGCCCTCGACCGTGAGTGCGCCCTCGACCGTGAGTGCGCCCCCGACCGTGAGTGCGCCCTCGACCGTGAGGTCGGCGTCGAGGCGTTGGGGCCCCGAAGCGGACGCATTTGCGCCGCCGCACCCGAAGAGGCCACAAGCGACGCCAAAAACCAACAAGCCGCCCGCGGCTGCCGCTTTGCGGTGCCGACGCGAGTGTGGCGGAGGCGAGTGTCGTGCGCGGTCTGGCATGTCGCTTTGACGAGTCACGCTTGTACTTCTCTGCTCGACGCTTCTCGCATGGTTAGCGGCTCACTGGGGCTGCTCGTGGCCCTTGGAAAAGAACGGGCGCCGAGCCTGTCCCTTACGTGTGGTCCCCTAAAATCAGGGAGCGTGATTCTCGGCCAAAGAAGGCCACCAGGCTTCAGGGCTTCAGGGCTTCAGGGCTTCAGGGCTTCAGGCCACAGGGCCACCGGCTTCAGCGACAGAGAGTCAGCTTGGCCCATGACGTGGCATCTTGGCTGTGGCGTGCAGCCTGACGCCTGAAGCCTTCTGGTGACAGCCCCGTCGAGAATTCATGCTCGCTCATTTAGGTGGGGGGCGCAGCTTATCGACGCGTGCGAGTGTGTGCTTCCACGGGTATGATGCGTCCAACCTGCATGCATAAGCTCGGTCCCTTGGTCGTCGCCGCTGTGCTGGCGCTGAGCGCCACATCTTGCCGGACAAAGCGTGCCCGTCCCCCGCAGCCGTCGGGTCCATATGGGCAACAGCAGCCTGGTTACGGCCAGCCGCAGCAACCAGGCTGGGGTCAGCCTGGGCAACCGACACAACCAGGCTGGGGCCAGCCAGGTCAGCCGAATCAGACCCAGCCAGGCCAGCCCACTCAGCCTGGGCAACCAGTGCAGCCTGGGCAACCAGTGCAGCCTGGGCAACCAGTGCAGCCTGTGCTGAACGATCCGGTCAACAACGTCGACATCCAGGCGCTGCGGGCAAGGGCCGGCTCTGTGCTCTCCGAGCTCAAGGGAGCGCTGCCCGACTCGAATCGGGGCAAGGTCGAGGCGATCCCGCTGTTTGCGGACCCCACCACGGGCGAGGTCAATGCGTTCGCCGCGTGCGACGATTCGGGTCAGCCGCTGATGGCTGTCAGCGACGGCCTGCTCGAAGTGATGGCGTTCTCGGCGAAGTACAAGGCCAACGATCAGTTCTTTGGTGGCAATCGCCTGGATTCGTACACGCAGATGGTCGCCAAGAACTACAAGCCGAAGAAGCCGTTGCCTCGGCCCGCTGCGGGCTTCACTGACCCCGCGCAAGACAACGATCCGCGCAAGGTCGCCAAGCAGAACGAGCTGCTCGACGAGCAGCTGGCGTTCGTGATGGGTCACGAGCTGGCGCATCACTATTTGGGGCACACAGGCTGCGCCAACGGCGGCGATAGCCGCGGAGTGGGCGCGCAAGACTTCGGACGCCTGTTGACCCGCGCTGTCCCCGGCCTGAACCAGCAAGCAGAAATCTCAGCCGACGTCTCCGGCACCAACAACCTCCTGGCAGCCGGCAAGCGTCGCAACGGAGTGAAGTGGGATGAAGAGGGCGCCATGCTCTCGCTCGCCTTCTTCGGCGCGCTCGATCGCTTCACCCCGGAGTCGATCATCTTCGCCTTCGAGTCTTCCCATCCGCCGCCCGCGCTGCGAGTACCGATCGTGCAACAGGCCGCCAACACCTGGCGCCTCACTGGCGGCGCAGGGTTCCCGATCCCGTTCTCGTTCTGACAAACACGCCAGAAATGTTCCGCCGGGCGTAGGCGGGTGCGAGCGGCGGGCAGCGATGCCCGCCGTTTTCGCGTTGCGCGCGAGGATCAAGCCTTCGATCGGGGGCGGCGATGTCGAACCACCGCTGCGGTCGCGATGGTGAGCGCAGCTACGGCAGCGGCCGCGACGATTGGCGACAGCATGAACACGAGCGCGCTAGGCACATTGGGCGCGATCGCGCGAGGGTCGCTCCCGACGTAGAGCGCGAGCGGCAAGAAGGCGGCTGCGCTCGCCAGCACCAAGAAACCAGCCTCCGAGGCGCCCCACCTCAGGCGGAGCGCCAGCAACGTCGTGAGAGCGACACCGCCGAGCGCCGCGCGTGTGGCGTCGCCGAAGAAAATTTCGGTGCCGGCCATCGCGCTCAACGTCGGTCGGTAGCCGATCACGAGCAGCACCGCGGCGTAGCCGACGAACAAAGCGAGCGGCGCTGCCCAGCCGAAGCGAGCCCGCGGCCAACAGCGACGTCGGTGGCGGGCGAGGGCGAGGGCGACGGCGCTGACGAGGACGCCGATCGAGAGGCGCAGCAGCCGTTGTTTCGCTTCGCGCTGATCGGCGATGTCGTCACGCTCCCGCGCGAGCGAGGTGACCAAGAGCGCAGCCTCGTCGCCACCGAGACCGGCGCGGAGCGCTGCGAGCGACGCCGCGACTCGATCGCATGACGGCGTCTGCTCGAGCGCGCAGCCGAAACGAGCGGCCTGGTCGAATGGTTCGAGTATCGCGCGCGCGCGCTCGGTTTCGCTCAGATCGAACACGTCGAGCATCGGCGCGCCGAGGTTCGAGGACGGGCTGGGCACGCCCATCGTCACGCTCAGTGTCGCCGCGACGTCGATCATGCGGCGCGGCGGTAGCGCTCTGCCGCCCTCGACGCGATGGCCCCAAGCCAGAAAGAAAGCGCCGCGCGTCTCGGGCTCGTCGCCACCATGGCCGCGCGCGCGGCGATGACCGTGATCCGAGAGCACGAACATGACGTCTCGCGCAGGGTCGAGACGTGACGCCACGTTTTGGACGAAATAGCCAGCGCGCGCAGCCATTTCTGCGTACTCGGCGGAAGCGGAGCCATGTTCGTGGCCCGCATCGTCGACCTCGCCAAAATGTACGAAGTCGAGCTCGCTGGCCGCCAGCTCGTTCTCGGTGATCGCAGGGCGTGCGCGATCGACGGCCAAGTCGGCGACGAAAGCGAGACGGCCGCCACGCGTGTCCGCTTGCAGGGGCGGTCGTGCAGCGCGCAGAAAATCAGGAAACGTGCGACTGCGAACGCGCACGTAGACGCCGGTGTCCCAGGCCGCGTGGAGCACGTCATCGGCGCCGAGCGCGCCTTCACCGAGACCGTTCAGGCGCACGCCGCTCTCCCGCGGCGGCAGACCCGTGACCATGGCCGTCACGTTGGGCAGCGTGAACGTCGGGTACTCCGCTATTAGCTCGCGGAACGCGCCGTGCTGACGCACAGGCTCGAGCTCCGACAACGCGCGGGCGTGCTCGACGCCCAGACCATCGACCATTACGACCACCAAACGGCGCGCGATCGGCGGCGCAGGCAGCTCTTCTGAACGGGCATGCGAGAAGCCACGGATGCGCGTGTCGGAGCTGATCCAAGCAGGCAGCACGCGGCCCATCACCCAGTAGGTGGTGCAAGCTGCGCACGAGATCGCAAAAAAGCCGACGCTGGCGGCGGCGACGAACAATCGCCGTCGCCCGCTCGGTTTCTTGCTCACGACCTCAGGCGTCGCTCGGCAGCGACGCGCCACACTCCGTGCAGAAGTCGTTGTTCGACACGACCTCTGCTTCGCAGGTCGGGCAAACCACGAGCTCGCCGCGCTCTTCGGCGGCCACAGCCTCGATCTCGTCGGTGTTCATGCGCACCTGAGCGGCCGACACCTCTGGTGCCCCGTCGTCGGCGCGGCCGGGAGCCGGGCTCACGTCGGTGTTCGGATCCGGCTCGCCGTCGCTCTCTCGCGCTTCGATGCGAATGAGCACTGCGGTGATGTTGTCGTTTCCGCCGGCTTCGTTGGCGAGCGACACCAGAGACTCGCAAGCCTCGCGCAGGTCTGCGCCTTCGATCGCGTAGATGCCGCCGAGAACGCGCGCCATCTCTTCTTCGTCGATCATGCCGGAGAGGCCGTCCGAGCAGAGCAAGAAGATGTCGCCCTCGATGACCTCTTCGCTGCGGATGTCGACCTTCACGTCCTCACGCATGCCGAGCGCCCGCGTGATGATGTTCTTCGGCAGCCGCGCCAGCTCTTCCGGGGTGAGGTCGGGCTTCAAGGCGAGAGCGTCGTTGACCAGCGAATGATCGTGCGTGAGCTGCACCAGCTCGCCGTAGCGGAAGCGGTAACAGCGACTGTCACCGACATGCCCTACGTGCATCATCGCCCGCGAGCGAACCAAGTAGGCAGCCACGACAGTGGAGCCCATGCCGTGGTGCTGGCGATAGGTGGACGAAATCTCGAAGACGTCGCGGTTGGCCTTGCGAATCGCGGCGGCGAGGCGGCGCGCGTCCGGGGATAGATCGGTGTACCCCTCGGACAAGGCGCCCTCGGGCACCGGCCCCTCGACGGTGGCTTCGTAGAAATTTCGAAGCGATGCGGTGGCAAGCTTGCTGGCTACGTCACCAGCGTTGTGGCCGCCCATGCCGTCGGCGACGACGAAGAGGTCGAGCTCAGGGCGGAGCAGGACGTGATCCTCGTTGTGCTTTCGCTGGCGACCAATATCCGTGACACCAACGGCTTCGAAACGAACAGCCAATGGCTGCGCCTTTTTCGTTCCGTCTCGTTTGGCCTGCCCCGGCTGGGGAGTCGACATGCGCGCGCATCATACCTTTCCCCGTGCCGGGTGGGGAAGGGAGCGGGCGCATATTGTTGTTGATTCAACCTTCGGTTGAAATAGCGCGCGAGACCTCCGTGCCCTGCGCAAGAAAGCCGCGCGCCCCATGGCGTGCATCTGCGCACGGCGGCTTTCGAAGGCAGGCGCTCAGAAGCGCGGCGCGGGGCCGTCGAGAGCCGCCTGCTTTGGCGGATCTGCGCTCGCTGGAGGGGTAGGAGAGGCCCACTCGACCGGATCGATGGCGATCGCCAAGCCGATCTGGAAGAACGCGTAGGCGCGGGTGCCGCGCGTCGAGCCTTCGGCCCACGAGACGAAGGTGCCCATGTCGACCTCCAAGAACGGGCCCAGGCCGAACCCGCGCGCGGGGTAGAACAAGCCGCCCAAGGCCAGCTACGCGATGTCGACCCCGTGGTAGCGCCCGTTGGCGACCGCCAGCACGCGCTCGGTCTCATCGCCACCATGCTCCAACGAAAAGGTGCGGTAGCCGACGCCGAGACGGCCCCACGGGTCGAACGATGAGCCCTGGGCCAGGTGGTAGCGGATGCCCAGGCTCGCATTGGCCAGATCGCCGGTGCACGAATCGCACTCGCCGTTCGGGTAGAGCAGGCCATAGCGGCCCATCGCATCTATCGAGACATGGCGAGAAACACCCACGGCGAGCAGACCGCCGAACGAGAAGCCGACGTCGACGACATCGGTGAGGGCGCGGCCAGGGGCGACATCGCCGGCGGGGAACTCGGCGGCGCCGACGGCGGCGATGGTCAGGTGCCCGCTGCGACCGTCGGGTGCGAACGGCTTCGGCCTGCCTTCGCGGTCCTCGTTGTCGTCTTCGCCGCTGGGCTCGGGGCCGGCGGGTGGTGCGCCTTGCGCGAGCGCGTTGCTGCCGAACAGCGAAGCACAACAAATCAGGGCAAACGAGGCGAAACGAGCGCGCACGGAGGGCTTATCTCCGGTCCAGCAGGGGTCGTCAAGCCGGTGAGCCGTTTGTCGGCGAGCTCAAAATGAAAAAACGACGCAACTGAGAGCGCCGGTTGTCGACACACTCTTATGACAACGATCGAGATCGAAGCCGAACGTGCGCCACTCGGTGAGCTGGTGCTGCGTGTGTGGGGCACTGCGCCGAGCCCTGCGGTGCTGCTCGGATCAGCATTGCTGGCGCCCTCTGGCTTGGTGACGGTGGGAAAGGGCGCGTCGGCCGATCTCCGGATCGCAGAGCCGACGGTCAGCGACCGGCACGTCTCGATCGAACATCGAGGCGACTCGATCCTCGTCGCTGACCTATGCTCCAAGAACGGCACGACTTTGCTCGGCCATCGCATCTCCCGCGCCGAGATTGCGCCGGGCGCGCGCTTGGGCCTCGGCCGCGTGCTGCTCGAAGTGACGCCAGCCGTTCGCGCGGGCGAAACGCTGACCAGCAGGGCGCCGCTACCGGGGTTGGTTGGCGCCTCGCTGCCGATGTTGCGGCTCGCGGATCGTGTGCGCCGCTACGCGAAGCTCGCTGTGCCGCTCTTGATTCGCGGCGAGAGTGGCACTGGCAAAGAGCTGGTTGCGCGCGCGGCGCATGAAGCGAGTGAGGTGACGGGCGCCTTCGTGGCCATCAACGCAGCGACGTTCTCGCGCGAGCTCGCCGAAAGTGAGCTATTCGGGCATCGACGCGGCGCTTTCACAGGAGCGATCGCCGACCGTCGCGGCGCCTTTCGCGAAGCGCATGCGGGCACGCTGTTCGTCGATGAGGTCGCGCAGCTGAGCCTCGATGTGCAGGCGAAGCTCTTGCGTGTCGTTGAAGAGGGGGTCGTCAGGCCGGTCGGCGCAGACGGCGCGACACGCGTCGACGTCAGGCTCGTCGCTGCCACTTGCGAGCCCCTGGAGGCCGAGGTCGAGCGCGGGCGTTTTCGTCGCGATCTATACGAGCGGTTGGCGGTGTGCGTGGTGCGTGTGCCACCGCTGCGTGAGCGGCTGGTCGATCTGCCCGAGCTCGCCCGCTACCTGCTCGCCGAGCTCCGGCTCGAGCGCATGCGGGTGATGCCGAGCGCGCTCGCCGCGCTCAGCTCTCGAGCGTTCCCGGGCAACGTCCGTGAGCTACGCAGCATCCTGCTCTTGGCTGCGATCGCCGCCGGCGACAGCAATGTAATCGCGCACGCGCACGTGGAAGCGGCCTTCATCGAACGCGACGGTCCGTCGTCAACGATCTCCTACGAAGAAGCGAGCGCCACGTTGCGCGCCTCGGACGGCAATCAGAGCCGCACGGCGCGGGCGCTCGGGGTGCCGCGCACCACGCTGCGCGATTTGCTGCTGCGCGGCGGCGTCGAGCCCGTCAAGCGCAGCCGCCGCTGACGGCAGATCAGGTCAGAAGCTGCCGAAAGCCGTCACGCCTTGCTGCTCCGGCGACACGACGGGTGAGATCATGAAGGCGGGTGCCTTCTTGCCGCTGCGGCTGTCTTTCGACCCGGCGTACCAATCGACCATGATGTACGTCACCGTGCCTGCGGCTGCGACGCCAGCCGTGACCCAACCGACGATCGCCACCGCCGTGTTGGCAGTGTGCACGTCGAGCGCGTCGCGCAGCTGGTTGCACTGCTGCGGGTAAACGTCACCGGCACCGGCGCTGTCTTCTGGGCCGCACGGCGCGCCGTCGACGCCGTCTGCGAACGCCTCGTTGCGGATCTCATCGGCGATGAACTCGGCGTTGGCAGAGCTCTGCGCAGACGCGGCGGAGAAGCCGATGCCGAGGCCCAAACCAACCGCGAACAGGCCCGTGCCCACCCAGGCGAGCGGTCGGTGCGTGTACCAGTAGCCGAAGTCTTCACGGCCCGAATCGGGCTCGGGCCCCGGGCCCGGACCCGGGACTGGACCCGGTCCAAATCCTGGTGCGGAGGGCACCTCGGGTCCTGGCCCTGGCCCCGGCCCCCCTGGCGCCGGTCCTGGCCCGGGTCCTGGGTCCGTCGCGCCTTTGATGATGATGGTGCCGCTGACGGCCTGCCCTCTTTTCGCATCGATGGTCGTCGTCCCAGTGCGCAGGCCGAGCGTGGCAGAAATCGTGTAGGTGCCGGGCTCGACGAAAAACGGATCGCTGAGTGGCGACTTGCCGAGCGCGGTGGTGCCCATCGTGAGATCGGCGCCGGGCGCGTCGACGTTGACCGTGACGAACGCTGCCTTCTTCTTGCAGTCGTCGACCGCCGCAACGGCCGTCGCTTTTTGCTCGGTCGTGGCTTCTTTGTGGTCGCGCAAAAATTTGATCAGGTGGTTGCCGCCATCGACACATTTGCCGAGCTTGTGCTCGGAGATGCCGATATTGAGCAGCACGGCAGGCACTTGCGTCAGTGAGTAGGCCTGCGCGAACGCGGCGCGCGCGTCCTCCCACTTGCCTGCGTCGAAGGCCTTCACGCCGTCCTGGTAGCGCTGCTTGGCGACCTCTTTGATCGCCGGGTCTTGTCCGGCTGGTTGGGCACCGGCGACGTGCGGAAAACAGGGGAGGGCGACCGCGAGCGCCGCGGCCAGGGCAAGACGGTAGCGAGTCATGGCGGCGAGCCTCTCATCTTTGGGCTGCCAAGGAGAGAATTTTTGGTAAGCGCGGCGACCAAATCCTCTGTGCCAAGTGCGAATCGAGCGGGCGCTTGCGCGCGTTTTTGCCCCAGAGGGCACGGAGGAATTTTGTTGGTTCTGCGCTTCGCTCCGTAGACCTCCTTGGACTCCGTCCACTGTGGACGGAGTCCAATCCGGTACAACCTGCGGTGGAAATGAAGTCAGAACGGGGTGTCGCGGATGATGCCGCCACCCTTCGGCGGGGGCTTGGCGGTGCCCGTGGGCGGATTCGGCTTCGCCGTAGGCTTGGTCGCCGTTTCTACTGGCTTGGGCGGGTCGACCTTGGCCACCGGCTCGGCGCTCGGGGCCGCGCTGGTTGCGGCTGTAGCGCTCTCTGAAGCGCTGGCCGACGCGGCCACGGCGGCGCTGACGATTGGCGCTGCGCTGGTGACTGCGGTCTCTGCCGGCTTGGCTGCCGGCTTGGCTGTCGGCTTTGCTTCGGAGGTTTTGCTGTCGGCGGCCGAATCGGATTTCTTGGTGTCGCTCCTGTCGCTGTGTTCGCTGCCGCCGAACAGCAGCACGCCGCCCACGACCGCAGCAACAGCAGCCGCCAGCCCGACGCCGATCAGAATCGCGTTCGAGCTCTTCTTGACCGGAATTTCAATGGGGTCATCGGCACGCGAGAAGCTCGGCGGCTGCGGCCTGACGGGCGGGGGCACAGGCGCTTCCATCACGTCGGCGCGTTTGATGCCCGCGTTTCGCAGCGCCGGCCCGAATGCGAGTGCTTCCGTGACTTCGGCGGCCTCTGCCGGAGTAGAGCCGGCCTCTGCCGGAGTAGAGCCGGCCTCTGCCGGAGTAGAGCCGGCCTCTGCCGGAGTAGAGCCGGCCTCTGCCG
>Ga0163144_10010469_pt1 | contig 19766 bp, 18 predicted proteins | sample OliLak19BULKMAT1_FD_123175 | JGI IMG/M metagenome (GOLD analysis project Ga0163144, IMG submission 123175) | Freshwater microbial mat bacterial communities from Lake Vanda, McMurdo Dry Valleys, Antarctica - Oligotrophic Lake LV.19.BULKMAT1 | ecosystem: Environmental > Aquatic > Freshwater >... | reverse complement strand
GTCAGGACTACATTCAGCTCTATTCAATTGCTTGCTGGGGACAGGACATGTCTGCTTTTTCAAGTTTTTCATCAAACTCTATGCAGGCGGGCACTTTTCACGCCTCTTCCAATCTTGCCTCTGGCCGTGTCGCCAAACAAATTTTTCCACAGTCGGCGCACCTCATCTCTTTGCGCAATGCCGAACCCTGCAGTCGCTCCTTTGTTCGTTATCATGAGGAGCGTGAGCTGAGCACTCGTCCTTCTGAGGGGCGCGATGGCAATTATACTTACAAAATTCATAAAAAGACTTCGGGCCTCTTCAAAAAGAAAACTCGCTGGGTGATCGATTTTGAATATGATTATTCGTCGGTTCACAGAGACATTTCCTCCATTCCAGAGCCTTCGAAAGCTCCAGCTAAATAAATCTCTTTTCCGTCCCCATTCCCAGTGTTAAGCAGTTGGGGTGATGAACCCCGGACTCTACGTGCATGTTCCCTTTTGTGTGCACAAGTGCGGCTATTGCGATTTTAATTCTTGGGCCGAAGAAAGCCTCGCTCCGCAAATCAAATGGCAAGAAGCTTTGGCCAAACAATCTCAATTCTGGGGTGCGACCTTGCTCAGCGACACCCGCTTTGACACCGTGTTTTGGGGTGGGGGGACTCCCTCTCTATTAAAACCAGAGCCCATGGAAAAGGCAGCCCGTGCTCTGCGAGATCACTTTCAATTCACCGAAGACGCCGAGTGGACCTTTGAGTGCAATCCAGAAACCATCACGCCAGAGCTTTTGCGCCATATGGCATCTCTTGGCGTGAATCGTATTTCCGTTGGGATCCAAAGTTTTGAAGATCAGTATTTGGATCGTCTCGAAAGACGCGCTCGCCGTGTCGACAACCTACGCACTCTCGAATGTGTGAAAGAGCACTGGAAAGGTCGTTGGTCTCTCGACCTTATGTTTGGATTGCCTGAGCAATCGCCGCAGCAGTGGGAGCAGGAGCTTGAAACCGCTTTGGAGTTTGCGCCTGATCACATTTCCGCCTACCAGCTCACGCTGACAACAGCTCGCTCCAAAAATTGGAAGCAACCCGATAGCGACACATTGCTCGACATGTTCCTTATCACCGAATCGCGCCTTGCGGCTGCAGGACTTCAAAAATACGAAGTATCGAATTTCGCCCGCGAAGGCCATGAGTCTAAACACAACTTGAAATATTGGAAGCTCGAACCTTTTCTCGGTCTAGGACCAGGAGCTTCTGGATTGATTAGCCCTAAGCTCATGCCTCAGATTATTTCCCCAGTTCCGCACCTCGAACAACCTCGCCTTGGCACCCACGGAGCTCATCAAAAACAGCCAGATACTTTCGAAAAATGGGCCAAAAATGCGGGTCTTCCGCCCGAAGAGCTTTTGAGTCAGCTGACCCCCCGTTCCGGCAAGGAACACCTCGAAGAACTTTTGATGATGGGATTGCGTTTGCGTGAAGGTTTGGACGAGGCCCGTTTGGAGGGCTTGGGACTCGACCCCCACCTGCTTTTCAAAAGCTCACAAATTGTGGGAAATATTGAGCATTGTGACGGATTCTGGCGAGCCACAGAGCAGGGCGCTCGGGTGCTGGACACCGTCCTTCAAAAATTATTTACGGAAATAGAAAAAATCGAGGCCCTGAATCTTGACTTCGCCAAAATCGACCCCAAATTTTAACTAATGACTGATACGAACGCGAACTCTAACCCCGACTCTAGAGCCCCAGACACTGGCGAAAACGAGGAAATGAAGCCTCAGGATGCGGCAGCTGCCGAATCTGCAGAAAAGCCCAGTTCTGAAGAACTCGTGGGTGAGTGGAAAAACAAAGCCGCTTACTTGGCCGCTGAAATCGACAACATGAAAAAACGCTTTGTGCGTGAGAAGGCCGATGTGATCAGAATGGCGAATGAGGAGCTCATCCGAGCGATCCTCCCTGTTTTTGACAACTTGGACTTTGCTTTGAAGTCGATTCGCGACATGGAAGAAAAGGCTGAAGAAAACATTCAAAACAACAAGGTTTTCATGAATCTGTTGAAAGGCGTTGAAATGACTCTTGTTCATTTTCAACAAACATTGGAGCGCGTTGGAGTGCAGCATATTAATTCGGTGGGGACACCTTTCGATCCGAGCCTTCACGAAGCCATGGGACAATCTTCGGATGGAAAACACGAAGACAACCACGTGAGTTCAGAATTTCAAAAAGGGTTTTCATTGCACGGACGAGTGATCCGCACTGCAAAAGTTATCGTAAACAAAGTCTCAAAAGCTTGAGTTAGGAGAATATAAAATTATGGGAAAAATTATCGGAATTGACTTAGGAACAACAAATTCATGTGTGTCTGTCCTCGAGGGCGGATCACCCAAAGTGATCGCAAACAGCGAAGGCGCTCGCACGACACCTTCTATCGTTGCGTTCAACGACCAAGGTGAACGCTTGGTAGGACAAATTGCAAAAAACCAAGCCGTCACAAACCCAGACAGAACTGTGTTTGCGGTGAAACGCTTGATCGGTGAAAAATTCGACGGCGCGCAGGTTAAAAAAGCGAAGGACATCCTTCCTTACACCATCGTAGCTGCTGACAACGGAGACGCTTGGGTGCAGATCCGCGAGAAAAAATACTCTCCTCAAGAGATCTCTGCCTTCATTCTTCAAAAAATGAAGAAAACCGCAGAAGACTACTTGGGTGAGCCTGTAACAGACGCGGTCATCACTGTGCCTGCTTACTTCAACGATGCTCAACGGCAGGCTACTAAAGACGCAGGCAAAATTGCAGGCCTTAACGTTCAACGTATTATCAACGAGCCCACTGCGGCTGCATTGGCTTACGGCCTCGACAAAGAAGGCGATCGCAAGATCGCTGTTTTCGACTTGGGTGGCGGAACGTTTGACGTTTCTGTTCTTGAGTTGGGCGATGGCGTTTTCGAAGTTAAAGCAACTAACGGAGACACTTTCTTGGGTGGTGAAGACTTCGACCTTCGCATCGTTCAGTGGTTGGCTGATGAATTCAAAAAATCTGACGGCATTGACCTTCGCAAAGACAAGTTCTCTTTGCAGCGTTTGAAGTCTGAGGCTGAAAAAGCCAAGCATGTTCTTTCTGAATCTTCTGAAACGGAAATCAACATTCCCTTCATCACGGCTGATGCGAATGGTCCCAAGCATTTGAACGTTAAGTTGAGTCGCTCCAAGTTCGAACAACTTGTTGATGACTTGATCCAACGTTTGGTGGGTCCTTGTGAAATGGCAATTAAAGATTCAGGCCTTTCTACTTCTGAAATCAATGAAGTGATTTTGGTAGGTGGTATGACTCGCATGCCTAAGGTTCAACAAAAAGTTAAAGAAATCTTCGGCAAAGAAGCTTCTAAAGGTGTGAACCCAGACGAAGTTGTGGCTGTGGGTGCTGCTATTCAAGGTGGTGTTCTTCAGGGCGACGTGAAAGACGTTCTTCTTTTGGACGTGACTCCTTTGTCTCTAGGTATCGAAACTTTGGGTGGTGTTTTCACCAAGCTCATCGACAAAAACACAACAATCCCCACCAAAAAGAGCCAAGTGTTCTCGACTGCCGCTGACAATCAGCCTGCAGTGAGCGTGCATGTTCTTCAAGGCGAGCGCGAATTGGCTCAATACAACAAAACGTTGGGCAAGTTTGATCTCGTGGGAATTCCTCCTGCACCTCGCGGTGTGCCTCAGGTTGAAGTTTCTTTCGACATCGACGCTAACGGAATCGTGAATGTTGCGGCTAAAGATTTGGGGACTGGAAAAGTTCAGTCTATTAGCATCACGGCTAGCTCTGGATTGTCTGACGAAGAAATCCAACGCATGGTTAAAGATGCTGAAGCTAACGCTGAGAGCGACAAACAAAAAACTGAGCTTATCGCGACTCGCAACCAGCTCGACACACTCGTTTACTCGACTGAAAAGTCTTTGAAAGAGTTTGGCGACAAGGTTGAAGCTTCGATGAAGAGTGAAATTGAATCTGAGATCTCAAGTTCTAAGAGTGCTCTTGAAAAAGAAGACGTGGCTGAAATCAAGGCTTCGATAGAGCGCTTGAACGCACTCAACGCTAAGCTTGCTGAAAAAGTCTACGCGCAAACAGCTTCTGCTGAAGGCGCGCAAGACGGTGCTGGCAACGGCTCCGACGCGAATGCTTCCAACTCTAAGAAAAAAGACGACGATGACGTCGTTGATGCTGACTTCAAAGAAGTTTGATCTTAGTTTGCTTAACGAAAGAACGGGTTGAGGAGTTAAGGAATGGCAGGCGCGAAGCGTGACTATTATGAAATTTTAGGAGTTTCGCGCTCCGCAACGCCCGAAGAGCTCAAGAAGTCTTATCGCAAACTCGCGATCCAATTTCATCCAGACAAAAACCCTGGAAATAAAGAGGCCGAAGCTAAGTTCAAAGAACTGGCTGAGGCCTACGAGGTTTTGTCGAGTGCTCAAAAGAAACAGGCTTATGATCAGTTTGGTCATGCTGGAGTAGGGCAGGGCGGTGCTGGATTTGGCGGCGCTCCGGGCTTTGATTTCGGTGGTGGTGGTTTCGGCGACATTTTCGGCGATATCTTCGGTGAGGTTTTTGGACAAGGCGGTCGGGGTGGACGAGCAGGTGTTAGAGCTACTCGCGGTTCCGATCTTCGTTACAACATGAAGGTAAGCTTTGAAGAAGCTGCTTTTGGTTGTGAAAAACCGATTCAACTCCCCAAAGAGAGCAGCTGTAAAACTTGCAGTGGCACAGGCGCTAAACCTGGATCCTCCGTAGAAACTTGCAAGACATGTTCGGGAGCAGGTGAAATCCGCTTCCAGCAAGGATTCTTTACGCTCAGCAAAACTTGTCCCGATTGTAATGGTCAGGGCAGTGTCATCAAAAACAAATGTTCAGATTGTCATGGAGCGGGCCACAAAGTGGAAAACGTTCGCCTTCAGGTGAAAGTGCCCGCAGGTATCAACGTGGGGCAGAAGCTTAAACTACGTAATGAGGGTGAGCCTGGAACCAATGGTGGCCCCTCAGGCGATTTGTATGTGGTGATTGATATAGCGCAACATCCTTTCTTCGAAAGAGATGCTGAAGATGTTTATTGCGAAGTGCCAATTTCCTTCACACAGGCGGCTTTGGGGGGTGAAATTGAAACACCTACGCTCGAAGGCTCTGTAAAAATTAAGATTCCTGCGGGAACGCAGTCTCAGAAAAAGTTTCGTTTGAAGAACAAAGGCATTGCTAGCCTGAATGGTCGCACTCGCGGTGATCAGTATGTGATGGTTAATGTTGAGGTTCCTTCGAAGCTGAGTGATGAGCAGCGTCAACTCCTAGAGCGTTTTGCTGAAATCAGCGGGGAAAGTTACCCCGAGTCACAAACCTTTCTCAAAAAAATGAGAGATTGGTTTAGTGGAAATCAGCACCCCTAAAGGCTAAACTCTCACGCGTGTTGAGATTGTCTTCTTCCCATTCACTTTTCTTTTTGGCTTTCCTTTTGTCGTGCACAACTTCGCTCGACCAAAAGAGGGGGGCTGATAAAAAATCGGCTCAGTCCTCTAAGCGACTTGAAGGGCAAAAAGTTAAAGCTGACATTCTCACGGCCAACAGCAAACAAGCGTCTCCAGCGGTTTCTTATCGCAACGTGTCGGATGCCGCCGAGATCGAAGCTCTCTATAATGAAGGCCGTTCTGCTCAAGAAGCGGGCGACTCTCGCAAAGCCGAGTTGCTTTGGAATCAGTATGTTTCAAAAGCTCCTACAGGCCAGCATGTGGACAGTGTGTCGTTGCGTTTGGCTGAGCAAGCTTATGTTCGCCACGATTACCGTCAGTCGGCTTTGAGCTATCAACGCGTGGCAGAGCTCGATCCTCCTTCTCGTTATCGCGGCCAAGCTTATTATGGCTGGGCGAAGTCAGAGCGCGCTCAAGGCAACAGCGCACGTTCTCTGGAGCTTCTCAGTAAAATCGACTTTTCAGAAGTGTCTGTCTCTATGAGAGAAGAGGTTTTTGCTTTTTGGTCCGAAGCTTCGGCCGATGCGGGCCGTTGGTTGGAATCTACTTTGGCCTCTATTAAAGCTTATTGGGACAGTCGTAGCCCAGAGGCTCAGCGTGCCTATGGGAACACTATTCGAGAACAGGTTGATCGCCGCTTGGTTGAAGGTGAGCTTCAATTTATTTTGAAAGAATATCCCAATCGTTTTCCAAGCAATGAGTTGCGACTTCGTTTGGCCACTCTTTATTTGGCTCGTTCTGAAAAGGGACAGGCTCAAACTCTCTTGAACGAAGTCTTGGCTTCGAGCCAAGTAGGATCAGATGTAAATAAAAAAGCTAAGTCGTTGTTGGATAGGTTGAACACTTTTGACCAAGTGGCTTCCTACAAAATCGGAGCTCTTTTACCTCTATCAGGAAGACAAGCTTCTCTTGGACAGGCGATTGTAGACGGAATCAATCTCGCGTTTCAGGGGCAAAAAATCGAATTGGTTTTGGCCGATTCCGGGCCCAGCAAAGAATCTTTGAAAATCGCTTATGAAAGACTCGTTCTTGAAGATCGGGTCATGGCGGTAGTTGGTCCCATCGGTGGTGAAGATGGAGAAATGGTGGCTCAATGGGCTGTCCAGTATGGAGTGCCCAACATCAACTTGGCTTCGCGCCCTGGAATCGTTGAGCAAGGAAACTATGTTTTCAGAACGGCACTCACACCGGAGAAGCAAGTTCGCGCACTTGTTCAGTACGCACGAGAGAAACTCAATGCCAAACGATTTGCGATATTATTCCCAGAGGATAGCTTCGGTGAAGCCTACGCAAAAGAATATTTCAACGCAGTTCGCATGAAAGGCGGACAGGTGACTGCCGCTGAATCTTACAATCCGAATCAGACCGACTTTAAAGTTCAAATTGATAACATGGTCGGCAAGGCCTTCCCATACTTTCGCCAATCTGAAAAAGCGAACTTGCAACCGGCACAAGAAGAAAGATTGGGTCGCGAATTAAGTAAAAAAGAAAAAGGACGCCTCGAAGTTCCTCCCATCGTCGATTTCGACGTGCTCTTTATTCCCGACACCTACCGCCCTCTGGGGCAAATCATTCCAGCGCTACTCTATGCCGACGTTACCCAGCCCGTTCTTTTAGGACCAGCAACATGGAAGAACCCTCGTTTGTTGGATCGCGCCGGACAATATCTCAGCAAGGCCATTTTGGTAGATGCCTACGCTCCTGACCGTCAAAATACTGTCACAAAAGACTTCATAGAACAGTTTCAGATCAGAAACGGTTCTGTCCCTAACTCACTCAACGCAATCGGATACGATGTAGGCCTCTCACTATTAGCCGCCTACAAAAAATCCTCAGTCCCTCCCAGCAATCGCGAAGAACTGCGCTCCCGCTTAGAAAACTTGGGCGAAGTAAATGGCGTCCTAGGCAAACATAAATGGGACAGCGACCGCGACACCCTCTCAGAACTCCAACTCTTCCGAGCCCAAAGAGGCTCCTTCGTCCACCAAGGCAGCATCGAGTTGTAAACACCTAAAAAAATGGATTGGGCTTAGGAAGTTTTCTCTCCTCCTCGGTTCGGGGGACCTCGAGAGTCGGAGAAAAAACTTCCTAAGCCCAATCCGTTTTTTTACCCCTTTTCTTTAAATTTAAAGAGGGGTCCCTCCCACACTCCACTCCAACGGATGCCGTACTGGGCTATATGACGCGCATGTTTTTCCCAGGCTCGACTCTACGAGGCTCCCCGAGACGAGGAGAGCCTGGGAAAAACATGCGCGTCATATAGTCCAGACCAGTCAAACGTCTGGCACAGAAATTCTTAAAGCCTTTCTTAATTCCTCCCGAATCGTATCTTAGAGCAGATAAGAAACCCGGGGGTTTCGGAAAGTATCTGTTCAAGAAGTAGGAGGCCTCAATGGCACCAAAAGACATGGATGATATCGTAATACCTGAATCTCTCCCTATGCTCCCAGTTCGTGATGTGGTGGTTTTTCCATTCATGATTCTACCCCTCTTCGTAGGGCGTGAGTCTTCCATCAGGGCAGTCAATGAGGCGCTCGGCAAAGACCGCTTGATCTTCTTGGCGAGCCAAAAAGAAATTCGCGAAGACAATCCTAATCCAGAAGGAATCTATCAAACAGGAACAGTCGCAATGATCATGCGCATGCGCAAGCTTGCCGATGGTCGTGTGAAAATTCTTGCACAAGGAATCGCAAAAGCTCGAGTCAAAGTGACCGATCAAACGAGTCCTTTCTTTAGAGTTCAAATCGAACGCATCGATGAAGAGTACAAATCAGAGAGCAAGCCTCATGAACAAACTCTCATGCACGGTGTGAAAGAGCAGCTTGAGAAAATTATCAATCTCGGAAAGATGCTTTCCCCGGACATCTTAATCGTTGTTGATGAAATCACCGAGCCCGGCCGCTTGGCTGATCTCATCACAAGCAACTTGGGTCTCAAAGTAAATGAGTCACAAGACATTCTCGAAACTGCCGACGGTTTTGAGCGTCTCGAAAAAGTTCATAAAATTTTGGCCAAAGAAGTTGAGATCCTCAACGTTCAAGCCAAAGTTCGTAATCAAAATAATCCTGTTAACGATCCTGGAAAAAACCAGCGTGAGCAGTACCTTCGTGAGCAAATGCGCGCAATAAAGAATGAATTGGGTGAAAATGATCCCAAGGCAGACGAAGCGAACGAGATCCGTGAAAAAATCGACAACGCACCCATGACCGAAGAAGTGCGTAGCGAAGCTCACAAACAACTTGCCCGTCTAGAGCGCATGCACCCTGATGCTTCTGAAGCATCCATCATTCGCACTTACCTCGATTGGCTTATCGATCTTCCTTGGACTCACAGCTCAGACGATCATCTTGATCTTGCTGAAGCCAAAAGAATCCTTGATGAAGACCATTTCGACCTAGAAAAAGTAAAAGATCGTATCCTTGAATTCTTAGCTGTTCGCAAGCTCAAGAACACCAACAAAGGACCTATCCTTTGTCTTCAAGGACCTCCCGGTGTTGGTAAAACCTCACTCGGTAAGTCAGTAGCTCGCTCGATGGGGCGCGAATTTGTTCGCATCTCTTTGGGTGGTGTTCATGACGAAGCTGAAGTGCGCGGTCATCGCCGTACCTACGTAGGTGCTATGCCTGGCCGTATCATTCAGGCTTTGAAACAAGCTAAAACAAACAACCCCGTTATCTTGCTCGACGAAATCGACAAGCTCGGACAAGACTATAAAGGCGATCCTTCAAGCGCGTTGCTTGAGGTGCTCGATCCAGAACAAAACTGGAGCTTCCGTGACCATTACTTGAACGTGGCATTCGACCTCTCGAAAGTTCTTTTCATGGCCACATCAAACGTAATTCAGAACGTGCCTGGACCTCTTCGCGACCGTATGGAAGTGATTGAGCTCGCAGGGTACACTGCTGAAGACAAGCTCAAGATTGCTAAACAGTACATCATCCGCGAACAAATCGAAGAGAACGGCATCACTGCTGAACAAATCGAGTTCACTGATGAAGGCCTCAAAAAAATCATCTCTGAATACACTCGTGAAGCTGGTCTTCGTAACTTGAAACGCCTTGTTGGCACGTGCTGCCGCAAAGTCGCAAAAGATGTGGCTTCATGGGACGGAACCAATCCTTTCGCTAAAGTGAGAGTAAGTGATAAACAAGTGGAAGTATTTCTTGGACCTCCTAAGTTCCAAGAGAGCGATCTTCGTGAAGAAGATGAAGTGGGCTGTGTAACAGGTTTAGCTTGGACACAGGTTGGTGGAGAAGTTCTTGAAGTTGAAGTGAGTGCGATGAAAGGTAAGGGTGGCATCATTCTTACAGGTTCCTTGGGCGATGTGATGAAAGAATCATGTCACGCATCGATGAGCTGGATCCGCGCCAACGCCAAGACACTCAACATTCCCGAAGACTACTTCTCGAAGTACGAAGTTCACGTCCACTTTCCTTCAGGAGCGGTTCCTAAGGACGGACCTAGTGCTGGTGTGACTATCACCACAGCTATCGTAAGCTTGATCACAGGAATTCCTGTAGATCGCACAGTGGCGATGACAGGCGAAATCAGTCTTCTTGGAAAAGTACTCCCCATCGGTGGAGTGAAAGAAAAAGTACTCGCAGCTCTTCGTCACGGATGCAAAAAAGTCATCCTTCCTTACCGCAACGAAAAAGACTTGATCGATGTTCCTCAGGAATTCAAAGACAAGCTTGAGTTCGTATGTGTTAAGAAGGTCGAAGAAGTCCTTGAGCACGCACTCGTAAGAAGTGTGTTCAAGAAGAAAAGCACAGCGACGGGTGGCGGATCACGCGGCGGCGGATTCGGCAAAGAGCCCGCAGCGGCGAGCGGCGAGAAAACGACAAATCGCATCGAAGAAGCTGCTTAATTCGGCCTCTTGGCTCTGACATAGTTCTAATTAGTTCTAAATAAAGTTTTTAATATAAAAACCCTTCTCGGATAACGAGAAGGGTTTTTTTTTCTGTTTCAAAGACAAATGGCGGGTCTGGCAGCGAATGAAGTGACTTGAGAGGCGCGGATAAATTGATTGGTCTTTTTCTGCCCATCCGCAGTTTCTTCAAGTTTCTTCTCTAGCTTGGCTTCGACAAACACCCTAAAGCCTTTTTGCAGATTTGAGCAGGCCCATTCCGCTTGTGTTCCAAAGATATGGACGTTGTGCCATGTTGTTTTTTCTACTTCTTCTCCGTTTTCCTGAATGTGCTTTTCATTGGTGGCGACACTCAGTCGGCAAAAGGCTTTGCCGTTCTTGGCTGTCTTGAGTTCGGGACTTTGTCCCACATTTCCGAGTAGATAGACTTTGTTGACTGACATAAATAGATTCTCCTTTGTTAATTGACTGCTCTAAGTGAATGGTGAGTTTTCACTCTTTTACTGTGTCCATAGCGAGTAACGTGCCAGAGCTTCTTTCGCTTAACCAAATCTTCACGTGCTCCAAGGTGCGAATATCTTGCGGCTGAATCTTATAAAATGGCACAATGGGCAATATGAGATTTAGGGTTCTTTTGCTTCTATTTTTTGTTCAATCGCCTCTGGCGTTGGCACAACATGGTGTGGGAGAACTTTCTGAAATACTAAATCCAGGAAAATTGAACTGGGTTCCTCTCGATACGCCTGATTCACTCAATGATTTGCGCCAGCAAGACTCGACTCGTTCCGTTTCTGAGCTGCGACGCCGCTTCTATAACATCGAACAAATCTGTTTTTTTGGAAATGACGAAACCACTCGTGAGTCCTCAAAACGAGTGGATGTGCGCATGCAGGATTTGGAAAAAGCCTTGAAGGAACGCTGTGAACAGCTAAAGGTTTCTATCGTCGACGCTCCAGAAAACTTTTTGAAGGGCCGTGAGACTCTTGATAATTGGCAGGGCCGAGAGCTTTTTCTAGACCGTTTCCGATCGCGTAACATCGAAGATCGATGCCGCATGGTAGAGCTTCTTCTCACGGAGGCTGTAGCTCGCGTATCAACTATTCCTCCATCCAAACCCATTTGTGGTTTTAATGATTTTGCATGTGAAGATTCATCCGATGAGCTCTTCCAAAAGGACCTACGAAGACTCAACTGGGAGTTTAGATATCTCAAGGCGATTGATGATGCCGATTTGTCAGAAGGCCCCGAAGCTTGCCGTGGAATGTTGCGAGAGGCTCGGGAGCGTGTGGCTTTTGCTCAGCCTCAGCCTGGAGAAGTGTCGCGATGGCCCTTGGGCCGGGCTTTTGGAATGTGTGCCCGTCCTATGAACGCTCATTATCTTGATGATGATGTGGTGAACGATAAGAAAGAAGAGCCAAAGGGCTGGGGTGCCGCTCTTGACCATAGAAACCTTCCTTGGGAAGAAGTTTTTAAAATAGAATCTTTTGGTGTCGTTCCAAACTGAATTTTTTAGAAAAGCTATTTTTCGGATCCTAACAATTTCAAATCAATGTATTCACAAAAAGAATGAAGAATCCATTCGTGAGTTTCTTGAATGCGCGCCACAACGGTTGAAGTGTCCACGTTGAGTACGATGTCGGCGTGAGCTTCTTTGACAATGCGTCCGCCATTGCCACCTACAAGTGCAAGGGTGTGAAGGCCTTTAGCTCGAGCGGCATAGAGTCCGCGAATTACGTTTTCAGAATTTCCAGATGTAGAAATTCCAACGGCCACATCTCCATCAAAACCGAGTCCTTGAATTTGTTTTTCAAAAATTTCATCAAAACTCGCATCGTTGCCAATGCATGTAAGGAGGGGGGCGTCGGCGGTGAGTGCCATGCAAGGAAGAGGACGACGGTCTCTGCGAAAGCGATTCACCCATTCCCCGGCGAAGTGAAGGGCGTCGCAGGCACTTCCCCCATTTCCGAAAATCATGACCTTCTTGTTTTCGTTAATACAGGCCAAAAGCACATCCGCCGCTTGGAAGAAGGTGCTTTTATGCTGACTCCAGAAGTTCTTTTTGGCCGAAAGGCTTTCTTCAAGTGCTCGGGTGATTTCTTTTTCAAAGTCCATGAGCTTGTAGGCTAGTCATTTTTACTTTAGATTTAAAGTAGATGCAGATTCTTGTTACGGGCGGTGCCGGCTTTATTGGAAGCCACTTGGTAGATGCCTTACTTCAATTAGGTCACGACCTTCTTGTGGTGGATGATTTTTCGAATGGCCGTGAGGCTAACTTGGCAGAAGCTAAGGCTTATGCTGCCCAAAACGGACGTTCGCTCAAAATTATTCGAGGTTCGCTCGCCGATCCCAGTCTCTGGTCATCCATGGAAAAGACAGACGCTGTGTTTCATACAGCTTCCCAAACCTCCGTTGTGGGATCTGTAAAAAACCCAGAACAAGACTTCCAGGCCAATGTTGACCCAATCCCCTTCATTCTTAAGTACTCACGTAGCAAAAAGGTGAAGTTTTTCCTGATGGCAAGCTCGGGAGGCACTGTTTACGGAGATGCGCCTTATTTCCCTACAGACGAAAGGGCCTTGATTCGCCCTCTTTCTCCTCACGGAGTCACCAAAGCATTCTTTGAGCTCTATTTACAGGCTTGGACCATGAGCTTGAAGATGCAAAATGAACTTTCCAACGATCTTAAGAGCGAAAACTATTTCTCATGGGCATCGCTTCGATTGGCCAATACTTATGGACCGAGGCAACAGCCCACATCGGATATGGCGATTGTTCCTTCGTTTATCTCCGACATTCTCAATGCCAAACGTCCCGTTATCTACGGTGATGGGGCCAAAACCCGTGATTATGTTTATGTGGGCGATGTGGTCGCCTGTTTCTTGCGTTCTTTTGAAGAGATGCAAAAACTCCCCCTTGATGACGTCTTCAACGTGGGAACGGGTAGAGAGACTAAAGATGTTGAAGTTTTTGACGCAGTGCTTGACACTCTCAAGGCTCAGTTTCCAACTCACAAGTTCGATGTGAAGCCTCAAATGGAAGCCCGCCGCCCTGGTGAGGTCACACGATCACTTCTGGATATCAACAAAGCTGCAGCACAACTCGCTTGGGAGCCTCAGGTCTCTTTCAAAGAAGGGGTGAAGCTCACTGTTGAGGCTTTCGCCAAAAACCAAAATCAGCCTTAAGTCGTTCTCGAATTTGATGATCTAAATTTTCAATTTTAAGCGGAGAGTTGTTTTCTCCATACTCAATTCTTTTTTCTGCTTGGGGTGGATCAACAATAATTTTTTCTCCGGAGAGATAGTTAACAATGTAGGAAGACCAATAGTCTCCCTTTGCGCGCGTGATTCCTTTTCCTGACCATTCGTTTTCGATCTTTCTATAAGATTGAGTCGCGGGAGCCTCAAAGTGACGGAGGTTGACCTTCGCCAATGTAATTCCTTGAGGAACTAGCCAAAGTAAAAGAACAAAGATGAGAGCGGCTCTCACTTTAGATTGTTTCTTTGAGAGTTTTATAAAAAGAGATGTCCACGCGATAGATGAACTCCAAAAAATCAGGAGATAACGTCCTGAGGCCAAGTCTTTGTGCGCACTTAAAAACTGATACATGAGGAAGTTTATGATTCCTGCGAGAATCCAAATTCGTTCGAACCTAAATTCAGAGGCGCGAAAAATTTTGTTCTTATTGGGAGGAACAAGCTTAAAGAGTAAGAAGAGAACTCCCAACGCAAGAAAGACACCAAGAATCGTTGGGAAGTGGTGAGTGACGTCACTTCTGAGTGCCAGTGTTTCTAGGGAAGTAGTTTTGATTCCAAAAACTTGGGCGCTAACAATTTTGAAGTTTTGAATAGGGTGAAACGGCAGATGTAGCCATGATCTAGGACTTCTTTCGGCGTAGTGCATGCCTAAAGGCGCCAATGATTTCACTAACAGGTAAGTGGCCGTGGCCACCGAAGTAGTTTTAAGGAAATCCTTGATCACGGCACTTGGATTCTTTCTTTCTAGAAAGTTTGAAAGAATGATTGCGATCCAAACGCTAACAAGAAGTTCTCTGTAGAGAAGTGATGCGCCCAGCAAGATTCCAAAAACGAAGAAATTTCTAAAATGAAAAGTGAGCAGAAGAAGCAGAAGGCCTATCAGGAGTCCATGTGTGCCTTGGGATTCCATGAGACGACTTGCTACGAATGGGCTGCAGAGGAGCCAAGGAAGGCAACAGAGTACAAGGTCCAAATTTGTTTGAAGTTTGAGTTTTGCCCTGCAGAAGATCACGAGCCCGATCGTTGTGAAAAAATTTATAAGAAGATAAATGCTTTTTAATGCAAATACGTTTGTGGTCGTCTTGAGGTAGAAAAAGAGGCCTAGAATCCAAGACTCCAATCCAAGTAGAAATTCTTGGCCGTAAAAAAATACAGGAAATCCTTTAGCTTCTGCCAAGTGCTTGCCCATGAGCCCGATGATGGCCTGATCGGAGTCAAAAGAAACAAGAGGATCTCTATAGAAGGGTAGGCATCTCAAAAGTATCAAGGCGCTGAATAGGGGCAATAGTATTGTTAGAAATCCTGTTTTAAAGAACTTCTGACTTGGGGAATTAGAACGGTTTAGACGTTTTGCTTTCGAAGCCATTCAATCATTCTTGGTAAGCCTTCGCTGAGTTGAATTTCAGGTTTCCATTTCAGAATGGTATTGGCTTTTGAGATGTCGGGTTTGCGTTGTTTGGGATCGTCGGTGGGGATCTCTCGAAAAACTATTTTGAGATTTTTCTCGGAGAAGATCCGTTGAACCTGCTTGGCCAAATCCAAAATTGTAAACTCATTTGGGTTTCCTATGTTGATGGGACCCGTTTCTTGAGACAGGGCGTAAGAGGTTATTCCTTGAATGAGGTCGTCGACATAGCAAAAGCTACGGGTTTGTTTCCCGTCGCCGTATACTGTGAGGTCTTCGTCTCTGAGAGCTTGTACCAAAAAATTCACAACGACGCGGCCGTCGGTTGGGTTCATTCGAGGTCCATAGGTGTTAAAAATGCGAACGAGTCCGTGCTGGGTGTTCTTCTTCCAGTTGCGAGTGTAGAGGAGGGTTTCTCCAAAACGTTTGGATTCGTCGTAGCAGCTTCTAGGTCCGAGCGTGTTGACGTTGCCCCAGTAAGACTCAGGCTGAGGATTCACAGTCGGATCGCCATATATTTCGCTTGTTGAGGCGAAAATGCAGCGGGCGTTGTGCTTGTCGGCTAGGTTGAGGGCATTTGAAAGCCCAATACTGTTTACCCAAAGAGTCTCAAGGGCAAGTTCTTGATAAAGAGGGGGCGAAGCAGGGCATGCAAAATGATAAACGAGTTTTAACTGCTCAAGCCATTCTTGAGGAATCGAATCGAGCCAGCTGCTCCAAGCTTCCATCACATCGGCTTCAATGATCATGAGTTTTTCGGAGTTCAATGATCGCAAATAAGCTTCATTGGCGCGAAATCCCGTCGAAAAGTTGTCGATGGCAATAACGGCGTCTCCTTGATTCAGGTGCCATTCCACGAGGTGAGAGCCTAGAAATCCACAGCCTCCCGTTACAATAATGCTACGTCCTGAATTTGCCATTTGTTCCTTCTCGGCCTACAAAAAGATCGTCATGCAGATCTTAAAATCCCGTCTTAAAAAGCTTGCCGCCCCAGCCAAATGGATTTTGGCAGCAGCTTTGCTCGCTTTTACTATTGGTAGCGGGAAACTGGACTTCGGGCAACTTAAGATTTTTCTAAGTCGTCCTGCAACGGGCCTGATTTGCTTAGGCATCACCCTAATTTGGTATAGCCTTTGCTTTCTTCGTTGGAAGCTCTTACTAAAAAGCCAATCCATCGAAGTGCCTTTCAAAGTCGCCTTTCAGCTTGGAATGCTGGGGCAGTTCTTTCAAACATTCATGCCGGGAACGGTGGGTGCCGATCTTTCTAAAGCTCTCTACATCGGACGCCGTTATCCCCAACAAAAACTAAAGGCGATTTTTTCAGTTTTCGTAGATCGCGCGGTGGGTCTCTATGCGATCCTTGTGTTGGGAGCCCTATCTTTTTTTGCAGGATGGAGCCATCTCAACTCAATCAAACATCCTTTGATTCCTTTGATTATGAGCCTAGGATACTTTTTGTCGGCGATCTTCATTGTTGGCATTGTCGGTCTTTTGTTTTTTCCTATATTACAAAAATTTGCAAATCGCTTCCGAGGCTTGGGGCGCAAACTTCCTCAGTTCCTACAGAAGCCCATCCGCTACGCGGAAAAGGCTCTCGGACAATATGGGGAACGCCCTTGGGCTATCTGGGTTTCAATTTTTATTTCTCTTTGCACTCATTCGCTTGCTGTTTGTGTTCTCTACGTCGTTGCTAACGCGATGTTTGGCCCTGCTCCGTGGGGGGCGCTCGATCTTCCCAGTTTTGTTTTGGCTTCGAGCTTGGGGCTCGTAGCAATGGCCTTGCCTATCTCTCCCCATGGATTAGGGGTTGGACAGGTGGCCTTCGCAAGTATCTTCACAGCACTGGGTGTTGGAAATGCGAGTTTTGGTGCCTCTATTGTTACAGGGTTTCAGTTGGTCACTCTCATGGGGAATCTTCTGGGCTTTGTCTTTTTTGTGACACATAAAAACGAGGAGGCGGAACTCGAGTCACTTCAATCCGCTAAGCAAGATTCTTCAGTGAGCACCTAAGATTAATGAGTAGCAACGAAACAGCTGGGAAAGAATCCCCCGAAATTCGGGCGGGTGCTCCAGTCGAGCTTCATGCTCTAGTTTTGGGTAGTCTTCCGTATCAAGACAATGACAAGCTCGTTCGCCTTCTCACTCTCGAAGCGGGGCGCATCACGGCATTTGCTCCGTCGGCTCAAAGATCGATCAAACGCTTTGGAGCCTCTATTGAAGCTCTTTGTTATGTAAAAGCCCACCTTAAGGCTCCGCGAGACTTAAACTCAGGAGAATCTCAGCTGTGGCGTCTCCAGCGAGTTGATCTCAAGGCACAGTTCGGACACTGGAGAAAAAACTACCCAGCCATCGAGTCCTCAATGTTCATGCTTCGCCTGATCTTGGATTTTGTGCCGGAGCTTCATAAAGACGAAATTCTTTTTAAAGTCTTGGGGCGTTTTTTACGAGACAGCGCTCAATTCAACTTCGAAAAAAATGCAGTGTGGATGAGGGTTTATTTTTGGTCATGGTTCACACGTCATTTGGGATATGGCGATTTGTGCGAAAGCTGGGAGGCGGAAGGCCTTGACCTACCTCCTGACTTTTGGAAGCTCTGGTGGGTGAGTATTGAGCCTGAAGAGCCTCTCATCACAGAGTTTCTAGATTTCCTATCGCATCAAGACCTTCCCTCTCGGGGAACGGCTCAAGAGGCAAGAATTTATGAAAGATGGCTTGCTCTAAGCGGACTTCATTGGGATTATTTTGAACAATGGCTCAGTTCAAAACCCGAATAGAAACAATTTCATTTTTGAGTCTTTGTTTTATTGCTTCTGCCTGTCGGGCTGATTCAGTTAAAAGCCTCGAAAAACAAAGCTTCGAAGTTTGCGGGACTCGTTTTGACCTCGAACTGGCGCGAAGCTCCTCAGAAAGAAACAAGGGACTCATGTTTCGTGAAGAGGTTGATCCAAAGAGCGGAATGATTTTCGTTTTCACCCAGGCAACTCCCCAAACTTTCTGGATGAAAAATGTACCCATCGCACTCGACATTCTATTCTTCGATTCCAAAGGTCACATTCTAAACTCAATTACTATGCCTCCTGAAAGCCCTATGCTTCAGGACATGTTTCTCAAGCGCCATAGCAGCACGGGCGCAGCTCAGTTTGTTGTGGAACTTCGTGAAGGCACTCTCAAAAAGTTTGAAAGTGCCTCCAAGCTTAAAAAGTGCAAGTTGAGCCCTTTGCCCACAATTAATGAAAAGGTCGAACCTTAAAAAGAAATTTTGAGTCCTTGAAGCTGCTTGATGTGACGTTCTCTTTCGATCAGGATATAGGCTCCAGTAGCTACCCCTGCAATCGCTAGTGTCCAAGGAATCCATTTCTTCCAAGTCGAATTGGAGCTTCTAAGTGTTTGTTCTCCCATAGCCATTTCGGTGTGGGTGAGGCGGTCGGTTCGGAAGCTGTTAGGTCGAACACGATCAAGTGGGATGGCTCTTCCCTCAAGAAGATCAGTAAAGCCTACTTCGAGACGTCCTCTCCAGTGTTCGTGATTTGCACTCAGGATCATCTGCTCTTCGTTAAAAAGATAGGTCCCCTGTGAGGCACAATTTGGATTGTCAAAGTCGAGGGTGATGCCTGTGTTTTCTTGTTGCCACTGATGAGTCAGGCGATTTTTGAGAACTTTAACCACTTCTTCTGGGTGCGAGACTTGTGAAACACTTGCTAGGGCGAGAAAGCTAATGCATAGAGTGCTGAGCATGAGAAACTCCTTATTTTTTAATGTTGGGGGTTTGGGAAAACAAAATTTCAGTTTTTAATTTGGAAGGGCGGGAGACTTTTTTTTCTTCCTGCAGTTGAAGGTCGCTCCAAAACAGGGGCACTTGGGAAGGGATGTCTTTTTTGGCCACGATTTTGTGTGTGAGTTTGTTTAATTGTTCGGGCGTGAAGGCTCGCAAGAGTTGAGTCTTGGTGAGCGAGTTGGCTCGTACTTCTATAATGTCTAGGGCTTCGGGAGGAATGGGGCTTCCTTTGGGAATGGGCACAAGGCTCACAACGAGTGGGATGCTGCGTGGACCACGGGAGCTTGTGGTTGTTTGGGCGGGCGAGCTTTTTCTGGCTAGAGACAAGCTAAATAGAATGAGCAGTAGTGTGATGTAGGGGAGGTAGGGCTTTAGTAGGAAATAGTATTTTTTCCATGCCGTGGGGTAGATGTTTTCGGGGTCTTTCTCCTCGGGAAGTGCGGCGGGTTTTTCATCTTCGATCCAAGGGAATTTTAATTTTTCCATTTTGTGAGCTCCTCGTATTGTTCCAAGTCATCAGCAAGATCCTTACCAAGAGCCGAAAAGATGTTTTTTGAACCCGCCAAGCCAATAAACAGCAATACAAGCAGAAGATAGACTTCAATGATTTTCATAGGCGTCGCACAACTCCGGAATGGCGGAATTGCCAACGGATTCCCTCTTCGGTGGTTTGGATTTCAATCCCCGAATAGTGTCGTTCAGTTTTAAATACCGTTTCAGAATCGAATTTGAGCGGCCCTTGAATGCATATTCCCTTCGGACTTCGATAAGATTTGGCGATTGCACTCACTCCTTTGATTTTTTGAAGGAGCATTTCGGTTTGCAAGATTTTCCATTGGAGGTTTTGGGCTGTTTCAAGTGTCAAAGCCCAAGTCCTGAGTCCGGCGAGTGTTTCTGGTGTGGGTTTGGCTTTGCAGAGCCATTCAATGCCTTGAAGCACTTTGTTGGTTCGCAGAAGGGAATCGAGCCGTGGACTCCAGCTTTCAGCT
>Ga0163144_10010468_pt1 | contig 19768 bp, 18 predicted proteins | sample OliLak19BULKMAT1_FD_123175 | JGI IMG/M metagenome (GOLD analysis project Ga0163144, IMG submission 123175) | Freshwater microbial mat bacterial communities from Lake Vanda, McMurdo Dry Valleys, Antarctica - Oligotrophic Lake LV.19.BULKMAT1 | ecosystem: Environmental > Aquatic > Freshwater >... | reverse complement strand
GGGCGGCGTGATGGTCGATGGAGAAATTGAAACTCGTATCCGCCGTAAGCTGCGCGCCGACAGCCGAGTTCGGGTGGGCGACGAGGAAGTACATATTTTGGCGGCGGCTGATCCAGCAACCGAGGACTGACTCAAGATGGCGATTCAGTGGTTCCCCGGACATATGACGTCGGCGCGCAAACGCGCCGCCGAAACTATGGCCTTGATCGATGTGGTGATCGAAGTGTGTGACGCGCGCCTGCCGGAAGCCAGCAGCAACCCCATCATCCGCGAGTTGCGCCTGCATCGCCAGCGGCCATGCCTCAAGATCCTCAACAAGTCGGACCTCGCCGACCCGGTGGCGACCGCCGCCTGGCTCGCCTGGTACAACCTGCAGGAAGGCGTGACGGCCGTGGCGCTCTCCAGCAAGAAGGCCGGCGAAGCCAGTCGCGTGCCCAACCTGTGCAAAACGCTCGCGCCGCATCGCAACAGTGGCGTAAAGCCCTTGCGCATGTTGATCATGGGCATTCCCAACGTCGGCAAGTCAACCCTGATGAATGCCCTGGTGAAGCGCCGGGTGTCGGCGGTCGGCGATGAACCGGCGGTCACCAAGTCGCAACTCGTCCAGCACTTGAGCCCGCTGCAGAGCATCACCGACACGCCGGGTCTGATGTGGCCAAAAATCACCCACGATAGCGATGGCTACATGCTGGCCGCCAGCCATGCCATTGGCCGCAATGCGGTGATCGACTCGGACGTCGCGGTATTCATGATCAATTTGTTGCTGAAACGCTATCCCACGGCGCTGGCCGAGCGCTACGGCAGCACGGTCGAGGGACAAGACGCCGTCGGCATCCTGGAGGCCGTCGCGACCAAGCGCCGCTGCCTGACGCAGGGCCGCCGGGAAGAGCTCGATCTCGAAAAAGCCGCGATGATTGTGCTGACGGATTACCGCAGCGGCAGGCTTGGCCGCGTTACGCTCGAAACACCGGAAAGCCGCGTTGCCATGCTGACCGACTCTGAACGCCTGCATGCCGAGCAAGCCAAGGCCCGCGAGTCACGCCGGAAGGCCTAGTAGTCAGTCAACCTGAAACGACACGATGGTCAGGTTTTGTAGGTCGGGCTTCAGCCCGACGCGGTGGTGGACCACCGGAAAAACGTCGGGCTGAAGCCCGGCCTACGACCGAAGGAAGTCCCTTGGCGGGACGACCAACGGAAGTTCCGTGAGGGACGAAACCGGTGAACCCTTCTGATTCAACGTGACTGACTACTAGCTAGTCACGCCGTGCATATGGCAGACTAGATATTTAGTCTGATACGCAGCGCCGTTCCATATAACTAATTGATTACATATGGGTTGGTGAGAGGGATCGAGCATGGTGTGTGGGCAGGAATCCTGCCACCGACGCGAGTTTTAGGTAAGAAGTTTCCAGCTTTCTCGAGTCTTTTCCCGTGTCCCCCACATCCGAATGGACCAAAGACCCTAGATTTCGCGGTGTTCCAAGGCATTGATTTAACCCCACAGTATTTATTTTTGCGTTACTCTGGCGAACAAATTGGCGGTAGTACGGTTTTTCGGCCTCTGTAGGTCGCGACAATTTTTAAAATTGATGGCGGACGATGCATATCCAAGAGAAAAGGACGCGCCTTTATACCAAGTTGTTCACGGGCTTTTTTGATGGGTCCGAGCGTAATCTTTGAAGTTGAAAAAATCAAAAATGGGAGCAGCAGATGAAACAACTGTCCGGACTTGACGAACTACTTCTGGCTTACGAGCAAAATCATCAATGCATGCACGTGGCGGCGCTGGGGATCTACGATCCATCCTCGGTACCCGGTGGTCATGTTAGATTCCGTGACATCATTTCGCACTTTCGTACCCGTCTGGACGTGGCACCGGTTTTTCGCCGCCGCCTGGTCGAAACTCCCATGGGTATTGATCGAGCATACTGGATAGACAAGGGCGACGTCGACCTCGAGTATCACGTGCGGCACATTGCGTTGCCGCACCCCGGTGATTGGCGGCAGCTTTGCATCCAGGTTGCGCGCATTCATTCCCGCCCATTGGATAGGAGCAAACCGCTTTGGGAAGCCTACGTCATTGAAGGACTCAACCGTGTTGAAGGCGTCCCGCAAGGGAGTTTCGCCGTCTATGTGAAGTTTCACAGCGCCGGAGTTGAGGGCGAATCGAGCGCCCATATGTTGCGGGCGCTGCACTCCATGATTGCCTCGTCGGAGTCGTATTCGACGATGAGCCCGGTGGTTGTTGATCGCGAACCAACATCGGTGGAGCTTTACGCTCGGGCGGTCGTTAATACCGTCACTCGCATTCCCCGTTTCGGGCGGGCGGCTGTCTCGGTAGCCTTGCGCCTCGTCGGAGCCACCGCCGAGTCGCTAAGAGCCCCGGTCGATCAATCGCGCCGCAAGGGGTTATTGGGAGCGTTGGGCGTGCCAAAACGTGCTCCGATAACCCAGTTTCGTGACAAGGTATCGTCGCATCGGGCGATCGAATGCGTTGGACTACCAATGGAATCCCTGATGGTCGTACGTAAGCATGTGGACAGTTCGACCACGAACGATCTCTTGTTAACCATTCTCGGCGGTGCCTTACGAAGCTACTTGTCAGAGAACCGCGCGCTACCGGATGAGAGTCTGATCGCCGGCGTTCCTCTGGCTATCGGTAACAGTCTGCCGGGAGCCGGGTCTGGCAGTAATCTAGGCATAGCGCGAGTCCCGCTGCATACGGAAATGATCGATCCGATCGAACGTCTGCGGGCCATTCAACGGGACGGGCGTCGTGCACGAGCATCGGCGAATGTGTTCAATCGCGATGTTGCAAAGCTCCTGGTCGAAGAATTGCCGACCGCCGCGTCGGAAGCATTGATTCGCCGGGGATTGGTTGGATCAATGAATATCGTGGTCGGTGATGTGCGCGGGCCGGAAGTACCGCTCTATCTTGCGGGCGCTCGGCTTGCGCAGTTCTGTCCGTTGGGATTTGTGGTGGACGGCATGGGGTTGAGTATTAGTGCCTTGAGTTACGGCGGCACGCTATGGGTCGGTGTTGTTTCCTGTCGCGACATGATGCCCATCCCCGATGTTTTTGCGCGACACCTGAAGGCAAGTTTTGATTCCCTGCTGAGAGCGACCGAGAAGGTCGCTTCCCGTGATCGTAGTACTGTGACCGCTGTTCCGCGTCGCCGATTGCCATCCCGAACTCGGGCTACACCAAAAGCCAAGGCGGCGTTGGCCCACGCCAAGTCGGAAACTGAAGTCCAAATCCCTGCTGATTCGAATGAGCATGTGTTGATCGACGAAACGACTTACAAAGTGCCGCGTTCCTTGAATTGACTGGGCTCGTAGAGTGCTCAAGGCATGGAGCTTATAGCTCTTTAGCGATAAAATATGGATTGGTTCGGCGATCAAGATGATTCATATTGACCGACCGCTTCGGTTAACCATTGCACGATGGAATCTATGACAAGAGAACTGAAAAAAACCGACGCAAAAAGGTCGTTTCCAGCACACCGAACCAATGGTCGGTTGGGTCTCGAATCATGAGAGGATCATTCGCCGCCGAAGTCGTTCGTCCCGCATATTTTCGTGTCTTTCCGCAGCGCAGCCAGAATGCGATGTTCACCGTTTTGCAGACGGCGATCCGGCTGATTTTCAAGCGCGTTTCGCCGGGGGCCGTTACGGTTCGAGAACTTCGCAAGCAGGTTCGGGCCTGGGATGAGCGTTTGGGTACGCGCAATGCCGATGACGTAGTTACACCCGTTATCTGCAACGATGTAGCGGCAGAATGGCTTGATGTGCCCGGCAGTCGGCCTGAGCGTGTGATTCTCTATTTTCACGGTGGCGCCTTTATTTTGAGATTTCCCATTGTGCAACGTGCAATGGTTTCCCGCTGGTGCCGTGCACTCAGAGCACGGGCGTTGATGCCGGGGTATCGATTGGCCCCGGAACATCCGTATCCTGCGGGCCCCGATGATTGTCTCTCCACCTACCGGTGGTTGCTTAGCCAAGGTTACGACCCGAAAAATATCATTATCGCGGGTGAATCCGCAGGCGGAAATCTAAGCCTGGTGACGCTGTTGCGCGCACGGGATGAGGGGCTGCCGATGCCAGGGTGTTCCGTCATTATTTCGCCGCCCGTTGATTTTTCCATGAGTGGCCGAAGTGCGGTGGTGAACGAGGTTGTGGATCCTATGTTTACTCTTGAACTGATGCGCTGGTTCGGTGAACTTTATTTGTCCGATATTGATCGTTATCTTGACCCCACTGTGTCACCGCTGGTCGGCGACTTTACGGGTCTGCCGCCTATCCTGTTTCAGGTGGGCGGCGCAGAGATGTTGCTAGATGATTCGACGCGCGCCGCGTCAAAGGCCAATGCGGCGGGTGTAACCGTGCAACTCGATATATTTGAAGGCATGCCGCATGTTTTTCAGGCGATTCCGACGCTGGTGGAGAGCCTGGAGGCCGACAAGAGCATTGTCGAATTCATTGGTCGCCATGTCGGATGGAAAAAGGCCAGAGCGCTGAAGAAGAAGGCGCCAGGCGGGGCAGTGTCAGCGAGTTTGCCGAAGTTGTTGCGCAAGGTGACGATAGCGGCGATGCGTTCGCCGGCACCTGGCAAGGGAAAGGCCGTTGAGGGAAGAGCAAGCCGAAAGGTCGTGGCTTAGCTCAGCCGTGTGCCGGTGTTTGTCCCGGTTGTTTTGCTACGGGGGACTCAGACCGGGGACTCAGAACACGTACCCAGAAAAAAAGCGCCGATGAGGCGCTTTTTTTCGTACTAATTCTGCAGCAGTGGCCTACACCGCTGTTGTATTCCTCTTCGACGTGGCTTTGTCCGCGCTTCTGGGTGCTTTTCTTGCCAACTTCTTTTCCATCAGGGCTGGCTTTGGGGTAGCTACCGCCTTCACGGCTTTCGATTTGGCTTTGGGGGTGGCGGCCTTTGGCTCGGGCCGAAGGGCAGTTGTCATGGAATTGAGTGCCGGCAATTTGTGCCCAAACTCGCCACAGAGCTCGGCGAAGGCGCTCTCCGTGTAGTCGGCCAGTTTCTGGATGTCCGGCGTTTGCTTGGCCATTCCTAGGAAGGCAATCTGCAAGTGCTTGTTATAGGTGGTTGCCGTGACATTGAGGCTCAGCGGGGGCGATAGAACCGAGATGGGTAAGGCCATTTCACATTCGGCGCCACCGAGATAGCAAACCTCGGCCAGACCGAAAGGATTGGAAATCATTACATTGGCCAGCATGGGCACATGCTTCAGGCCAAATGTCTCTGCCAACGAAGGCACGCTGTGTACCGCCGCCGTGTGGAATATCAGAGCGCTGGCACTTTCGCCCTTGATTTGGCCTTTGAGGCCGCGCGTGCGCTTGTGAATTTCAAGAACGCGTTCACTGGCCGTCGCCCGTTCCGATCCGAGGGGGAACTGCAATACGGCGATCTGATTTCCGCCGCCGTCATTGCCGCCGACCGACACCGGCATATCGATGACCAGTGGCTTACCGCGGAAGCCGCCTTGCTCGTGGAGATAGCGGTTTAGGGCAATGTCTACCACGGTCAGCAGCACGTCATTGACCGTGAATCCATTCGCCTTCGAAAGTTTTTTCATCTCATCGATCGGCAGGGCGCAGTAGGAAAAACTGCGTTTGATCGACGGCTTTGCCTTGAACGCGTTCGGGGTGTTCAGGAAGGGTAGAGGCGAACCCTCGCCTCGTCCCGCCGTCATCAGCGCCTGCTTCGCTAGAAAACGGGACAGCGAAGCCGCGGTGGCGCCCGCACCGGCAATTATTTGAGAAAGATCCAGCGCTGTTTCGCGCAGAGATCGTTCCCTCTTTTTCGCCGCACGCGTGGGTGGTCGCAGTCCTTGCCAGAGGGCGCGGACTTCTTGCGTCTTTGGGTCCTGTGAGAACCAGCGGGTGCAAACCTCGACAAAGCCGCGGCCGTCAAGAAGTCCGTGATGGACCTTCGCGTAAACCGCAATACGTCCGTTCTCAAGGCCGTCGATGACATAGAACTCCCATGCTGGACGAGATAGATCAAGGCGCTGCACATGAATGCGGCAAATGAGATCAAACAGCTGTCGATCTGTACCCGGCGATGGCAGGCTTAAGCGATGGCAATGATCGTCAAGGTTAACGTGTTCGGCAGCCTCCAGTCGCGGCAGATGACTCAAACTGAGTCCGGAATAGACCATATTGAACGGCTCGCCCACCGGCTGTTCTTTCATCCGCGCCATGAGCGAGTCAGCAAACTTGACACTACTGGCGGTGCCTTTCGGCGGAATCAAGATAGCCAGCGGTCCAATGTTGGACATGCGCTCGGGCGTTTCAAGCAGGAAAAACGCCATATCCAGAATGGACAATGGTTTCATGTGTACCACGGTGACCTCCGTAATCTCTGTGTTGTCTCTGGTGGATTGACTGTGTCGGCGTATCTGCATCGGTGTGATTCACAGCGATTCGATGCGCTCTCGTTGCGACGATTTGAGTCTAGCACGCAGTCCGATTCGGGCTGCGCGCGCATGGCTATGCGGGTTAAAGCACCTCGGCGGCGTGATCTGCAAGCCGCGAACGCTCTCCACGTTGCAGTGTGATGTGGCCTGAATGAGGCCAACCCTTGAAGCGATCAACGACGTAGGTGAGACCCGAACTACCTTCAGTCAGGTAGGGCGTGTCAATCTGCGCAATGTTGCCGAGGCAGACGACCTTGGTGCCGGGACCGGCACGGGTAATGAGCGTCTTCATCTGCTTTGGCGTCAGGTTCTGCGCCTCGTCGATGATCAGGAACTTGTTCAAGAATGTTCGTCCGCGCATGAAATTCAGCGACTTGATCTTGATCCGGCTGCGAACCAGGTCCATTGTCGCCGCGCGGCCCCAATCACCGCCGTAGTTGCTTGCAGCGCCGCCCGAACTCGGGGCTGGCTCGTTTGCCGGCTTATTTAGTACTTCAAGGTTGTCTTCCAGGGCGCCCATCCACGGCGTCATTTTCTCTTCCTCGTTGCCCGGCAGAAAGCCGATGTCCTCGCCGACGGGGATGGTTACGCGCGTTATGATGATCTCTGAAAAGCGCTTGGTTTCCAGGGTCTGCGTCAGCGCCGCCGCCAGAGTCAGCAGCGTCTTGCCGGTTCCCGCCTGACCCAACAGCGTCACAAAGTCGATGTCGGGGTTCATCAGCAGGTTTAAGGCAAAATTCTGCTCCCGATTTCGGGCGGTAACCCCCCACACCGAATTCTTGGCGTGGCTGTAGTCGGTTAGCGTCTCGAGTTCCGCCGTCTTGCCACTACCGACCCGTACCCACGCCTGTAGCGGCTGCGGACCGTCCTGCCAGACAAACTCATTGACCATCAGCTCCGAACACAGCGGACCCCTGATGCGGTAGTAGGTTCGGCTATCTTTCTTCCAGGATTCCAGGCCCTTGCTATGGGTATCCCAAAAGTCGGCGGGCAGTTCCCTGCTACCGGTGTACAGAAGGTCCGAGTCCTCCAAGACTTTGTCATTGAAATAATCTTGCGCCTCGAGACCCATGGCACGCGCCTTGATGCGCATGTTGATGTCTTTGGAAACGAGAATGACCGAACGTTTTTGGAACTTCTGTCCCAGAAACATCACCACGCCGATGATCTGGTTGTCGGCCTTGGCCGTCGGCAAGGACGAGGGCAAGACGCCGGTAATCGCCTCGGTCTGGAGGAACAGGCGGCCGGTCGCGATTTCACGCGACGGCTCCGTCAGGTCAATGCCGGCCGCCATGTCCTGTTCGTTGGCCGTGACGATCTGGTCCATCAGCCGGCTCGCCTGGCGCGCATTGCGGGCGACTTCAGTCATGCCCTTTTTGTTGGCGTCCAATTCCTCCAACGTCATCATGGGCACGTAGATATCGTGCTCCTCAAAGCGGAACAAGCTCAGCGGATCGTGCATCAGGACATTGGTATCCAGCACGAATAGCTTGGTCGTTGGTTGTTTCGTGGTCTTGGCGCGTTTAGCGTTCATGATTACCTCGAAGTTGGGTGGGGGCCAGCTAAAGATAGCCAGGCTGCTTCTTCTCGAAGCCTTGAGGATAGACCCGAATTGTTGCCTGATTTGCTGTTAAAGCGCGCACGCGGCGGCTAGCACGGTGGCGGCGCTGCCATCGGCTTTGGCGCTACGCCATTCCTGCCGCAGGACGCCCTTGGCGTCGATGAGAAACACGCTGCGTTCAATGCCAAGGAACTTCTTGCCATAAAGCATTTTCTGCTGGATGACGTCGAACAGCGCGCATAAGCTGCTGTCCGTGTCTGAAATGAGTTCATAGGGCAGGCCCAGCTTGGCTTTGAAGCTGGTGTGTGACTTGAGTGAGTCGCGTGAGACACCCAGGACGACAACTCCGGCCGCCCTGAACTGCTCGTGCAGATCACGGAACTGCTGGGCTTGGGTAGTGCAGCCTGGCGTGTTGTCCTTCGGGTAGAAGTAAAGTACCACCGGCTTGCCGACGTAGGCTGAGAGCGTGAAGGCGCCACCCGTCGCGGGCAGCGTGAAGTCGGGTACCGCCAGTCCGATGGTCGCCCGCGTAAATGTATTGGCTTCAGTCATTCAGGTTCGTTCCAGGTGGACAGAAATTCCTCTCCTTGGACCATCAGGGTGCCTGATCTGCCGGAAATTTCTCCGCGGACAATTTCGTGGCGAGGCAGCAGGGAAAGGTTGAGCGAGTTGCGTAAGGTTCCCATCGACACCAGGTCATACCCTTGCTCGCGCCAGCCGGTCAAAAGGCGCTCCAGCACGCCGGCAAATTTGAGGCCCTCAAGCTCGGCGTGCAAGGTGAATACGTGCCCCGTCGGCAACCGACCCGTGGCGGTGGGTTCGGTGAGTCGCAGCAGGTGTTGATGAACGTTTTCGGGTGTATGGCCGTCGACACCGATGAGTTCGTCTAGCGTCGGCAGCGTGGTCGGCAATTGTGGGCAAAGTATGATTTCGCCGTTGAGAACGGGTACGAACGGGCATACACCACGACAGTCGGACGCCCAGCGATAGCCCAAGCGTTGCGTCATGCGCAAGGCGTGGGCGTTCATCTGCCAGCCGGCGGCGCCATGGCCCGGCGCGTCGGTGCCAAAGATTTCGACGTAGCGCTCATGGGCACGGCGCATGTCAATCTCGGTCCAGGTGGCATCGGCCTTCTCGACACCATCCTGCCAGCGAATGTGATCCCAGCAGTGAATTGCAGTCTCGAAGCCGGCATCCTTGGTGGCGCGCATGATATGCGCGCCACGGCGACCGATATCGGGTCCGGGGAGTAGCGTACCGTACAGCAGGGTAGCCAGACCGTAATGTTCGAGAACCGACGTTCGCTGGACCTTCTTCATGAAGCCCGGTCGGAAGGCACGCTTTATGGCCCGTCCCGTGTGGTCCGGGCCGAGGGAAAAGAGAAAGCTGGCATCGGCACGTTGGCGGCGCAGGATTTCAACCAATCGAGGGACCCCTTGCAGGGTTCCGCGGTAGGTATCAACATCAATTTTGAGTGCGAGCTGCATGGCGCACTAATCCATCAATCGGCGTGCGGTGGCCACGTCTGAGCGATACGCCTCGAAGATACTGCGCAGGGCGTCTTCGAAGGTCACCTTGGGTTCCCAGTCCAGATCGGCCATGGTATTGGTGATTTTCGGCACCCGATGCTGCGTGTCCTGGTAGCCGACACCGTAGTACTCGCCGGAGGTGGTTTCCAGGGTCTTCACCTTGGCGGCGCTTTCAGCGTATTCAGGGTACTGTTTCGCCAAGTCCAGCATCATTGCGGCGAGTTCGCGGACCGAGTAATTGTTCTTCGGATTTCCGATGTTGTAGATCTTGCCGCTGGCGATACCGTCGTTGTTGGCAATGATTTTGACCAGTGCATCAATGCCATCCGAAACGTAGGTAAACGAGCGCTTCTGCGCGCCGCCATCGACCAGCTTGATCGGTTCACCACGCACGATGTGGCCCAAGAACTGGGTGATGACGCGGCTCGATCCTTCTTTTGGCGTGTGGATTGAATCCAGGCCGGGGCCGATCCAGTTGAAGGGGCGGAACAGTGTGTAGTCGAGACCCTCCTGCTGTCCGTAGGCGTGTATCACTCGGTCCATCATTTGCTTGGCGCAGGAGTAGATCCAGCGTGGCTTGTTGATCGGGCCCAAGACCAGGTTTGAGAGTTCCGGGTCAAACTCCGGGTCCTGGCTCATGCCATAGACCTCCGAAGTCGAAGGGAAAATAACGCGCTTCTTGTACTTCACGGCATGCCGGATAATCGGTAGATTGGCTTCAAAATCCAACTCGAAGACGCGCAACGGTTCCTTGACGTAGGTGGCGGGTGTGGCAATCGCTACCAGTGGCAGGACGATGTCGCACTTTCTGACGTGATACTCGATCCACTCCCGATTGATCATGATGTCGCCTTCAAAAAAATGAAAGCGCGGGTTCTGCATCAATTCGGTAACCCGTTCAGAGTTCATGTCCATCCCGTACACCTCCCAATCGGTGGTGTTCATGATGCGCTGGGATAGATGATGGCCAATAAAGCCATTGACGCCGAGTATGAGAATTTTTTTCATGGCAAAGTTTTAGAGGCGGAAAGTCGATGTGCCGAAAATGGCTTCCAACAGGTCGCTGCTAACGGCGCCGCTGAGTGACAGGGGAGGCGGCGGCAGCGAGGCTGGCACTGAAGGTAGAACGTCCAATTCTACCGTCAGCAGCCGCAGGAACTGCCCATCGCCACACTCGGCGATTAGCTGCCCGCCGTGCACGAACAGCGTTGGTTGGCCGTGGGGCGTGAGGCGGGCGGCAAGCTTGCTGTCCGGTGCCAAAGAACGCAGGACACGCAGGCGACCTTTTGATGTGTCGGAAAAGGCACCCGGATAGGGCGGCGCCACGGCTCGAATCAGGTTGTGGATGGTCGCTGCGGTTTGAGTCCAATCGATCCGGCCGTCCTCAGGTTTGCGCCCGCCGAAATAGCTGCCGCGTGACAGATCCTGAGGCGGGGCTTGGATGCTTCCCGCCAGCAACTTGGGCAGCACCTGATCCAATGTCATTTCGGCCGCCAGCGTCACTTTGTTGAACACCTCCAACGCCGTATCGTTCGGCAGGATGGGCACCGCCTGTTGCGCCAGGATGCCGCCGGCGTCTGGCTTTTCGACCATCTCGTGCAAGCTTGCGCCGGATCTGGTCTCACCATGAATAATTGCCCAATTGACGGGCGTTCGGCCACGGTATTGGGGCAGCAGTGAGCCATGCATGTTGAAGGCGCCGCGACTCGGCAAGTTCAGCAAGGCGGCCTTGAGCATCAGCCGATAGTAGAAGGAGAAAATGAAATCAGGCTTCAAACGCGCCAAATCGGCGACCACCGCTGGATCATTCGGGTCGTCCGGCGTAATGACCGGGATTCCATGCAGTCGCGCCAACGCCGCGACGCTCTCGAACCAAATGGTCTCATTCGGGCTGTCCAGGTGCGTCACGACGCATGCCACGTCGACACCCTGCGCCAACAACACTGACAAGCATCGCACGCCGACATTGTGATAGGCGAAGACGACGGCCCGGCTCATGGCTTCTTTTCTAGGATGGCTTCAATCAGATAGCGCGGTCGATGGCGTACCTGCTGGTAGATGCGCCCGATGTATTCGCCCACCAGGCCAATACCGAAGAGGGACAGGCCAATCAAGAAGAACGCCAGCGCAAACAGCGTGAATAGGCCCTCGGCTTCAGGGCCCATCAGGAGGCGACGGCCGATGAGCAACAGGAACAATGCCCCGGAGCCCATCGAAACGAGTATCCCAAGCATGGAAAACCATTGCAGCGGAACCAGCGAGAAGCCCGTCATGAGATCGAAGTTCAGCCGTATCAGGCTGTACAGTGAATATTTCGATTCGCCGGCGCTGCGTTCCTCGTGTTCAACCACGACCTCGGTGGGGTTGCGCGAGAACGTATAGGCGAGGGCAGGGATGAAGGTAGCGACCTCCTTGCAGCTATTGATGGCGTCCACCACGCGGCGGGAGTAGGCACGCAACATGTTGCCCTGGTCGGTGATTTGAATCCGGGTGATCTTTTCGCGCACGCGGTTCATGGCTTTTGACGCCCAGGTGCGAAACAGCGTGTCGTGGCGGTGGCGACGAATGCTGCCCACGTAGTCGTGGCCTTCGCGCATCTTGACAATCAGCTTGCCGATTTCCTCGGGAGGGTTTTGCAGGTCGGCATCCAGCGTAAGAATGATTTCGCCATGACAGTGTTCAAATCCAGCCATGATGGCCATGTGCTGGCCCGCGTTGGCCCCCAGAAGGATGACTCGGGTGACGTCGGACCGGCGTTCAAATTGCTCGCGCAATACAGCCGCCGACCGGTCGCGACTGCCGTCGTTGATGAAGAGGATTTCATACGACTCGCCCAAGGCATCGAGCGCGGGATACAGCCTTGAAAACAGCTTGCCGAGACTCGCTTCTTCGTTGAAGACAGGAATGATGATGGAGAGTGTCGGTGAGGTCATGGTGCTCTCAGAAAGGGGGCGGGTAGGTTTGACCAGGATGACTAGGTCACCGTAGCCGGGCGTTCAATTATGAAACAAGGACGGCAGACAGCGCGGCGCCTACGCGATCGACATCGGCGTCGGCCATCGCTGGAAATAGCGGCAGCGTGAGCGTTGTCTCACCGATACGTTCGGCGTTCGGAAAGTCACCCGACTTGAATCCCAAGCCACGATACAGCGCAAACAGGTGCAGCGCCGGGTAGTGCACGCCGACGCCAATACCGAGTTCCTTCATGCCGGCGATCACCTGGACGCGGTTCGTGCCCGCTGGCAGCAAAACTTGAAACATGTGCCAGTTGCTGTTGGTGAAGTCGGCGGGTGGCAGTTCGAGTCCCAATGTTGGATCGATACCGTCAAAGTAGCGTCGGGCCAACTGCCGCCGGCGGGTCGTGAATGCTTCAAGATGCTTAAGTTGTCCCAGGCCGATACTTGCCGCCACATCGGTCAAATTGAACTTGCCGCCGAGGACATCGACATCCATGGTGCCGTCAGGGAATCGTTTTACGCCCTGCAATCGATAACGCTCGCAGAGCGCCGGGTCGATGTCAGCCGGCAGAACCAGCGCGCCGCCTTCGGCGGTAGTGAGATTCTTGTTCGCATGGAAGCTGAAGGAGATGAAATCGCCGTCGCGGCCAATGGCCTGCCCATTCCACGAAGCACCAAACGATTGTGCCGCGTCCTCGACGACGCGCAATTGGTGCTTGGTGGCAATGGCGTACAGGCAGTCACGGTCAACCGGAAGACCGGCCAGATCGACCGGGATAATGGCTTTGGTGCTTGGCTTGATAGCGGATTCAAGCCGCGCAAGATCAATGTTGCGGGTTAGCGGGTCGACGTCCACAAAGATGGGCAGGGCGCCGACTTCAAGAATGACATTGGCCGTCGCGACCCAGGTCATGGGGGTGGTTATCACGGTGTCGCCGGCGCCGACGCCAGCGAGGCGCAAGGCTATTTCCAGCGTCGCGGTGCCCGAGTTAAAAACCCGCACGGGGCGCCCGCCGCAATAGTCGGATAGGGCGGTTTCAAAGGCCAAAACCTTCGGACCGCTGGTGATCCAGCCCGAGCGCAACACGGCGGCCACATCGGCAATGGTTTCCTCGTCGATCGAGGGGCGCGTCAGCGGTAGAAAGTCCGGTTTCATGAGCGGGCGACCAGCGCGACTCCGATGACAATCAGTCCGATGCCCAATAGCTTCTGCGCGGCGAGGGCTTCGCCCATCCATTGCCAGGCAATGAAGGCATTGACCACATAGCCAATTGACAACATTGGGTAGGCAACGGATACGGGCGCCCGCGACAGGGCCATGATCCAGACCACCACGCTCACTACGTAACACGCAAGACCCCCAAGAATGAAGGGCTGAAAGGCCAGCTTCATGCCGATGGGGACGATGTTTTCGGCGCTGAATTCGAATGTCCCGACGGCGTTGGTGCCGGCTTTGAGGCAGAGCTGGGCTACTGCATTGAGCAGCACTCCGATTAACACCAGCGAAAAACTTACCGCCGTCACGTGCTAGGGCTTTCTCACGATCACGCGACGATCATCACGCACCACCTCGACCATGGGCAGGCCTTTGGCCTTCAAGTCGGACCAGGTTGATGGAGGCATTAGTGCCCACGCGGTCGGCGCCGCCAGCCAAGCCTTTTCAAACCCGGCCAAGTCGGGGATAAACTTCTTCGGCTCGTGCTCAATGCCAAAACTCAACTCGTCACGATAGATGATCATCGTGGTGGTGCGCTTGAGGTAGAACTGGAGACTCTGGTCGTAGGTGTTTACACTAAAAAACGGCACGTCGATGGGCACCTGGGACTTAATGGCGGCCGCCACATCATGCGCGGAATTGACGTCTGCGAGACTGTTGTGCCCCAGTAGGAAGCTTTGACCAAAAACATAGCCGCCCAGCGCCAAAATGATCACCGCACTGAGGTTGCGACCCTTTCGCGCCAGTAGAACGCCTACCACGCCACTCAAGGCAAGCGCGGTTGAGCCGGCGTATAGCCAAGGCGTATAGGCGGCATACAGGTCGCCAGCCACCTCTGCCCGGGCCAGCTTGGGAATGTAGGGGATCAAGACGAGGGTAGCCATGCCCAGAATGGCAACGGGTACGGCATGCCATTGCAGGTTCGCTGAATTGATCTTTTGGGCCAGATGCAGACCCATCAACGCCGCCAGTGTTGGCATGATCGGCAGGATATACGACGTCAATTTGGAGCTTGAAAGCGAGAAAAAGGCGAACACAACCACCGTCCATGCCAGCAGGAAGCGGGTCGGCTGAAATTGACGATCAGGTTGTCGGTGGAATCCGGCAAGCAGCCCGGGAACGAGACTGGTCAGCCAGGGCAGCATTCCCAGTACCAGGATCGGAATGAAGTACCACATGGGCTGATAGCGGCCATGGGCTTTGGTGAGGAAGCGATTAACGTGTTCGTGGATGAAAAAGAAATGGGCAAACTCGGGATTGGCGAGCGATACCGCGATGAACCAGGGCGCCGTAATGGCCAGCAGGATGGCCAGGCCACGAAACGGGCGAATCCGCAGGATGAAACCCCAATCCCGTTGCCACAAGGCATAGGCAACGACGGTTGCTCCCGGAAGGAGTAGTCCGATCAGGCCCTTGCTGAGAATCGCGAGCGCTAACAGGACCCAGGCGAGATCCTGCCAGCGCCTGCTGACGTTTGCCGCAATTCCATCGCGCTGTGCAAGGCAGAGCGAGAAGACGGCTGACGAAAGGAAAAAACTCACGCCCATGTCCAGCGTGTTGATGTGCCCGATCAGGTTCCAAAGCAATCCGCTGGCAACGATGGCACCGGTGATCAGTCCCGCCTGGGGACTAAACAAGCGTGTCGTCGCGAATGCAGCGGCGAGAACGCCCAGAAATCCAGTAAGCGCCGGCCAAAGTCTGGCCGTCCAATGGTGTTCGCCAAACGCGGTATAGGCCACGGCTGTGGCCCAGTACTGCAGGGGGGGCTTCTCGAAGTATTTGAGATCATTTAGCCGCGGCGTGAGCCAGTCCCCGCTAGCAACCATTTCCCGTGGAATTTCGGCGTAGCGGCCCTCGTCTGGATTGACCAGCCGACGGTGTTCGATGGTGCCGAACCAAAGCACCGCAAAAGCCAGCACGAGGGCGAACATCGGGCCGCGGCCAAGGGTAGGCGGCCGATTCATGCGGTGCCTACCCTGTTTTCCGCGCTTTCCATAATCGCGGCAAGCGCAACGTCGCGGCCCTCGGCGATCAGAATATTGTAGGTCCGGCAGGCCGCGAAGTTGTCCATGACTTCAACGCCGACGCGGCGTTCAATCAGGATTCTCAACAGCGCCGGTGCGGGAAAGCGCTGCCGAGCACCTGTCCCCAGCAGGACAATGGCGCAGTTCAGGTCGGCGATGGCCTGAATGGCGACCTCATTCAAGTCGTCAAAGGAGGTTGGGCTCCAACTTTCGATGAGAGACTGGGGTTTCAGCAGAAAGCTCCTCTGCAATCGCCGACCGTCCACGGCGATGTGTGCGGCATCGTACGACGTGATCGATAGCAGGCCGGTTGGGCTGGTCGAATGAAGTTTCATTGTTGGCCGGAAAGGAGAAGCAAAAAATGATAAGTCATGCGGCAATTGTAACGAAGGACGGGCGCAAGATCTGCAACAAGGACAGTTAATGCAAGGGCGTTCCCCTCACATCCCCCTCAGATCCGCATTGCGGTGCAGCAATCGCTTCGGTAACATTCTACCTTTTGGCGATGCCGCGCTTGCGCGGGCGCCATGATGAAAGGATGCGAAGCAATGCAACCCATAACCAAGTCCGCCAAGCTCAATAGCGTCTGTTATGACATTCGTGGGCCCGTGCTCGCTCGCGCCAAACAGATGGAGGACGAGGGGCACAAGATAATCAAGCTGAACATCGGCAATCTGGCCGCGTTCGGCTTTGATTCGCCCGAAGAAATTCAGCAGGACATGATTCGCAACCTGCCGAATGCCGCCGGTTACACGGATTCCAAGGGGATCTTTTCGGCGCGCAAGGCGGTGATGCACTACACGCAGCAGAAGCATGTCAAGGGCGTCGGCATCGAGGATATCTACCTCGGCAATGGCTGTTCCGAGCTGATCGTGATGGCCATGAACGCCTTGCTTAACACCGGCGACGAGGTGCTGGTGCCGGCGCCGGATTATCCGTTGTGGACAGCGGCGGTCAGTCTTTCGGGCGGCACGCCACGCCACTACATTTGCGATGAAGGTTCCGGTTGGCTGCCGGATCTGGCGGACATGCGGGCCAAGATCACGCCGAATACGCGCGCCATCGTCATCATCAACCCGAACAATCCGACCGGCGCCTTGTATCCGGACGCAATTCTCAAGGAAATCGTCGAGATTGCCCGCCAGAACGACCTGATCATTTGCGCCGACGAGGTGTACGACAAGGTGCTCTTCGATGGCGTCAGTCATACCTCGATCGCGGCCTTGTCGGAGGACGTGCTGACCCTGACGTTCAACGGGCTGTCGAAGAACTATCGTTCCTGTGGTTACCGCGCCGGTTGGATGGTGTTGTCAGGTGAGAAGCGGCATGCGCGGGACTACATCGAAGGCCTGGATATTCTGGCCTCCATGCGGCTTTGTGCCAACGCGCCGGGGCAATGGGGCATCCAGACGGCGCTGGGCGGCTATCAGAGCATCGACGACCTGGTTGGACCCGGCGGGCGCATGCTGCGCCAGCGTGACATCGCTCACGAACTGATTTCCTCGATTCCCGGCGTAACCTGCGTTAAACCCAAGGCCACGTTGTACATGTTCCCGCGCCTTGATCCCAAAATTTATCCGATTACCAACGATCAGGATTTCATCGCCGAACTACTGGTGGCGGAGAAGGTCTTGCTCGTCCAAGGCACCGGTTTCAACTGGCCGCACCCCGACCATTTTCGTTTGGTCTTCCTGCCGCACGAAGACGACTTGCGCGAGGCCGTTGGCCGCATCGCGCGTTTTTTGGACTCCTACCGTAAACGCCATGGCACCTAATCCACCGAACGTATCAACAACTATCGCTGAACCAGCCACGAAACCGCTAAACGTAGGCTTGCTGGGTGTTGGCACCGTCGGCGGCGGCACCTTCGCCGTGTTGACCCGCAACGCCCAGGAGATTACCCGTCGTGCCGGGCGTTCGATTCGGATTACGCGGGTGGCGGACAAGAATCTGCTGTTGGCTAAGCAGGTCACAGGCGGTTCCGTAGCCTTGACCGACGACGCCTTTGCCGTCGTCTCTGATCCGGAAATCGATGTCGTCATCGAACTGATAGGCGGCTATGGCGTTGCCAAGGAGCTGGTGCTGAAGGCCATCGCCAACGGCAAACATGTCGTCACGGCCAACAAGGCCTTGCTGGCGGTTCACGGCAATGAGATCTTTGCTGCCGCGCGCGCCAAGGGCGTCATCGTCGCCTTTGAGGCCGCCGTGGCAGGCGGCATCCCGATCATCAAGGCGGTGCGTGAAGGCCTGACAGCGAACCGGATTCAATGGATTGCTGGCATCATCAACGGCACCACCAACTTCATCCTGTCCGAGATGCGCGACAAGGGCCTGCCCTTCGATGTGGTGCTCAAGGAAGCGCAGCGCCTGGGCTACGCCGAAGCCGATCCGACCTTCGATATTGAAGGCGTGGATGCCGGGCACAAGATCACCATCCTGTCGGCGCTGGCCTTCGGCATCCCGATGCAGTTCGATAAGGCGCACGTCGAAGGCATCAGCAAGCTGGAGGCGGACGATCTCAAATACGCCGAGCAATTGGGTTACCGCATCAAATTGTTGGGGATTACCCGGCAGCGTCCCAACGGTGTGGAGCTGCGGGTTCACCCGACCCTGATTCCCGCCAAGCGCCTGATTGCGAATGTCGAAGGCGCGATGAACGCCGTGCTGGTGCAGGGCGACGCGGTCGGCGCCACGCTGTACTACGGTAAGGGGGCCGGCGCGGAGCCGACCGCCTCGGCCGTCATCGCCGATCTGGTCGATATTGCCCGCGTGCAGATGGCCGATCCCTTGCATCACGTGCCGCATCTGGCATTCCAGCCGAACGCCGTACAGAACACACCGATCCTGCCCATGGCGGACGTGGAAAGCGGCTATTACTTGCGTCTACGCGTGGAAGACAAACGCGGCGTACTCGCCGACATCACGCGCATACTGGCCGACCAGCAAATCTCCATCGACGCCATGATTCAACGCGAGCCGGCTGAGGGCGAGTCACAAACGGACATCATCATGCTCACCCACATCACCGTGGAGAAGAACGTGGACGCGGCGATAGCGAAAATCGAGGCGCTGCCGGTGGTCAAGAAGAAGGTGGTTCGGCTACGGATGGAAGAGCTGGGGTAGGTAGGCATTCGGGTGTTGATTGGCTAGACTTAGCTAATTAAGTGTCGAATCTGGAAGTCGGGAAATTTGAATGTTCTATCTTGACCTGTTCCGTGCCCTTGACCAAGAAAATGTCCGCTACGTCTTGATCGGCGGGCTGGCACTGAATATTCACGGTGTCGAGCGCGCGACAATGGATATTGATCTGATGCTCGCTATGGACGCGGAGAACCTTGATTCATTTTGCCGTGTCGCCGGAAGTCTTCAGATGACGCCGGTTTTGCCCGTGTCGATGAAGGACTTCGCCGACCCTGCAACCCGGCAACGATGGATCGATGAGAAAAATATGCTGGCTTTTGCCTGGCGTCCACTGGAATTGAGTGCGCCAACAGTTGATATTCTGATCCATCCAAAAGTGGCCTTTACTACGATTTGGGAACGACATGTGGAAAAGGATTTAGGGGACATTCGTGTTCGCCTTGCTCATATTGACGATCTAATCGCGTTAAAAACGGAAACCGGCCGGCAGCGCGATATGGCGGATGTCGTCGCCTTGGAGCGGCTGAAGATATTGGGGCGGGGTTGAGCATGGCAGGCATAGATTTCACGTATGAGATATCGGACGAACGTTTGCTGGCCTACAGCCAGTTGCCGATACTGGATCGCCTGCGCTGGCTGGACGAGGTGCGTCGCTTTACGCTGATGGTGAGAGCGGCGCCGACGGTGCAGAGAATGCCGGATGAGGGGTCGTTGGACGACCAAACGGCGACCTAATTTTCTCGGAATAGAATCGGACTTGAAATGAAATACATCTCGACTCGTGGGCAATCGCCCGCACTCTCTTTTTCGGACATCCTGCTGGGTGGCCTTGCGCCCGATGGCGGCTTGTACCTGCCGGAGACGTATCCGCAGATCGCCGACCGCTTGTCGGCATGGCGAAATTTG